>Ga0102962_1000386_pt1 | contig 21738 bp, 19 predicted proteins | sample SalPonF2_C_D2_MG_FD_84519 | JGI IMG/M metagenome (GOLD analysis project Ga0102962, IMG submission 84519) | Salt pond soil microbial communities from South San Francisco under conditions of wetland restoration - Salt Pond MetaG SF2_C_D2_MG ...
CGGGGATGATGCTGTTCCTGCCGGGCGTCCAGCCTACCCAGGCGCTCGCGCGGCTCAAGAAGGTGCGCGAGGCCGAGCACCGCTTCGTCTGGCCCATCCAGGGGCGGATCACCTCCCCCTACGGACCCCGCCACCTCGGCATGGGCACCTCCAACTTCCATCGCGGCATCGACATCGCGGCGCCGTGGGGTACGCCGGTGCACGCCTCGCGGTCGGGCGTGGTGGTGTTCGCCGGCTGGTCGACCGAGGGCTACGGGAACCTGGTGAGGATCCGGCATCCCGACGGCGACGAGACCTGGTACGGGCACTTCAGCAAGATCCTGGTGCATGTGGGCGAGTACGTCGAGCAGGGCGGGATCATCGGCCGCGAAGGGTCGACCGGCATCTCGACGGGACCGCACGTCCACTTCGAGGTGCACGTGCACGGCCGTGCCGTCGATCCCATGACCGTGCTGCACTGAGCGCGCGTGGGCGCCCGGACCGGGCGCACGCGGCAACGCTCGAGACGGCGGCCGGCGCCCCCTCGGGGGCGCCGGCCGCCGTCTCGAGCGCATTGGACGGCCCGCCGGGGTCTGCCTAGCCCTCGTCCTTCGGCCACAGGATGCGGCCGCAGCTCGGGCACCGCACTACGCCCCGGCCACGACGCGCCTTCTGGATGACGTGGATCGGCAGACGCACGCTGCACCCTCCGCAACGCTGGTTGTCCTTGATCTCCACCAGGCCGAGCCCGCGACGCGCGCGGCGCACCTGCTCGTACTGCTTCAACAGGCTCCGGTCGAGCGTGCCGGCCAGGGCGTCGCGCTGCGTCTTGAGGTCGACGGCCTTCTCGTCGACCGCCGCGACACGGGCATCCTCCTCGGCCACCATGGTGTCGAGCGTGGGCTGGAGCTCGTCGAGCTCGGCCTGGAGCCCGTCCACTTCCTGCTCCAGGGTCTCGAGGCTCTCCATCAGCGGGAGCGCGTCCTCCTCCAGCTCCTGCACGCGGGTGGCGAACTGCAGCTCCTGGTTCTGGTACTGCGACGCTTCCTTGGCGCTGCTGGCGCGCAGGGACGATTCGGAGGCGTCTTTGCGCCTCTGCTGTAGCGTCTTGAGCTCGAGCTCGGTGCTCGCGACGCGCTTGCGCAGCTCGTCGCGCTCCTGCTGCTTCCGCTCCAGGCGGCGCACCAGGTCGCGCCGCTTCTCGCGCGTCACCAGGAGCTCGGGCGGCGTCTGCGCCCGTTCTTCCTGGAGGGCGTCGAGCTGCAGGTCGAACCCCTGGACTTCGCTCAACTTCTCCAACATGCCGCCTCCAGACAGTAAAAAACTCCGTTCGCCCGGACCTGAACGGAGTTCATGAATGCACCTTCGTGAGCCGTCGCTTCACGAAAACGAGTGTAGCACGGCGGCGGCAGAGCGCGACCGGCGGTGCGGCGGGACGCGGGGAGCGCGGAGGTGCCGCCGTGGCGGTAGAATGCCGACGGCATGATCGAGGACTCCCCCGAGTCGTTCATTCAGCGCTGGCGTGCGTTCGCGGCCGACGTCCGGCTGTTCGCGCGGACCGAGGGCTCGCCGTTGCTCGAGTGCATGGCCGACGGGGTGATCCTCCAGCTTCTCGACCGGACCGGCCCCTACATCGCCGGCCCGGGGCCCAACCGCGTCATCCTCAACCCCATGGTCGAACGCCTGGCCGCGGCCGAGGGAGTGGACGTGGAGCTGGAGGTGACCGGCCTCGGCGAGCTGCGCGGCGCCGGTCGCGTGATCGGTGGGGAGGGCCGCCTCACGGTCGTCGATTGCGGCGTGCCCCTCGTCATCGCGGTGATGGACGGCGACGCCGAGCGCTTCGACGAGGGCCGCTTCGTGCGCTTCGAGAGTCTGCCCCCGGTACACGGCTTCATCGTTCCGCCGACGTCGCGTTCCCACCGCCGCGACGCCGGCGAGAGCGCCGACGAGGCGATGTAGGCGGCCGCACGCTCCCCGCCGACCCCGCCTCGCGGGGCCGTCTGCTAGAATGACCGGTCATGCCGAAGGTCGTGCTCAGCCGCAAGGAACCCCGACCCCTCGAGGTCACACCGGCCGCCATCGTCCGGGTCGAGCCCGGCTCGCCGGCGGAGCGCGCCGGCGTACGCCCCGGCTGGGAGTTGCTGCGCGTCAACGGCGTCGCCATCCCCGACGTGCTGGCGTACCGGCGTGAGTTGGAGCGCGGCGACATCGTCGTCGAGGTGCGCGAGCCGTCGAGCGGCCTGGCGAGGACGTTCGACGTGTCCTGGGAGGACCCCGGCCTCGAGTTCGACGACGTCATCTTCGACGGCATCCGGCTCTGCGCCAACAAGTGCGACTTCTGCTACATCCACCAGATGCCCAAGGGCATGCGCAAGAGCCTCTACATCATGGACGACGACTTCCGCACGAGCTTCCTCTACGGCTCGTTCGTGACCCTGACCAACCTCACCGAGGGTGACGTCCAGCGGATCCTCGACGAGCACCTGAGCCCGCTGTACGTCTCGGTGCACAGCGCCGACGAGGCGACGCGGGACGGCCTCATGAAGCCGTGGCCGCACAAGGTGCCGCATCCCGGAGCGCTGCGCATCCGTGACATGATGGAGCGCCTGGCCGGGATCGACCTCTACACCCAGATGGTGCTGCTTCCGGGGCGCAACGACGGCGAAGAGCTCACGTCCACTCTGGAGGTGCTCGCGGCCCGGCCCAACGTGCTCGCCGTGGCCGCCGTGCCCGTCGGACTGACCGCGCACCGCGCCCACTTGCCGCGGCTCGAGCCCCACACGCCCGAGCAGGCGGCGGACGTGCTGCGCAGGGTGACCGACTTCCAGCAGCGCATGCTCGCCGAGCGCGGCACCCGTTTCGTGTTCGCCAGCGACGAGTTCTACCTGCGCGCCGGCGTCGCGTTGCCCGAGACCGATGCCTACGAGGGGTTCGCCATGCTCGAGAACGGCATCGGCATGGTGCGCGACTTCCTGGACGAGGGCCTGCCGGAACGCCCCGAGCGGCTCGACCCACCGCGGCGCGTGCTGCTCGCCACCGGGCGCCTGTTCGCTCCCGTGCTGCGCAGCTCGGTCGAGCCGCTGACGGGCATCCCCGGGCTCGATCTCGAGGTGCGCACGGTGACCAACCGCACCTTCGGAGAAGTCACCACGGTGGCCGGGCTGCTGGCCGGCCAGGATCTCCTCGCCGCCGTGGAGCCGGGGGAGGCCGACCTCCTGCTCATCTCGCCCAACATGCTCAAGTACGGCACCGATTCCTTCCTCGACGACACCACGCTGGAGGAGATCGAGCAGCGCCTGGCCATGCCCGTGCGCACCGGCGGCACGACGCTCGGCCGGCTGGCGCGCACGGTGCTGCAGGGCTCGGCGCGGCACGACCTGCCGACCTTCGGCTTCAGTACCCACGCCATCAAGGAAGCGGCCAAGCAGCACTGAACCCGCGCGCGGCAACGATCGTTGCGGTGCACGCATGGTAGCCTTCTGGCGTGACACGCGAGTCTCCCGGTAACCGTTCCCTGGGGCGCTACCTCGCCTTCGTCAAGTTCGAGCACACCCTCTTCGCGCTGCCCTTCGCCTACGGCGGCATGCTGCTGGCGGCGGGCGGGTGGCCCGGTTGGCGCGTGTTCGTCCTGGTGAGCCTGGCGATGATCGGCGCACGCAGCGCCGCCATGGCTCTGAACCGGGTCATCGACGCGCGCATCGATGCCCAGAACCCCCGGACGAGCGGCCGTGAGATCCCGGCGGGCCGGCTGACGCGGCGCGACGGTCTGGCCCTGGCGGCGTTGGGGCTGGGGCTGCTGGCGGTGGCCGGGGCGCTCCTCAACCCGCTGACGCTGGCGCTGCTGCCGCTCGCCGTCGTCTTCCTGACCGTCTACCCCTACCTCAAGCGCTTCACGTGGCTGTGCCACTTCTGGCTCGGCGCCACCATCGGTGCGGCGGCCGCCGGAGGATGGATCGCCGTCACGGGCGCCTTCTCCTTCACCGCCGTGGCCCTGTGGCTGGCCGTGGGCACCTGGATCGCCGGCTTCGACATCATCTACGGCGTGCTCGACCTGTCGTTCGACCGCAGCGCGGGCTTGCACAGCATCCCGGCACGCTTCGGCGTGAGGCGGGCGCTCGCGGTGTCGGCCGGCGCGCACCTGGTGAGCTTCGCGGCGCTGGCGGCCGTGCTGCTCTGGGTCCACCTGGGGTGGCCCTACGGCGTTGCGCTCGTGGCCACCGCTGCGGTGCTGCTCTACGAGCAGGTGGCTGTCCGCAGGCTCGACCCTGCGGTGGTACTCAGGTCGTTCAACGCCAACCTGGTGGTGGGTCTGCTCATGCTTCTCGGCATCGTCGGCGGTCTGGCCCTGCACGGCTGAAGCCCCCGCCCTCCCGCGGCGCGACCGGGTGCCGGGGAACGGTGCTGCCGGGCGGACCTGTTACCGTAGCAGGCGTGGCCGAGGTCCCGCTGTTTCCGCTCGAGGTCGTGGTGTTCCCCGGCATGACCGTGCCGATCCACGTCTTCGAGGAACGCTACAAGCGTCTCGTGCGTTTCTGCCTGGAGCACGAGCAGAAGCGCTTCGTGGTCGTGCTGGTGACGCACAACGCCCCGATCCGTGACACGCCGGTGGGCATCGCCGAGATGGGGGCCCTGGTCGACGTCCTGAGCGTGCAGGAGAATGCCGACGGCACCTTCGACCTCCTGGTGCACGGGCAGGAACGCTGCGGGGTCGAGGTCCTCCGGCGCGAGGACGTGCGGGAGAACGACGGTGGCCACCGTCCCCTGTTCTTCGTGGACGACCGAGCTACGCCGATCGGGCGGGACGACCCGAACCAGGAGCAGGTCGCGGCCTGGGACGCGCTCGACACCTTCCGCGAGTACGCCGTCGCCTACTTCGCCGACGGCGCCGTGTCCCAGGTCGAGGCCAACCTGCCCGAAGACCCGTTGTACCAGGCGTCGTTCGTGTGCGCCAACATGCGCGTCCCGCTGGCGTCGCGCCAGGTGCTGCTCGAGGCCGGGTCGCTCCGGGAGCGCTTCGAGCTCGCCCGCAAGATGATGGCCGAGCAGCTGGGTGCCGCCTCGGAAACGGAAGCGTGAACGAGCTTCCGGCGGTCGATGCCGAGCGCTTGCGCTTCCGGTGGTCCGATCTGCCGAGCGTCACCGAGGAGTTGCCCGGCACCGGCGGGCGCATCCGCCAACGCCCCGACGACTTCCGTGTCGAGGAGGTGCCCGCCTACCTGCCGCAGGGCAGCGGGTCGCACCTCTTCCTGCAGGTCGAGAAGCGCAACCTCACCACGCGCGATCTGGTCGCCGCTCTCATGCGTCACGGGTTGCGCGAGAACGAGATCGGCGTGGCCGGGCTGAAGGACAAGAGCGCCGTGACCGTGCAGTGGATCAGCGTCCCCAAACGCAGCGAAGCGTCGGCGGCCGCCCTCGAGGCGTTGCCGGGGGTCCGCGTGCTGGAGCGCGCCTACCACCGCAACAAGCTCGGCATCGGCCACCTGCGGGGCAACAGGTTCGTGGTGAGAATCCGTGACGTCGACGATGCCACGGTGGCGCCGGAACGGGCGCGCGCCGTGCTGCAGGCGCTGGCAGAGCGCGGCGCTCCCAACTACTTCGGCCCCCAGCGCTTCGGTCGCTTCGGCAACAACGCCGTCGACGGCCTGAAGGTGCTCGGCGGCGAGCGCGTGCCCGGGGGCCACAGGTTGCGGCGGTTCTTCGTCTCGGCGCTCCAGTCGCTGCTGTTCAACGCCCTGCTGGCCGAACGCATCGAGAACGGCCTGTACCGCAGCGTCGTCACCGGGGACTGGGCGCGAAAGCACGACACCGGCGGGGTGTTCCGCGTCGAGGACGGGGCGTTGGAGTCGCCGCGGGCGGCCCGCCTGGAGATCAGCGCCACCCTGCCGCTCTACGGGCGCCGCGTGCGGCTCTCGGACGACGAGGCCGGGGAGATCGAGAGCGGCATCCTGGAGCGCTACGGCCTGCGTTGGGCCGCCTTCGGCTCCCGTCGGGGGGACCGCCGCCCGAGCAGGCTGGTGCTCGAAGACGTCGAGGTTCGGGACGACGACGGCGCGCTCGCCGTGGCCTTCATGCTCCCCAAGGGGAGCTACGCCACGGTGGTGCTGCGTGAATTGATGAAGGTCGACGTGGACGCCCCGGTCGAAACGGGCGCCGGCGGCGGGGACGACGGAGACGCGGAGGACGATGAGGACGAGGCGTGAACGCGGGGCGCGTCGCGGCGCGGGTCAGCCGCCGCCGGCGCTGCGCGCGTCGCGCCCGGGCCCGTCGCCGCGCCGGTCCTTGCGGCGCTCGGCCCGCGGCCCCAGACGCCGAGCCACCAGCTCCACCAGGAACAGCAGCGCGGCCGCGACGGCGAGGGGCGGCCACAACGGCAGGCGGCCACCTCCCACCGACGGGCCGTAGGGCTCGGAGGGCGTGACCACGTTGCCGCCCGTGCGCCGGGCGATATCGGCCAGCAGCGCCGTTCCATCGGTATCGGCGAACTCCGGGTCGGGGCCGCCGATACCGGCCCGGGCAACCACCTCGGAACCCTCGGACACCACCACATCGCCACTCCCCCCGGCGGCGTAGGGGAGACGCGCCTGGTAGCGGCCTGGAGCGACCTGCTCCATGGCTACCGCGTGGCCGGCGAAACGCGCGGTGAGCGTCTTGTTGTTGACGTACTGGCCGCCCTTGACGGCGTCCACCACGACCTGCAACCCGTTGCCGTCGCGCTTCGCGCGCGCCTGGTACACCAGCGGGCTCGCCTGCAGCCAGCGCGTGAGGGTGGCGAGATCGCCAGGCAGGCCCGGCCACGCCCCGAAAGGACCCGCCCACTGGTTGAGGTCGGTGGTGAGGGCCGCCGTTCGCCCCAGGCCGACGTGCCGGATGGCGAGGATCGGCTCCTGACGCTTGCCCTCGAGCAGCGCCTGGGCGTCCGGCCGGAGGCTGGTCGCGACGTAGGCGTCGACCTGCGGGAGCGTGGCGGGGAACTGCAGCAGCGCGTTGGGGCGGGCCTGGGGCACGGTCGGGTTCTCCACCAGCAGCTTGCGCGTGGCGGTCAGCGCCTCGTTCGTGAAGATGGAGGGAAGGGTGGTGACGTCCAGCGCCCGGTAGTAGCGGCCGCCACCTGCCTGCGCGATGGCCGAGAGCCGCTGGAAGTCGGCGGCGTCGCCGATGGCGATGGTGGACGTGGTGATGCCGTCGGCGCGGGCGCGCGATGCCAGCGCGTTGAAATCGGTCGCGGGGCCGCTATTGAACGGCCCCTGGCCGTCGTAGAGCTTCCCGTCGGAGAGGATGATGACGTGCTTCACGGAGGCGCGCGCCTGCCGCAGCGCGCCGAGAGCATCGGTGTAGGCCGGGCCGAGGACGGTACCGCCGGCCGTGGTGATGCCGAGGATGCCCTGCAGCATCTCCCGCTTGCCCCGCTCGGTCGCCTTGCGCAGGTGGAACACCCAGCTCGTGCTGGAGGGGTCGCTGAAGGCGATCAAGCCGATCAGGTCCTCCTGGTAGGCGAGCTCGACCACCTTCACGGCCCCCTGCTTGGCGAGCTCGAGCTTCGACGGCGAGCCGGCGCTCATCGACTGGGAGCGGTCCAGGATGATGACCATCGCCACCTGTGGGAGCGTGACCTCGGTGCGGACGTCGGTGGTGACCGGCAGCACGTCCTCGATCGGTGTGCGGTACCAGCCCCCGAGCCCGAAGCTGTGCGGGCCCCCGGTCATCCAGAGGCCGCCGCCGCTCTCCACGTACTGCTTGAGGAGCTCGAGCTGGCCCGGCGTGAACTGGGCCGCGCTCCCCCGCAGCACCACGGCTCCGGCGTCGAGCGGCGCCTTGACGTCGGCCACGGTTCCGTCGCGAACCTCGATGCCCTGAGCGGCGAGCAGCCGGGCGACGGCGGGATCGCCGATCACCAGCACGGGGGGCTTCGCCCGCACCGTGATCTCGGTGCGCTGCGCATCGTCGGCCGTCGGCTGGGTGAAGTCGGCGGCGAGCGAGGCATCGACCTCCACCGACGAGGCGTCGGCGCCCACCTGGAAGGTGAACGGGATGGCGGTGCGTCCCTTGGCGACGTCCTTCGTGACGGGGTCGAGGACGCGCCCGTCGACGCTGGGTCGAAGGGTCACGGTGCCGGCGCGATCGCTGTCGACCACGGCGACGACCTGGACCTTCTGGCCGGGAGCCGCCTGGTCGGGGGCGAGGAGCTGCGATAGCCGCACGTTGGGCCGGCGGGGTACCGCCAGCGTGTCGACGGGGATGTCGGGGAGGGCGTCCAGGGCCTTGCCGCTCGACTGGACACCGTCGCTCACCAGGAGCGCCCGGCGTGCCCCCGAGGCCGCCGCCACCTGCAGGGCGCGCGCCAGATCGGTCGATCCGGTCGCCAGGACCGACGGGACCTCGGCGCTCAGCGTCGGCACGCGTGCGGTGTCGCCCGCCAGATAGAAGACCTCGGGGCGGGTCGCCGCGCCGCGGCGGTCGAGTGCCCGCACGGCGTCCAGGGCGCCGCTTCCGACGCTGTCGGAGACGTCGACCAGCAGCGCCAGCCTGCCGCCCGCCCTGGGCAGCGAGGGTTGGGCCAGGGCCACCACCAGCAGCGCCAGCCCCAACGCCCTCAACCACCACCAGGGCCGCCGCGGCAACAGCAGCAGCAGAGGCAACGCCAGAAGCGCCCAGGGAAACCCCAGGTGAAGGCCCGCGGGGAGCACGCCCCATGCTAGCAGCCCCCCGGGGCCGGCTCTTCGGCGCCTGCGACCCAGGGAGCGCTTTCGCGCTAGACGCGAAGTTTTCGCCCTGGGGACGTGCCGGTGCCCTGGTATGATCTGCACGATGACCGCGGCCCAGCAGCCCTACGTGCTCGTCGCCATGACCACCGAGGAGCGTGGTGAGGGCCTGCGGGGCGTGGTGACGGAGATGGGCCTGGCGGCCACCATGTTCAGCGACGTGGAGGAGCTGCTCTACCACACACGCGTGTCGGTCCCGACGGCGCTGGTCCTCGAGCACGGGCTGGCCGCCAGGGTGCCGCAGCTCGACCTGGTGGCGCTGCTGCGGCGGCGCAAGGCGCTGGCCGAGGTGCCCTTCATCTACCTCGGGCCCCCCGACCCGCAGGTGCACGCAGATGTGGTGCGCTCCGGTGCCGACGCCTATCTGGCCCTGCCGACCCGACCCCAGGTGGTGAAGGCGCACCTGGAGCGACTTCTCGACCGGCACCAGATGGAGCGGACGCTCCGCGAGACGCTGGAGCACTCTCGCAGTTTCGAACAGGCGTACAAGGAGAGCGAGCGCGTCAAGGACGACCTCATCCACATGCTGGTCCACGACCTCAAGAGCCCCATCGCGAGCGTCATGGGGTTGCTCGACCACAGCCTGGAGATGATCAAGGCCGACCCCGGCGAGGCGGGCATCGAGGAGCTGCTCGGGCTGGCGCGCAGCGAGTCGCAGCATCTGCTCAACCTCGCGGCCAACATCCTCGACGTGCGGCGCATGAAGGAAGGGCACATGCCCTTCGAGCCGCAGGCCATCCACAGCCTCACCGACCTCGCGAAGGAGTCACTGGGCGACGTCAGCGGCGGACCGCGCGATCGCAACTTCGGCTTCCTGGTGCGCCCCGAGGCGGAGAGCCTGGAGGCCGATCCCAGACTGCTCCGGCGCGTGCTGGCCAACCTCATGGCGAACGCCATCAAGCACACGCGCCGCGGCGGCTACATCGACTTCCGCGCCTGGAAACAGGACGACGACTTCGTCCTGAGCGTGCGCGACGACGGCGAGGGGATCCCCGAGGCCGACCAGAAGCGCGTGTTCAACGCCTTCGAGCAGTCGCGCCACACCGTACACGACCGCTACGACACCGGCATGGGCCTCACCTTCTGCAAGCTCGCCGTGGAGAAGCACGGCGGCCGCATCTGGGTCGAGTCGAAGGTCGGGCGCGGCAGCACCTTTTTCTTCACCATCCCCGCCAACGTGCCGGCGCGCGTCGACGACGGCGTTGCCGTCGGCAGCGCGTGAAGAGCAAGTCGCTCCCCGCCGCGCTCCCCTCGTGGTCGCTGGAGTCCGTGCTGTGGGAGCGCGGCTTCACGCCCGTGGCCGGGGTCGACGAGGCCGGCCGCGGCGCGCTGGCGGGGCCGGTGGTGGCCGCCGCGGTGGTGTTGCCGCCGGGTGAGCACCCCTTCCGCGACTCGAAGGCGCTCTCGCCGCGCCGGCGCGAGGAGCTCGCGCGACGCGTGCGCGCCAGCGCGCTGGCCTGGTGCGTCGCCGAAGCCAGCCGTGAGGAGATCGACCGTCTCAACATCCTGGGGGCCACGCGGCTGGCGGCGCGTCGAGCGGTCGCCGGCCTGACGGCCACCGTGCCGCCGGCCGCGCTGGTGACCGACTACCTGCGCCTTGGGGCCGGGCTCGCGGAGCTCGCCGTGGCCCGAGCCGACGGCCGCAGCCTGCAGGTGGCCGCCGCCAGCATCCTGGCCAAGACGGTCCGGGACGAGCGGATGCGCGCCCTCGCCGATCGGCACCCCGGGTACGGCTTCGAGGCGCACAAGGGCTACGGTTCCACCGCGCACCTTGCGGCGCTGGCACGGCTAGGGCCCTGCCCGGAGCACCGCCGCACGTTCGCCCCGGTCGCCCAGGCCCGCCTGTTCGGACCGTAGAATGGAGCGTCCCCCTCGGTGGGAGGCGCCCCCGCGCGGCGCCCCCGCGGCCGCGCGGCAGCGAGCGCGTCGCCGCGAGACAGCCTGGACCGACGGGGAGCGAGGGAGCGAAGACCATGCCCGAGTGCATCGGTGTGAAGTTCGACAACGGACCGAAGATCCACTACATGGAGGCGCCGCCGACGCCGCCGCAGGTCGGAACCCGCTGCGTCGTGAGTACCCGTCGTGGGCTGGAGCTGGGACGCGTGCGCACGGAGCCACGCGACGTGTCGAAGGCGCACGGCCACTACGTGCGCGACGCTCTCGAGGACGACGTCCAGCGCTACGATGAGCTGCGACGTCGCGCCGACGACCTGAAGTGGCTGCTGCGGGCGCGAGCCCGCCAGAGCGGGGCGGACGTCAAGATCGTGGCGGCAGAGTTCACCATCGACGAGGAACTGATGCTGGTGAGCTACTCGGCGGAGGAGCACCCGCCGCTGCGGGTGCTGGCGCAGGAGCTCATCCAGCACACACGGGCCCGCATCGAGTTCAACAACGTCGGACCCCGCGACCAGGCGCGCATGCTGGGCACCCTCGGCGCGTGCGGCGACGCCTCGTGCAGCTCGACCTGGCTGCAGAGCTTCAGCGCCGTCAGCATCCGCATGGCGCGCGACCAGCAGCTCCCGCTGAACCCAGAGAAGATCAGCGGTCCCTGCGGACGCCTGATGTGCTGCCTGCAGTACGAGCACGACATGTACCGCGAGCTGCTCAAGGGCATGCCCAAGAAGGGCGGGCGGGCGTGCCACGACGAGAGCGGCACCTGCGGCCGGATCGTCAAGCTGAACCCCCTCAAGGGCACCGTCGATCTGCGGACGGAGGAGGGCGCGGTGGAGGAGTACCCCGCGTCCGAGGTGAGTCGCACGCGCGCCTGAGTCGTTCGCGCCCTACGCGCGCAGTGCGGCGCGCAGATCGAGCGCCAGCGTCACGAGGGCCAGGCCCGGATTGGCGTAGGCCTCGAGCGCGCTCTCACAGCGTTCCACGGCGTCGAGCGCCGCGGCGTAGGCCGGGGCGGGGAGCTGGCGCAACGCCTCGCGCAGCAGCGCCGTCGGAGCGACGACCTCGCTGTGGGCAAGGCGCTTGCCGAGCGCCTCGGCGGCGTCGAGAGCCTCGCGGAGCTCGCCGTCGAGCGCGTCGACCAGCCGGTCGACATCGCCTTGCAGCGCGCGGTAGGCGGCATCCTCCTCGCCGGCCCGCAGCAGCGGTCCCGGCAGGCCGAGCCGGTACCCAGGATGCCGCTCGAGATCGGCGAAGGCGCTGACGTCCACGGCACCCAGGCGAAGGGTGGCGCAGCGCGAGGCGACCGTGGGGAGCAAGGCGTCGGGTCCGGTGGCGATCAGCACGATCACCGCCCACGGGGGCGGTTCCTCCAGCATCTTCAAGAACGCGTTGGCGGCGCTGACGTTGAGCGCCTCGGCGTGGTCGACGATCCCGACGCGGCGGGCGTAGCGGGGGCGGCGCTCCAGCCACGGGCCCAGCGGGTCCGGCTCGGCGTTGGGTCGGGTCACGAGCCGGTCGATGGTGATCTCGAGCTGGCGGCGCTGCCGGCCGCTTCGCGTGGTCTGCGACGGAGCCACCTCGCGCACGTCGGGGTGCTCGCCGGCGGCCAGCGCTCGGCAGCTCGAACAGTGGCCGCAGGGCCGCGCCGTGACGTCGGGTGCTTCGCAGTTGAGCATGCCTGCCAGCCAGCGCGCCACGGGACGTCGCCCCACCCCGTCGGGGCCGGCCAGCAGCAAGGTGTGCGGTCCCTCCGCGCGGTAGAGGTCCCGCAGGGCATCGCGGGCCGAGCGGTGCCCCAGGATGTCCGGCGCGGCGCTCAGCGGCCCACCCCCAGGCGCGCCGCCAGGACCTCGGGGTAGCCTGCCGAGCGAACCGACTGCTGCACCGTGAGGACGTCGAACTCGACCCGGAACAGCTCGAAGGTATGCGCCGTGTCGTCGAACAACGCGTAGGCGGCCAGGGGGATGCTGTCGCGTGGCTGTCCCACCGATCCGGGGTTGACGAACAGGCGGGCGCGCGGGGGGATGCGGTAGAGCGTGCGCTCCTGCCGGAACTGGACCGTGCGCCACATGGGGCCGGTTTCGGTCTCGACGGCGGCGAAGATCTTCGGGACGTGGGTGTGCCCCACCAGGCACAGCTGCTGCTCGAGCAGCGGGAAGTTGGCCTGGGCGCTCTGGACCGTGGCGAGGTACTCCCACGGGTTGCGCAGCGCCCCGTGCGCGGCCTCCCAGCCGTCCTCCACGACGTGCTCCTGGAGGTCCTGGAGGAACTGCAGGCTGTCGTCGGAGAGCTCGGGGAGCTGCTTGGCGAGCACCTCGGTGACCACGCCCTCCTCGCGGTGCCCGGTGTTCTGCCCGCCTGCCATCGCGAGGAGCGCGGCGTCGTGGTTGCCGAGGATGCCCGCCCGGGGCTTCAGCGAGCGCAGCAGCGCCACGCACTTCTCGGCGTCGGGATAGTAGCCCACGGCGTCGCCCAGGAACAACACGTCGTCGTAGCCACGGTGTTCGGCGTGGCGCAACACCGCCTCGAGCGCGGGAGCGTTGGCGTGCACGTCGCTCAAGACCAGGAACCGCATGTGCGCCGAGGATACCATTCCGCCGGGCCCGTCCCGGGTCGAGGAGGGACGATGCGCAGGGCTATACTGGGGTGATGCACAGCCCGTCCCAGCGCCGCGGGCTTCCCGCCGAGCGTCGTCGTTCCTGGTGGCTTCTTCCTGCACGCGGGCGACCGCGGCCGCGGACGTGGTGGGCGTGCTGAAGCTGCGGGTGCTGGCGCTCGCGGCGCTGCTGGCGCTCCTGTCTTCGGCCGCGGCGCAGATCTCGGTGCCGAGCTTCGGCACCAGGGGCGGCGTGTCTGCGGAAGTCGTGGCCGGCTTCATGCCCGCGCTGCGGCAGGCGATCGGCCGGGCCACCGGCCTGAGCGTGAGCACCGGAGAGCTCATCACCCCCGGCATCGCGGGCAGCCTCGAGCCGGAGTTCGCCATGCTCATCGCCGAGCTGGACAACGCGCGCTATGCGGTGTCCGGTGAGATCGCGCGGAGCCAGGCACAGGGGGGCGAACCCTACACGGTGAACCTCATCGTGGTGGACGCCCAGCGCAAGCGCAACACCGACCTGATCAGCCGGCCTCTACAGCCGAGCGCCGTCGGCGACACGGTCGACGCGCTCGCCGCGGCCGTTGCCGCCTTCACCGGCGCGGCCGTCAGCCTTCCGACGGGCAGCGCCGGGCTCTTCGTCTCCAGCGAGCCGGGGGACGCCGAGGTGTTCCTCGACGGGGTGGCGGTGGGGCGCACCTCGAATCTCGACGTGCTGATGCTCGAGCCCGGACGCCACGACCTCGAGGTGCGCAAGGAGGGCTTCCTCCCCGAGACGCGCTCGGTCGAGCTCCGCGCCGACGACACCAGCTTCGTGCACGTCATCCTCACGGCCATCTCGGGCGGAAGCATCCAGCTCTCGGCCAACCCCGAGGCGCGCGTCTTCCTCGACGGCGTGCGTGAAGGGACGACACCGTTGACGCTGCCCGCGCTGCCCGGCAACCACACGGTCAGGCTCGAGCGCGCCGGTTTCAACGGCGAGAGCTTCGCGGTCCTGGTCAGGAACTACCGCGTCACGCGCGTCTCGGTGACGCTCAAGCCGGTGAGCGATCCGCTGGTGTTCTGGCCGGAGAACCGGTCGCAGGTGGTGGCCATCGACGGCGTCGTGCAGAACGGCGGCTTCGCCGCCAGCCTGCAGCCGGGGTTGCACACCTTCGAGCTGCGCGGCCCCGACGGCGCCACCAAGGTGCTGCGTGCCGTTCCCGACCACGGCGTATTCCGCCTCGATCTCGAGAGCGGGGAGCTGGTGCCCGTCCCGCGCTGAGCGCGGGGGGCGGCGCGGCCGCGCCGCCTACGGCGCCGCCGCGCTCCCGAGCTCGACGGGCACCGCGTAACGCAGGGCCACGATCGCCGATGCACCTCCCGGACCCGAAGCGGCCGCCCCGGCCACGGTGGCGCTCCCCGCGCCCACGGCGAAGGACAGGTCGAGGCGCGCACGGTAGGGGGGCACGTCGCTCCGGTACGGTTCGGCGTCCACCCCGAGGGTGGCCTGTACCGGGCCCAGCGCTTGCGAAAGCGACGCCGTGGCGCCCGGCGCGAAGCCGCCCGGGCCGAGCCCCAGGTAGAGCGCGCCGTCCAGATCGGGTGCGCGACGGCGGTGGTAGGTGAACCCCAGCCCGACGGCGGCGTCGCCGCCGTCTCTGGGCGGCAGGTAGCCGCGCAGGCGTAGCGAGAGCTCGTGCGGGCCGACGGCGCGCAGCCAGCGCACGCGGGCGCCCATGCGCCAGGCGACGCCGTCCGGGAGCAGGTAGAGCTGCGGGCTCGCCTGCACGATCCACGATCGGGCAGGGCGGCCGCTGGCGTCGAGCGCCAGGCCCCAGCCACCGGTGCCGAAATCGGGTCTCGTGGCGCCCGCCACCGCCAGCGGGTCGAAGCGCTCGGGAGGGTCGGTGAAGCCCGAGCCCTGCACGCCCAGTGCGACGGGGCCCAGCACCCCGCGCACGCCGAGCGTGCCTTGAGCGGCGCCGTCGGTCCGCAGCGCCACCGTCGCCTCGCCGACGACGTTGCCCACCGGGCCGAAGGTCTCGTTCGCCTGCATCCCCAGGAAGACCTGGGCGGCGCCGTCATAGCTGAGGCCGAGCGTCACCCGGTCGCTTCCGACGCGTGCGTTCTCCAGGCGCAGCGACGCCCGCGGGGTCACGTCGGGAGCCAAGCCGGCGGCCACGCCGAAGCGCAGCGTCTGGGCGCGGGCTGCGGCGGGCAGGACGAGGGCGACGAGCAGGCCGGCGTACGCGAGCCGGGAGAGAAGGAGCTGGGCGCGTGCCATGCCTTCCAGTGTGCCCCCTGGACGGGCGCCGGGGCCAGAGGTGCGGGCGTGTCGCGGCGGGCGGCATGTCGGCCGCCCCCTTCCGGAGCCACGGGGGACGGGTGCTAGACTGTTCGGCGATTCCCGGTTCCGGGAACTCCCCCTACTCATGAACATACTTGGACATATCACCGTACTTCCCCGCATCCCCGAGCCCATCCGGCGACTCGAGGACCTGGCGCACAACCTGTACTGGACCTGGGAGCCCGGCGCTCGCCGGCTCTTCCGCGAGCTCGATCGCGAGCTCTGGGAGGCGTCGAACCACAACCCGATCGCCCTGATCCGCGACATCCGGCAGGAGCGGCTGGACGCCGCCGCCGTCGACCCGGAATACCTGGAGGCCTACGCGCGCGTGGTCGAGCACTTCGACGGCTACCTCTCCGCGCCGAGCTGGTTCCAGCGCCACGTCGGGCAGCCCGACGACCTCTACGCCTACTTCTGTGCCGAGTACGGCTGGCACGAGGCCGTTGCGCTCTACTCGGGGGGCCTCGGGGTCCTCGCAGGCGATCACACCAAGGCCGCCTCCGACCTCGGCGTGCCGCTGGTCGCGGTCGGGCTCTTCTACCCCGAGGGGTACTTCCACCAGCGCGTGGCCAGCGACGGTCGCCAGGAGGCGGTGTACGTGCGGCACAGTCCCGCCGACCTGCCGTTGACGCTGGCGGTCGACGAGGACGGCGAGCCGGTGATCGCGCGCGTCGACGTGTTCGGGCGTGAGGTTGCGCTGCGCGCGTGGACGGTTCGCGCCGGGCGCGCCCGGGTCTACCTGCTCGACGTCGACTTCGGCGCCAACCACCCCGACGACCGCCAGCTCTTGCGGCGGCTCTACGGTGGCGATCAACGCACCCGCGTGGCGCAGGAGATCATCCTCGGCATCGGCGGCGTGCGTATGCTGCGCGCCCTGGGCGTGAGCCCCAGCGCCTGGCACATGAACGAGGGCCACAGCGCCTTCATGGTGCTGGAGCGCTGCCGCGAGCTGGTGGCCGAGGGGCTCGCCTTCTCGCAGGCCCGGGAGGCCGTCACCGCCAACACCCTGTTCACGGTGCACACGCCGGTCGCTGCCGGCAACGATGCCTTCCCCTTCGACCTCGTGAACCAGGGCTTCGGTGGCTTCTGGGGCAGCCTCGGCCTCAAGCAGCAGGAGTTCCACGAGCTCGGCAGGGCCGACCACGGCTGGGGTGCGGTGTTCAGCATGCCGGCGCTGGCGCTTCGCTTCTCGTCCGGACGCAACGGGGTCGCACGGCTGCACGGTGAGACCAGCCGGCGTATCTGGAGCGATCTGTGGCCCGACGTGCCGGTCGACGAGGTGCCGATCCTGCACGTCACCAACGGCGTGCACCTGTCGAGCTGGATGGCGCCGGAGATGCAGGAGCTGCTGGGTACGGTGCTGCCCGAGGACTGGCCCGAGCGCTTCGACGATCTCGCCATGTGGGACGGCGTGCGCGCGTTGGACGACGGCGCGCTGTGGAGCGTGCGGCAGAGCCTGAAGGCGCAGAGCGTGCGCTTCCTGCGCCGCCGGGTGCTGCGCCAGCTCGACCGCCAGGAGGCCAGCCCGACCGCCCTCAAGGACACCGGTCAGCTCTTCGACGCGAGGGCGCTCACCATCGGGTTCGCCCGGCGCTTCGCCACCTACAAGCGCGCCACCCTGATCTTCCGGGACCTGGACCGGCTCGAGCGCATCCTCGGCGATCCCGATCGGCCCGTGCAGCTGGTGTTCTCGGGCAAGGCGCACCCGGCGGACGAGGCGGGCCAGGCGCTCATCGCGCACATCCACAACCTCTCGAAGGACCCCCGCTTCGCCGGGCGCATCCTCTTCGTGGAGGACTACGACATGGCGGTCGGCCGGGCCCTCACACGCGGCGTGGACGTGTGGCTCAACAATCCCCGCCGGCCGCTGGAGGCCTCGGGCACGAGCGGCCAGAAGGCGGCCATGAACGGCATCCTGAACCTGTCGATCCTCGACGGCTGGTGGCCGGAAGGCTACGACGGCAGCAACGGCTGGGCCATCGGCGGCGCACGCACCTTCGAGGACGACGAGCGCGCCGACGCCGAGGACGCCGATGCGCTGTACGCCATCCTGGAGCGCGAGCTGATCCCGCTGTACTACCGCCGCGACGGCGACGGCGTCCCCCACGACTGGCTGACGCGCGTCAAGGAGGCGATCACCACGGTGGCGCCGCGCTTCAACGCGCAACGCATGGTGAAGGATTACGTGTCCACCTACTACGAGCCGGCGGCCCGGCGGGGCGAGGCGATGGGCGCGAACGGCTTCCGCAAGGCGACCGAGCTGGCCGCGTGGCGCAAGCACGTGGCCGACCAGTGGCCCGAGGTGTACTTCAGCGCCAAGCCGGTCGAGGACCAGCTCCGCCGCATCGGCGAGGAGCTCGAGGTGAGCGCCGTGCTCAACCCGCGCGACCTGTCGGACGACGAGATCCGGGTCGAGCTGGTCTACAGCTCCGAGGAGGACGCCCTCCAGCACGACCTGCACGTCGTTCCCATGAGCAAGGTCGACGGTTATCCGGACGGCGGGACCCTCTACCGGGCGCGGTTCCGGCCGGAGGCGAGCGGCCGGCTGGCGTACGGCGTACGCGCCTACGCGGTGCACCCCCTGCTGGCCACGCCGGTCGACGCGCACGCGGTGCGCTGGGCCTGAGACCGGGAGCGCCGGCGCCGCGCTGCGCGCGCGTGCGCTGCTGCGCGTCCGCGGGGCGCGCCTACAGGTCGTCGAGGTCGGTGATCACCAGCAGCCGCTCGAGTGCGCCGATGGCGCGCGCGGGGAAGCGGTCGAGGTCGCCGGTGCCGTGCAGCGTGGCGCGCAGGGCCGCGCGCTTCTCCTCGCCCCGCACGAGGAAGGCCACGACGCGGCTGCGGCTCAGGGCCGCCGCTCCCAGGCTGAGCCGCGTCCGCGGCTGGTCCGGCGGACGGACGACCAGCGTCAGGGCGGGCTCGAGCGCCGCGCCCGTCCCGGGGAAGAGGCTGGCGGTGTGGCCGTCGGCTCCCAGGCCGAGAAGCGTCAGGTCGAAGGTCGGAGCGTCGCCGAGCGCTCCTCGAAGCGTCGCGGCGTAGGCGCTCGCGGAGCCCTCGGGCGTGGCCAGGTGAGGCCACGGCAGCACCTGTTCCCGGGGCACCGGCACCGCATCGAGGAAGGCCTCGCGGGCGGCGCCCGCGTTGCTGTCGGGATGTTCCGGAGGGACGTAGCGTTCGTCGCCCCAGGCGACCCAGGTGTCGCGCCAGGGCAGGTCGTTCCGCGCGGCCAGAGCGCGGTACATCGGCAGGGGCGTGGAACCGCCGGAGAGGCTCACCACGAAGCGACCCCGCGCCGCGACCGCCGAGCGCTGGGTGCGTTCGAACAGCTCCAGGGCGGCGGCGGCGACGTCGTCGGCGTGCAGGATCTCGGGATCACGCATGGCGCGAGTATACGGGGGCTCCGCTCAGGACCCGGTTACACTGGCGCATGATGCCGACACGTGACGATGCCCTCGCATTGATGGAGTCCTGGACGGAGTCGGACAGCCTCCGCAAGCACATGCTGGCGGTCGAGGCGGCGGTCGCCGCATACGCCCGCGAGCAGGGCGAGGACGAGACGTTGTGGTCGGTCGCTGCGATCCTCCACGACTTCGACTACGAGCGCTACCCCAACCCGGACCGGGACGAGAGCGGCCATCCCTGGGTCGGCGTGGCGAAGCTGAAGGAGCTCGGTTACCCCGAGGAGGTGACCGATGCGATCCTGGGCCACGCCGATTACACCGGCGTACCGCGCCGCACGCCGCTCGCCCGGACGCTCTTCGCCTGCGACGAGATCACCGGGCTCGTCACGGCGGCCGTGTTGGTGCGCCCCGATCGCGACATCGCCAACCAGACGGTCAAGAGCCTCAAGAAGAAATTCAAGGACAAGGCCTTCGCGCGCGGCGTGAACCGTGACGACGTGCGCGTCGGCGCCTCGGAGCTCGGCGTGGAGCTGTGGGATCACGTCGCCTTCGTGCTGGCCGCCATGCAGGAGCGGGCCGACGTGCTGGGCCTGGACGGGCGCTTGTCCGAGGCCGGGTAGCGCGGCGCACGGCTGCGGGGCGCCCGCGACGTCAGCGCGCGGCAGCGGCGCGGCGACTCGCGGACGGGGCGCCGGCGTGGTGCCGAGCGGAGAGCAGCCGGACGTTCCAGCGCCAGCCGTCGGCGGTGCGCCTCAGCAGCGGCCACACCACCAGGACCGCGCGCCCCTCGACGGAGCCGGCCGGCACGGGCCCGAAGCTGCGGGAATCGAACGACGCCGTCGGCCGGCGGTTGTCCCCCATCACGTAGACGTCGCCTGCCGGGACACGCGTCGCCGGGACGTTCCCGAGGCCGCGGAACGCTCCCGCGAGGTAGGGCTCCCGTCGCGCCTCCCCGTCCACGTACAGCACCCCGGCGTGCATGTCGACGCGCTGGCCCGGCCCCGCGACGATGCGCTTGATGAGCAGGTGCCGGCTCAGCAGGCGGGCGACCCCGGCCGCCTTGCGTGTGGGATCGGGGAAGAACACGATGTCGCCGGGCGCGAACGCTTCCCACCCCAGCCGCTGCATCCAGGCTCCCGTGCGCAACACCAGCACGCGCTCGTCGTTGTGGAGGGTGGGCTCCATGGAGTGGCCGTGCACCACCACCACGCCCGCGATGAACAAGCTGAACAGCAGCCCCACCACGACCGACGCCAGGCCCAGGGTGGCCCAGCGCGCGGCGCTCGTGGGCGCCGCGCGGCCGGCCGCGTGCGCGGCCGGCGGAATCCGGGCGTCGTCCTTCGAGAGGTCCCCGCTCGCTCGGCTCACGGCGAGCAGTCTAACGCCGTGCTGGAGCCAGGTCTGCAGCCTGCGAGGCGTACGGTTCAGCGGGTGCGGGCGCCCGCTCGGCGGGGCTTGGTCACCGTGCGCTCGGGAGTGCTGGAGCGCGGGGGCGTCAGTAGCGCCTCCAGCCCGCCCACGGCGTCCAGCGCGCGTTCGGCGGTCTCCTCCCCGTAACGCACGATTTTGCGGAAGTCGCGGAACGACTCGACCCGCACCTCGGGCATGTCGAGCCGGATGCGCAGATCGGCGGGGTGGAGGCTGTACTGGATATCGACCAGGATGGCCTGCGTGATGTCGCTGGTGCGGAACAGCATCTGCGCCATCGGCGTGCGGCGCTCGAGCCGTACGGTCTGGACCATCCGCTCCCACCAGTTGCCGTCCGAGGGGACGGACCCATAGACCGAGCGCCGCGGAGCGGTGACGTCCGAGGCGATGCAGCGCGTCGCGCCGAGCAGGGTGGCGGCCGCCACGGGCAGGTTGTTGACGATCCCGCCGTCGGCCAGGGTGCGCCCCTGGAACTGGATCGGCTCGAAGGCGCCGGGGAAGCTACTGGAGGCGCGCACGGCGCGAACGAGGTCGCCCTCCATGTGAACGACGCCTTCCCCGGTCTCGATGTCGGTGGTGGTCACGGCCAGCGGCACGTCGAGCTCTTCGAAGGTGGCGGGGAGGTGGTCGGCCAGGAACGCCTCGAGCCGGTCGCCCTTGAACAGGCCCGTCTGCAACGACAGGTCGACGACGTCGCGCCAGCTGGTGGTGTCGGCGAGCCGGTAGAGGTCCTCGGCGCGGCGCCCGCTGGCGTAGAACGCTCCCAGGATGGCGCCCATCGAGGTGCCGGCGATGACGTCGAAGCGGGCTCCCGCGCGCTCGAGCACCCGCAGCACCCCGATGTGGGCGAAGCCTCGTGCGCCGCCGCCCGAGAGCACCAGCCCCAGGCGTCCGCGGTCGGTCGGTGACTCCATGATGGTCAGCCTAGCACGCGCCTGCGGGCGCTTCCGTACCGCCGTAGACGGCGTTCGTGGGCTCACGGCGGCCACGGCGGTAGACTCCGGCATGACCTCCGGAAGCCGCGCGGGACGGGTCTGCACCACACCGGATCACCCGCCGCCGCGGGCCGCCTACGACGTCGCCGTCCTCGGGGGCGGCTTGATGGGCGCCGCGGCCGCGGTCCTGCTGCGTCGCTGGGCGCCCGGGCTCGACGTGGTGCTCATCGAGGCGGACGGCATCCCCAACGAGGGCGCCGCCACGGTGGCGTCGCCCGGGCTGCTGCCGCCGGTCGCCGGCGAGGGCGATGCCGAGAGGGCGGCCGCGTTGCGCGGGGCACGCTCGCTGGTCGAAGAGGCGCTGCCCGGTGCCGGCGGGGTGCACGCCGGGTGGCTCGAGCTGGCTTCCGGGCAGGGGGCC
>Ga0102962_1000387_pt1 | contig 21715 bp, 16 predicted proteins | sample SalPonF2_C_D2_MG_FD_84519 | JGI IMG/M metagenome (GOLD analysis project Ga0102962, IMG submission 84519) | Salt pond soil microbial communities from South San Francisco under conditions of wetland restoration - Salt Pond MetaG SF2_C_D2_MG ...
ACATCTCCTCCGGCGCCTCGATCCCGAGCAGTCCGAGCGCCTCGGCGAGGGTGGACCGCACCCGCTCGACGAGAGCGAGCCGCGCTTCGCGCAGACCCGGCGCCGCCTTGAGCACCTGCGTGTCCGGTCGACCGTCGGGGCCTTTGTGGTTGTAGTAGCCGTTCCAGGCGGTCGCCATGTCGAGCGCGTACTGCGCCAGGAGGTGGGGCGCCAACTCGCGGGCGGCGGCTTCCACCACCGCCGGGAAACGCAGGATCACCTGCGCGAGACGCACCTCGAGGCTGCCGAGCGCGGCGAAGTCGGCCGCCTCGCGGCCGATGCCCTCGGCCTCGGCCGCACGGAGGATGCTGCAGGCCCTGGCGTGGGCGTACTGCACGTAGGGGGCGCTGTCCCCCTGCAGCGAGAGCGCCTGCTCCCAGCGGAAGTCGATGACCTTGCGGGCCTCGCTCTTGAGCATCCCGAAGCGTAGGGCCCCCACCCCGACCTGGCGCGCCACCGCGTCGATGCTCGCCAGTTGCGGGTTCTTCTCCTCCACCACCGCGCGGGCGCGGCGGCGCGCCTCGGCCAGCACGTCGTCGATGGACAACGTGACGCCCTTGCGGCCGCTCATGGGTTGCCCCTCCAGCGTCACCACCTCGTAGGCCAGGTGATGGGAGTTCCGGTAGGCGCGCTCCCCCTCCTGCGTGTCCGACAGCGCCAGCGCGGTGCGGACCAGGGTCTGCGGATGGCTCTGCCGAACGTCGATGACGTTGATGATCTCCTGGCCGTGGGCGAACGTGCGCCCGTCGGGGTGGGCATCGCCCTCCGGCGCGCTGGAGTAGAGCACCTTGCCCGACGGCTGGCGCTCGAAGTCGCGGAAGCGCAGCCCCTCGAAGATCCCCGCCTTCCAGAACTGGTAGCCGATGTCCTTGGCGACGTACATGGCGTTGCCGTCGCTTCTCACCAGCACCACGTGGGTCTCCTCGAGGCCGGGCAGGAACTCCGACACGTCCATGACGAGCGCGCCCGCGAACTTGCCTTCCGTGGGGCGCGACACGTAGGGGCTGGCCTCGAGCACGTCGAGGCCGCGCCGCAGGAACCCGCCGTGGACCACGTCGGACTCCCACACCAGCAGGTCGTACTCGGCCCCGAGCGCATGGAAGGTCTCGAGCTGCGCCGCCACCACCCGCTCGACCTCGGCACGCAACTCACCGCGCTCCAGACGGTGCATGACCTGCGAGACACCCGCGTCGATGCGCTCCCCGTCGTCTGCCTTGGCCTCGCCGAGCCGCACGTAGAGCTCGCCGAGCCAATGATCGTACTTGTGCTTGCCGTCGTAACGCGCGCCGAAGTACTCGGCCGCGAACAGGCTCTCGGCCGCCTGCCGGCCGGTGTCATCGATGTAGTTCTGCACCTCGACGGCGTTCCCGGCCGCCTGCAGGATGCGGGCGCAGGCGTCGCCCAGCACGATATTCCGCAGGTGCCCGACGTGCGCCTCCTTGTTGGGGTTGACCGACGTGTGCTCCAGGACGACCTTGAGACCGGCGCCCTGCGGGGGCGGGGGCGCCTGCACCACCTGGGCCACGAAGTCGCCCGGCACCAGGTGGAAGTTGATGTAGGGGCCGACGGCGTCGGCACGCGCAACGCCTTCGGGCAGCGCGAGCGCGGCGATGAGGTCCTGCGCGATGACGGCGGGGTTGCGCCTGAGGCGGCGCGCCAGGGTGAAGGCGACGGGGGTACCGTAGTCGCCCGGCTTGTCGGCGGGCACCTCCTGGATCGCGACCTCGGCGTCCTCCACCTGGAGGCTCGCAAGCGCCGCCTGGACGGCCTCTCGTAGGGCTTGGGTGACGTCGGCCATGGCGCGCTCACGCTACCACAGGGCCCTCACGCGCCCGAGCGGCCCCGTGGGGACGAGCGTTCGGCAGCGCATGTGCGGCACGGGGGCGGGCAGTTTATACTGTTGGGACTGGCGCGACGCCCCTTTCGGGCGTCACCCGGGGGGCGAGGTTCCGAGCGTCGTCGGCACGCCCGAGAAGGTAAGCCACCTTCCAGCTGAGTCGCTGAGCTGCAGTAAACTTGACAAGTGCTGACTCAGGTTTCACGACTCATTCGGTGCGCGGCCTCCGGCCCCGCACACGTTCACGTTCACCCTCGTCCCCAGCGTCCCGCGCTTCGCGCAGGCTAGGAGAGCCCATGGCAGAGACTCCCACCCCCACCGACTTCAGCGCTCCGATCCCGGTGTGCCCGGTGCGCGGCAGCGTGCTCTACCCCACCATGGTCATGCCCATCGACGCGGGTCGGGGCATCTCCATTCGCGCCATCAACGCCGCGCTCGACCGCGACCGCACCATCGTCATCGCCAGCCAGCGCGACCGCGACGTCGAGGAACCCAAGGCCGAAGACCTCTACGACGTCGGTACGGCCTGCAACATCATGCGCATGAAGAAGAATCCCGACGGCAGCATCCAGATGCTGGTGCGGGCCTTCGCGCGCGTGCACATCGATCGCTTCCACGGCTCCACGGGCCTCATCGAGGCCGATGTGAGCCCCATCGAGGTCCCCGAGGGCGACGAGGTCATGGTCCAGGCGACCTTCCGCGAGCTGAAGGAGAAGTTCGCCGATCTGGTCGAGAACGGGAGCCGGCAGGTCCAGCACGAGGTCGCGCAGTTCGTGATGAACCTCGAGGACGCCGGCCAGTTCGCCGACTACGTCGCCTACCACCTCGACTTCAAGCTTCCCGACAAGCAGAGCGTGCTCGAAGCGGCCACCGTCGAGGAGCGCCTGCGCAAGGTGCTGCTGCTCATCGACACCGAGCTCGAGCTCCAGGAGACGCAGCGGCGCCTGCAACGCGAGGTCAAGGAGGAGATCGACCGCAACCAGCGCGAGTTCTTCCTCCGCGAGCAGATCAAGGCGCTGCAGAAGGAGCTCTCCGGCAACGACGAGGACGAGGACGAGGTCGAGGCCTTCCGCGAGAAGCTCGAGGCCCTCGAGCTCCCCGAGGTGGTGATGAAGGAGGCGCAGCGCGAGCTCAACCGGCTGTCGCGCATGCACCCGGACTCCGCCGAGGCATCGGTCATCCGCACCTACCTCACGACCATCACCGAGCTGCCGTGGAACAACCGCAGCGAGGACCGGCTCGACATCGGCAAGGCCGGCAAGATCCTCGAAGAGGACCACTACGGCCTCGAGAAGGTCAAGGACCGCGTGCTCGAGTACCTGGCCGTGCGCAAGCTCAAGGAGGAACGCGCGCAGAAGGGTGAGCTCGACGCCTTCGAGGTCAACAAGGGACCGATCCTGCTGTTCGTGGGGCCTCCCGGCGTGGGCAAGACCAGCATCGCCAAGTCGATCGGCAAGGCGCTCGGCCGCGAGTACGTGCGCATCTCCCTGGGCGGCGCACGCGACGAGTCGGACATCCGCGGGCACCGGCGCACCTACATCGGCTCGATGCCGGGCCGCATCATCCAGGGCATCCGCCAGGCCGGCACCAAGAACCCGGTGTTCCTGCTCGACGAGGTCGACAAGCTGGGGGCGTCCTACCAGGGCGACCCCTCGTCGGCGCTGCTGGAGGTGCTCGACCCGGCGCAGAACAACAGCTTCGTCGACCACTACCTGGGCGTCCCGTTCGACCTCTCCGAGGTGCTGTTCATCGCCACGGCCAACTACGCGCAGCAGATCCCCGAGGCGCTGTCCGACCGCATGGAGATGATCGAGTTCTCCAGCTACATCGAGCAGGAGAAGATGGAGATCGCCAAGCGCTACCTGCTGCCGCGTCAGGTCGCCGAGAACGGCCTCAAGGCCAACCAGCTCAGCATGTCCGACGGCGCGCTGTCGAGCGTGGTCACCTCCTACACGCGCGAAGCGGGCGTGCGCAACCTGGAGCGCATCATCGGCACCCTGTGCCGCAAGGCCGCCAGGCGCATCGCCGAAGGCGACGCCAAGAGGGTACGCATCACCGAGCGCAGCCTCGAAGGGTATCTGGGCGCGCACCGGTTCACGCCCGAGTCGGAAGCCGAGGACAACCTCGTCGGCGTCGCGACCGGCATGTACTACACCCCGGTGGGCGGGGACATCCTGTTCGTCGAGACCTCCATCACGCCCGGCAAGGGCGGGCTGGTGCTGACGGGGCAGCTCGGCGAAGTGATGAAGGAGTCCGCTCGCGCCGCCTTGACCTACGCCAAGTCGAACGCCGAGCGCTTCGGCATCCCGAGGGCGACGCTCGACGACAGCGAGATCCATATCCACGTCCCGGCGGGCTCGACCCCGAAGGAGGGGCCCAGCGCGGGCGTGGCGCTCGCCACCTCGCTGATCAGCGCGCTCACCGGCACGCCCGTCCGCAAGGACGTGGCGATGACCGGCGAGATCACGCTGCGCGGCCGGGTGCTGCCCATCGGCGGCCTGAAGGAGAAGATCCTGGGCGCCAAGCGGGCGGGGATCAAGCACATCCTCTTCCCCGAGAAGAACAGCGCCGACATGAAGGACATCGCCACCCACCTCACCAAGAGCCTGCAGCTCCACGAGGTCAGCGATCTGGACGGCGTGCTGGAACTGGCGCTGGTCGGGGGCGTCGAGGCGCTCGAGCATCGCAGCACGAGCGGCGGCGGCAGCAGCCGCAAGCGGAGCCGCCGGCGCGGCGGCAAGAGCGGCGAGGCGGGCGTCCAGGCCTGAGGCCGCCGCATCTCGTCGATCGGAACCGAGGGGCCGGGCCGCGAAGGCCCGGCCCCTTCGCGTGCCCGGTCCGGAGGGCGCACGACGGCTGCGGTATCGTGACGCATGTCATCGCCGAACGCCCGCATCCGACCGCTCATCGCCGGCAACTGGAAGATGCACAAGCTGCCCAGCGAGGCCACGGCCTGGCTCCGCGCCTTCCTCGAAGGTTTCGACGCCGCCGAGCACGACCACTGCGACCTCCTGCTCAACGTGCCCTTCACGCACCTCGCGCCGATGGCGGCCCTGGCGCGCGGCACCGACGTCGCGCTGGGCGCGCAGGACGTCAGCGCGCACGAGCAGGGAGCGTACACCGGCGAGGTCTCCGCGGCCATGCTGCGCGACGCCGGCGCGCGTTACGTGGTCGTCGGCCACTCCGAACGCCGCGCCTACCACGGCGAGGACGACGCGCTCATCAACGCCAAGCTCACGCGCGCGCTGGAGGCCGGGCTGGTGCCCATCCTGTGCGTCGGCGAGCGTGAGGAGGAGCGGGTCGCGGGCCGCGCGCGCGAGGTGGTCCTGGCGCAGCTCGAGGGCGACCTGGAGGGCATCGAGCTGGCCGACCCCGACGCCCTGGTCATCGCCTACGAGCCGGTCTGGGCCATCGGCACGGGTAGGACGGCCACCGCCGACGATGCCCAGGAGATGGGGGCCGCCATCCGCGACGCCGTCGCGAGGCGCTTCGGCGACACGGGACGGGCCCTGCGGCTGCTCTACGGCGGCAGCATGAAGCCCGCCAACGCCGCCGAGCTGCTCGCGATGGGCGACGTGAACGGCGGCCTCATCGGCGGCGCCAGCCTCGACGCCGACCAGCTCCTGGCGATCGTGGAGGCGGCGCGGTGAGCCTGTTGCGGGACGTCCGGGACAAGCTGGCCGGCATCGGCGCCAATGCTCTGCTGGTAACCGCCCCGGCCAACGTGCGCTATCTCTCCGGCTTCACCAGCCCCGAGGACGGCGTGGTCGTGATCACCGGGGAGCGAGCGGCCCTGCTGACCGACGGCCGTTATACCGCCCAGGCGGCCGAGGAGTCGCGCCTCGAGGTCGTCATCACCCCGAACTGGGAGGAACACCTCTCCGAGATGGTGGGCGAGATGCGCCTCGCCGTCGAAAGCGAGCACCTCAGCCTGCACCGCTTCCGGCGCATCACCGAGCGACTGGGGGCCGAGCCCATGGCGACCGAAGCGTTCCTGGCGTCGTTCCGGCTCATCAAGAGCGCGCAGGAGATCGCCAAGCTGCGCGAGGCGGCGCGCATCACAGACGAGGCCTTCGAGAACGTCGTGCCGATGCTGCGGCCGGGGGTTCGCGAGGTCGAGGTCGCCCTGGAGCTCGAGCGCCACATGCGCCTCGCGGGCTCCGGCGGGCCGGGCTTCCACATCATCGTGGCGAGCGGCGTGCGCAGCGCCATGCCGCACGGCGTCGCCTCGACCAAGGCCATCGCGGCCGGCGACCTGGTCACGCTCGACTTCGGCGCCGTGTACGAGGGCTACCACGCCGACATGACGCGGGCGGTAGCGGTCGGCGAGATCGACCCCGAGCTCCGCCGTCTGTTCGACGCCGTTCTCGAGGCCCAGGAGGCCGCGCTGGCGGCTGTGGCGCCGGGGCGCTCGGGCAAAGAGCTCGACGCCGTGGCGCGCGACCTGTTGGCCGAACACGACCTCGCCGGGGCCTTCGCGCATTCGCTGGGCCACGGCACCGGGCTCGAGATCCACGAAGGTCCGCGCCTGTCCACCCGTTCCGACGACCTGCTGGCCCCCGGCATGTCGGTGACCGTCGAGCCCGGCGTGTACCTGCCGGGCTTCGGCGGCGTCCGCATCGAGGACCTCGCCATCGTCACCGAGAGCGGGCACGAGGTGCTGTCGAGGAGCCCGAAAGCGTTCCGGCAGGTCTGAGGCCGGCGCCCACGCGAGCGCGGCCCGGGCCTCAGGCGAGGCTGTCGATCCAGGCGCGCGCCGCGTCGAGGAGGGCCGTCACGTCCTCGGCCGTGGGGGCCTCGCAGTAGACGCGCAGCACCGGTTCGGTGCCGCTCGGCCGGTAGAGCAACCAGGCGTCGTCGGCCAGGTTGAGCTTGACGCCGTCGAGCCGTTCCACCGAGGTGACCGGGCGCGCGGCCACACTCGTCGGCGGGTCGCGCAGCTCCTCCAGCACCCGCTCCTTGAGCGCATTGCCCGAGAGGTGGAGGTCGAGCCGGTCGTAGGCGTGGCGCCAGCCGGTCTCGCGCTCGATGGCCGCGAAGCGCTCGGCCAGCGACAACCCGCTGCGCACCACGCTCTGCACCAGCAGCAACGCGTTGACGATGCCGTCGCGTTCGGGGATGTGCCCGGCCACGCCGATGCCCCCGGACTCCTCGCCGCCGATGAGCACGTCCTGGGACAGCATGGCGTCGACGATGTACTTGAAGCCGACCGGGGTCTCCACCACGGTACGGCCACGCATGGACGCGAGGCGCTCGACGACGCGCGACACCGTGAAGGTCTTCACCACCGACCCCGCGCGCCCGCCGAGCGAGAGCTCGTCGAGCAGCACCGCGAAGATCTGGTGGGCATCGAAGAACGCCCCGCCGGGGAGGACCGCGCCGAGCCGATCGCCGTCGCCGTCGGTGGCTGCAGCGAACCAGGCGTCCGTCTCGCGCATGCGCCCGCGGGTGTCGGCGAGGTTGCCGGCGATCGGCTCCGGGTTCACGCCGTAGAACAGGGGGTGCGGCTCCCCGTGCACGGGCTCGATCCGCAGCGCCAGCCCCCGTGAGGCCGCGAAGCCCGTCAACCAGCCGCACGCGGCGCCGCCCATGGCGTCGTGCAGGATGCGGCCCTGCGCCGTAGCCAGCACGTCCATGTCGAGCACGCCCTCGAGAGCCCGGTAGTAGGCGTCCCGCACGTCGAAGCGCTCGATCCCCGTCGGGTCGGCGTCGTCCGCCGGTCGTGCCGTCGCCACGCGCCGCGCCACGTCGCGGTAGATCTCGTCGGTGGCGGTGCCGCCGTACGGTCCCTTGAGCTTGAAGCCCTGGTAGTCCGGCGGGTTGTGCGACGCCGTCAGCATGACGCCGCCGCCGGCGCCATAGTGCGCCACGGCGTAGGAGAGCGCGGGCGTCGGCAGATAGCCGTCGGACAGAAGCACCTCGAGCCCTTGGGCCGCCAGCTCGCGGGCCACAGCGCCCGCGAACAGCTCCCCTCCGAACCGCGTGTCGTGGCCCACCACCACACGCCGGGCGCCCCGTTCCAGCAGATGCTCCGCGTAGGCGGCGGCCGCACGGCGCACATTGGCCACCGTGAAGCGGTCGGCGATGATGTCACGCCAGCCGTCGGTCCCGAAGACCAGGGTTGGGGCTGGGTCCACCGCGTCTCCTCTCCCCCTCGAGCAACGTGCAGCGCAACGTTCGTAGGCCGCCCGCTGCCACGGCGAGGCGCGCCCGAATCTACCACGGGTGCCGTCCGGCACGCCGTGTGGGGCTTGTGGCGGGCTCCGCGCCGCGGATGCCGGGCTAGACTGGCGCATGCCCGTGGTCGTCAAGTACGGCGGCAACGCCATGACCGACGACGCCACCCGCTTCACGGTGGCGTCGGAGATCCGTGCGCTGTTCGAGGCCGGGGAGGATCCGGTCGTCGTGCACGGCGGCGGCCCCTTCATCAACGCCGCGCTCGACGAGGCCGGGTTGGAGCACCGCTTCGTGCGGGGCCTCCGGGTGACCGCCCCCGAGAGCCTCGCGGTCGTCGAGCGGGTGCTCACGCTGCTGGGAAAGCGGCTGGCACAGGACGTCGGTCCCGCCCTCGGCCTGAGCGGGCGCGATAGCACGCTGGTGCGGGCCGAGCCGCTCGATCCGGCGCTGGGACGCGTCGGCCGGGTCACGGCCGTGAACGGCGGCGCGCTCCGGGCGCTTCTGGCGGCACACTTCGTGCCCGTGCTGGCCTGCCTCGCCCTCGACCCCGACGGCGGCCTGCTCAACGTCAACGCCGACGAGGTCGCCGGCGCCGCAGCGGGCGCGCTCGGCGCAGGCTGCGTCTTCCTGACCAACGTGCCGGGCGTGCTGGACGATGCCTCCCGCCCCGAGAGCCTGCTTCCAACCCTGACGCGCGACGACGCCCGAGCTCGCATCGGGGACGGCCGCATCGACGGCGGCATGATCCCGAAGGTGGAGGCGGCCCTCCGCGCGATCGATCTCGGCGCCCCCTACGCCGTCATCGCCGACGGGCGGAGCGCCGAAGGCGCCCGCCGGGCGCTGCGCGGACAGGGAGGCACGCGGGTGGTCGGCGGCGACGGAAGATGACGACGGACAACGGCGACTGAGAATGCCGTAAGTGGGCCGCTGCTAGACTCCCTTCGATCCCAAGGCGAGAGGAGCCCGCATGCTCGAACGACTCTCCAAGCTCCCCACCCAGGCCCTCCGATGCGAAGCACGCAGGCTGGAGCGCAGGCTGATCGAAGGCGTCGCCGACGGCCTCGAGATCGATGCCTATGTCGCCTTCGAGAGCGAGCTGGGCCGGCGCTGGTTGCTGGCGATCGAACGCCCCGATGCCCTGGACGGGCTTCTCGACCCGCGCGATTGAGCCGTGCCGCCCGGTCGGGCCGTGTTCGGCGCTGGCCCGGCAGGCGACTTCGCCCCCACCGGACATGAATTCTTTCCACTTGCGGCTGCGCCGGTTCTGGTAACCTAGGCGGGATGCCTCGCCGCCGCCCCTTCTTCGCCCTCGGCTTGACGCTCGCCTGGCTGACCTTCTCGGCGGCCTGGGCACAGGGCACGACCATCACGGTGCAACCGGGCGACACCCTGTGGGGCCTGGCACAACGCTACGGCACCAGCGTCGACGCCCTGCGCCAGACCAACAGCCTGGTGGGCGACGCGCTGAAGCCCGGCATCAGCCTGAAGCTCCCGCAGGACGGCAACGCGACGCCGGACGCCTACGTGGTCCAGCCGGGCGACACCCTGTACGACATCGCGCTGGCGTTCCACCTGAGCGTGGACGATCTCATCGCGTACAACGACCTCGGGGGTTCCACCATCAAGCCCGGGCAGACGCTCAAATTGCGGCCGAGCACGCCCGCACCGGCACCGCTGGTCATCAGGGTCCAGCCCGGCGATACCCTGTGGAACCTCGCTCAGAGCTACCAGGTCACGGTCGCGGCGCTGGCCAGCGCCAACGGCCTGGGCTCCGGGAGCGTCATCCACCCCGGCGACAGCCTCGAGGTCCCCGGCCGCTACGCCGGTCCCAGCACGGACACCGGCGGCCCGGTGCCGCCGACGGTGACGGTGAACAAGGGCGACAGCCTGTGGTCGATCGCCCACCGCTACAACACCACCGTTGCCGCGCTCATGAGCGCGAACGATCTGCCGTCCAGCAACCTCTTCGCCGGGCAGACACTGCGCATCGTCCCGGCGGGCGAGCTCGGTGCCGCACGCACGACCACCGCGACCCCCACGCCCGCGCCCGCCTCGGGCATGATGTGGCCGATCCACGGCCCCATCACCTCGCACTTCGGCTACCGCCAGCTCCGCGTGGACGGCTCCAACTTCCATACCGGCCTCGACATCGCCGGCAACAGTGGAGAGGCCATCCACGCCGCGGTCGCAGGCACCGTAGTCCTGGCGGGCTGGAACGGCGGGTACGGTCTGTGCGTGATCATCAAGAGCGGCAACACCGCCTACTACTACGGCCATGCATCCGCCCTGCTCGTGCAACAGGGGCAGCAGGTCCAGGAGGGCCAGGTGATCGCGCGGGTGGGCACCACCGGGCACTCGACCGGCCCGCATCTCCACTTCGAGATCCGCGTCGACAACGAGCCGGTCGATCCGCTTCCGCTCCTCCAGACGCAGGCCAGTCGCTGACCTCAATCCCGCCGATGGGCGCCGCACTTCCGATCGCACCCCCAGACTCCGGCCGCGAGCACGACCGCCGGGCACGCGGGGCCGCTGCACGCCGTGAGCGCGGAGGCCAGCCGTGCGCGTGATCGTCATCGGGGATATCCACATGCAGGCGGACAAGCTGTGGCAGATCCTGCAGGAGGCGAAGCTCGCCGACGAAGGGCACCGGCCCACCACGTCCTTCGTGCAGGGCGACAGCCGGCTGGTGCTGCTGGGCGACCTGGTGCACGCCAAGAGCCGCGAGCGCTACGCCGACCTCATCAACGTGCGCCGGTACGACGAGTACAACCCGCGCCACCTCGAACGTGCGGAGAAGGCTCAGACGTCTTTCCTGCGCGAGGTCAAGGGCTTCCAGGACCGCCTGCCGGACGGCAAGATGGTCATCCTCATGGGCAACCACGACTTCAACGCCGTGCATCCCGAACAGGGCCCGTTACGCACCGACGACGTGTCCCACCTGGAGTGGAAGGCCGGGTACGGGGGCGACATGGACCCGGAGATCCGCCAGTGGATCCTCGCGTGGCCCTCCGAGGTCGTCATCGAAGAGCTGCACCTGGCGCACGTGGGCCCGCTACCCGAGCACAACACCTACGACAACGGCTTCTACCTCGAGAACCGGCGCCGCTGGATCTACGAGGAGAGGGACTTCCTCGAGGGTACCCCCTACCGGCTCGGCGTCTACGGCCACACCCCGGTGCGCGGCGGCGTGAACATCGCCTCCCAGGGGCGCGCCATCCTACTCGACACCAACGGCTACCAGGACGAGTACAGCTACCTCGACGTGGATGTCGCCGAGCAGCGCTACCGGTTGCGGATGCGGGGACTCTTCTTCGACGAGACCGTCGCGCGCGCCGACGACTGAACACCCGGCCTCGCCCGGTCCATCGCGCCGGCCCGCGCGGCCGCCACAGGACCGCGCGCCTACTGCTCCACGCGCTGGTCGTACGTCGGCGTCATCACGAACCACGTCTGGAACGGGGCCAGATCGACCGGCTGACCGCTCTCGGTCACGAAGCGCACGCCGTCGGCCAGGTCCCAGTGACCGCGGACCGCGCGCCCATGGACGTAGAGGGTGGCCGGCCCCCCCTGCAGGGGGATGTAGAGGCGACCTTCGGGATCGTCCGGCAACGGCCGCGCGCTGATCTTGGCCATCACTACGGCGTCCACGAGCACGTTCTCGCCCGAGGCGTCGTTGGCGCCGCTTCCGTTGCGGACCCAGCGGTAGCTGTCGAGCGTCGGGAGGTAGCGGAACCCCGACTTGTAGTTCGCGCTGAAGCGGTCGGTGACGCTGATGACGGTGGGGGCGCTGCTGGGCGGCCGGAACAGGGTCCCGGTCAGCACGCGCGTGCGCGGCGGGAGCAGCCGGTTGACGGCGCGCCGCAGGGCGTCGCCCTGACTATAGAGGTTGTAGGGCGCCTGGCGCTGGCCGGCGCGCTTGAAGAGGTCGCTGCGGTGCAGGGCGTCCAGCGTCGGGAGGGGCCCCTGCTTGATGGCGATCATGGCGCCCGGTGAGCCGCCGTCGTGCACCAGCACGGCGTTCATCGAGTCGGTGATCTTGACGAAGTAGTCACGCGCGCTGCGGATGGGCCCGACCTGGCCGGGATCGGCGCTGTCATAGATGAGCATGAGGCGCGTCAGACCGCCCTCGACCGGCATCTCGACGATGCTCGAGGCCTGCTTCAGGCCCGCCTGCGGATAGCCGTGGACGTTGTCGACCAGCACGGCCAGCGGTCGCTCGAGCTGCTGGCGGTACGGGGCGGGCGCGGTGACCGGCGATCCCGTGCCGGTAGCGCTGCCGTCCGGCGAGGCGGCGCTGCCGCGACCGGCGGCGTTGGCCTGGGTGGTGCCGCCCACCTGCCCCGCCGACGGCGCGTTCCCACCCGGCGTGCGGGTCCCGGCACGGTTCGTGGTCACGTCGGAGCTGCCTGGCGGGGCGCCGCTGCTGCTCGGCGCGCCCGTCGTCGGCGCGGGGGCCTGAACGTCGGCTCGCACCGTTGGGAGCGGCACCTGCTGGGGGGCGCTGACGGACACCTGCGGCGTCACCTGCACGTTGCGTGAACTGCCGGCCGTGGCGCTCGCCTGCGGCGCCTGCAGCGCACGGGGCGACGCCACCGAAGCCGACGCCTGCGGCGGCGCCAGCGATCGCGGCGCCGCGACCTGGGCCGACGCCTGGGGCGCCTGGAGCGACTGCGCTGCCGCGACCTGCGCCTGGGCCTGCGGCGCTCGGAGGCTGCGCGCCACGCTCGCCGACGCCTGGGGCCGCGGCACGGCCTGGGACGGTGCCACCTGCGCCTGGGTCTGCGGGGAGGGCACCGTCTTCGCCGGCGTCACGCTGGACTGCGGCGTGATGGCCAGGGTGGTCGCCTGGGGCACGTCGGCCTGCGTCTGCGGCTTGGGGATGGTGATCGAGGGGGCCGCCTGCCTGGGCTGCAGCTGCACCGGGTTGATGTCGGGCAAGGTGGCCGAGGTGGTTGCCCCCGACTGCTGCGAGGGAGCCGGGGCAGCCGGAGCCGGGGGCGCCGGAGGCGTCAGGCTGGGCGCCGGGGCCTCGGCCGCCTGCGCCGGCGGGGACTGCGGCTGTTCGGCCGGCTGCTGCACCTCGGGCTGCGGCTGGGCCGGTGCCGGCGGCTGTGCGGTGGCTTGTTGCGGCTCGGGCGCCTGCGGCTGCGGTTGCGGAGCGCTCCGCGCCTGCGGCTCGCCGATCGCGCCGGAGGCGACCTGCGGTTGCGACGCCTGAGGCGCGGGCGCCTCGGCCGCCGGAGCCTGCGTGGTGGACTCGGAATGTTGCGGCGAACCCAGCGTGACGACCAGGTAGTGGTCCAGCTTGCGCGGCTTCGGGGCGCTCAGGAATACCGCCAACAGCAGCAGCGCCACCAGGTGCACGGTGACCGACAGCAGGAGGGCGCGCCGCTTGTCCGGGTCGCGCCACGCATCGGCGAGGCGGGTCACGCCGGCGATCAACCCCCCGTCGCGATGGCGAGGCGTTTCGCGCCGGCCTGCTTGATCAGGTCCATGACGTGCACGACGAGCCCGTGAGGGACGGTCGTGTCCGCGCGGAGCACGACGGTGGTGTAGCCGGTGGACGCCATCCTGCCGCGCACGACATCGACCAGCTGCGCCTGCGACACGACCTGGCCGCCCACGTAGATCTGCTCGTCCTTGGTGATGGTGACGGTGGGCAGCGTGGAGGGCTCGGTGACCGCCGTCTGCGCCGACGGCAGGTCGACCGGCAGCCCCGACTCCATGGTGATGAAGGTGGTGGACACCATGAAGAAGATCACCAGCAGGAACACCACGTCGACCATAGGGGTGAGGTCCAGGCTGGGCGAAGCTCTCAGACGGCTGCGGCCGCGTGACTGACGCATGGCGTTCCCTTAGGCCTGCGAGGCGGCCCGCGCCGCCGAGGGGTCTCGCTCGGCGGCCTGGGGCTCCGCCCGAGCCGTCTCCTCCTTGCGCGCGGCAACCGCCTGCACGACATTCCCCATCAGCTCCTCGCGGCGCCGGTCGATCTCGATCAGGATGGTGTCGACCCGGCTCGCCAGGTAGTTCTGGCCGATCACGGTGGGGATGGCGACGATCAGGCCGGCAGCCGTGGTCACCAGCGCCTGCCCGATCCCGTCAGCCAGCACCGACGGGTTGCCGGTGCCCTGGTTGGCGATCTCGGAGAAGGCGAGGATCATGCCGGTGACGGTACCGAGCAGGCCCAGCATGGGAGCGATCTGGGCGATGGCCGCCAGCGGCCGCAGGCCTCGCGTGAGGCTCTGCTCCTCCTGGAGGGAGGCCTCCTGGAACGCCGCCTCGACGGCGGAGCGGCCGTACGGCAGCCGCAGCAGCGCCGCGCGCAGCACCCGGGCGACCGGGCCCCCGTGCTGCTCACACGCGGCCAACGCCAGCTCCAGGTCGCGCTCGCGCACCGCGGCGTTGACGCGCCCCATCAAGACGTCGCTGTCGAGGCGCTCCTTGGAAAGCTTGAAGAAGCGTTCGAAGAACAGGTAGACGGCGTACAGCGAGACGAGCAGAATTGCGACCAGAACGGGGCCGCCGCTCATCAGAAGACTCATGCGCGACTCCTCATCGTAGGACCGTCAGCATAGGTGGCTTCGCCATGAACGCCATGAGATGGTTATACCAGAGGCTTCATGCTGCTTCATCCACCGCGGGCGCCCCGAACCGCGCCTCAACCGGTGTTGCGCATGCCCGCTGCCACGCCGAGCAGGGACACCAGCACCGCGTACTCCAGCCCCTCCCGCTCCGGGCTCTCCTCGGGCAGCGCCCGCAGCCTGCCCAGCAGCTCCACCTGCAGGAAGCTGATGGGGTCGACGTAGGGGTTGCGGAGCTCGATGGAACGAGCCAGCGTGGGGTCGTGCTCGAGCAACCCGTGGCCGGTGGCGCGCTCGACCTGCTCGACCGTCCGGACGTGCTCCTCGTGGATGAGGGAGCGGAAGCGCGCCCTCAGTTCTCGAGGGACCAGCTCCAGGTAGCGTTCGAAGATGTCGAGGTCGGCCTTGGCGAGGCTCATCTGCGCGAAGTCGATGAGGGTGCGGAAGAACGGCCACTCGCGCACCATCTCCGCCGTGAGCTCGGGCGGCAACACGGCCAGCCCCGAGCCGAGCCCGAACCAGCCCGGGAGGTTGGCGCGACACTGCGTCCAGGAGAACACCCAGGGGATGGCGCGGAGGTTGTCGAGCGAGCGGTCGCCGGCACGCCGGGCGGGCCGCGAGCCGATGTCGAGACGGCTGATCTCCTCGATGGGCGTGACGGTGTGGAAGAAGTCGAGGAACCCCTCGCTCTCCAGCAGGGCGCGGTAGCGCTCCCTCGCGGCGCGCGAAGCACGCTCCATCGCCTCGCGGTAACGCTCGGGCAGCTCGGGAAGCGGCCCGGCATCGCGTGCCGAGGAGAGGATGAAGGCGTGCGCGACCTGCTCCAGGTGACGGTGCGCGAGGTCGGGGTCGGCATAGCGCGCCGCCAGCGCCTCACCCTGCTCGGTGATGCGCATGCGACCCCCGAGGCTGCCGGGCGGCTGCGCCAGGATGGCTCGCCCGGCCGGCCCGCCCCCGCGACCGATGCTGGTGCCGCGGCCGTGGAAGATCCGCAGCGGCACGCCGGCCTCGCGACACACCTTCGCCACGCCGTCCTGCGCCCGGTAGAGCGCCCAGTTGGCGGCCAGGAATCCGGCGTCCTTGTTCGAGTCCGAGTACCCGATCATGACCTCCTGCACGCCGCGTCGCTCCACGTGCCGGCGGTAGGCGGGCACCGCGAAGAGCCGCTCCATGACGTCGGGCGCCGCCCGCAGGTCGGCCTCCGTCTCGAACAGCGGGGTGGCATCGATGGCCGAAACGCCCGCCTGCTTCGCCAGCACCAGCGCTTCCAGGATGTCGGACACCCCTTCGGTCATGCTGACCACGTAGCTCCCGGTCGCCTCCTCGCCGAAACGGACCTGCGTGCGGCGTACCTCCTCGAGGAAGCCCAGCGCGCGCTCGGCCTCCTCGCCCAGCGCCGCTTCGGGCGGGGCCAGGGGACGGGGCGAGCCTAGCTCGTCTTCGAGCAACGCCACGCGGGCGTCCTCGTCGAGCGAGGCGTAATCGTCCGCCACCCCGGCGTAGCGCAGCAGCTGAGCCAGCGCCCGCTCATGAACCCGGGAGTGCTCGCGCAGGTCGAGGGGGGCGAGGTGGAAGCGGAACGCGCTGGCACGGTGCAGCGCCGGTCGCACGAACGACCGCGCCGCGCGGCCGCCCTGACCGGCTTCGAGCGTGCTCTCCACCAGCGCCAGGTCATCGACGAGCCCCTGGGCGCGGCCGGGATAGCCGGCCGGCCCCTCCCGGCGCAGCGACGCGCGCTCGCGTTCGAGGAAGCGGTGCACGTACGCCAGCTTCTGGCGGTAGGGCTCCTCTGGGAAGCGCTCGGGCGGGCCCTCCCGCTGCAGCAGGCGCTCCAGGTCGTCGCGGAACGGTTTCGTCAGGGTCACCCTCCGCTCCCACAGCGACAAACGCTGCACCAGGGCGTCCACATCGGCGAGGTAGGCGTCGAGCGCGACCTCGGCCTGCAAAGTGATCGCCTCGCGGGTGACGTCGGGCGTGACGAAAGGGTTCCCGTCACGGTCGCCGCCGATCCACGAGCGGAAGCCCAGCACGGTCGGCAAGGGCAGGTTGTCGGCGGCTCCATAGACGGCGTCGAGGGCCTCTTCCATGTCCCGCATGAGGCGCGGGATGGCGTCGAGAAGCGAGCGCCGGAAGTAGTACAGCGCGCTCTTCACCTCGTCGAGCACGGTCGGCTTGACCGCGAACAGCTCGCGCGTCTGCCACAGAGTGGCGATCTCCGCGAAGACCTCGTCCTTCAGGCGCGCCTCCTGCTGCGGCGACAGCTCGTGCTCGCTCGAGCGCCGCAGGGCCGCCGCGATGCGCTCGAGCTTCAGCCGGACGGTGTAGCGCTTGACCTCGGTGGGGTGCGCGGTGAGCGTGAGCCCGACGTCGAGACCCTCCATGAAGGCGCGCACCTGCGCGCGCGTCCATCCCTGATCGCGCAGGCTGAGCACCGCCGCCGCCACCGACTCCGGACGCGGTGTCTCGGGCGTGGCGTGCGCCTCGCGCAGGCGGTTCACCCGCACCCGATGGATCTCCTCGGCGAGGTTGATGAGCTGGAAGTAGACGGTGAAGGCCCGGAGCAACCGCTCGGCCGTGGCCGGATCGAGCGCAGCGATGCGTTCCTGCAGCGCGTCCGCGGCGCCGGGCTGGCCCGCGCGGCGCTGCTTGGTGCCGGCGCGCACGCTCTCCACCAGGTCGAACAGGCGCTCGCCCTCGAGCTCGCGCAGGACCGTGCCCAGCGCGCTTCCCAGGAACCCTACGTCGGCCCGGAGCTGCTCGAAGGCATCCTGTGGGCTGTCGTGGTCGTTGTCGCGGCCAATGTCCACGCGGCCGATTCTATCGCGGCGCGCCGCGAGGTCCGGGTCACGGGCCGGCCGAGGCGCCGCTGGGGCCGTGCGTCGCCGCGCCCACCGCGGCGCTAGTCCTCTCGTTCCTCGCCCGGTGCCGGCCACCGCAGCCGACGGATCGAGCGCGCGCGCCGGCCCTCCAACTCCAGCACCACACCGCAGAGGGTGCCGCGCCCCTGAGCGGGCCGGTAGCGGCGCGGCAACTTGTGCACGAAGCGGGCATGCACCTCTTCGAAGCCCATGCCGATCGACGACGCCTGCACGCCGCTCATGCCTGCGTCGGTGATGTAGGCGGTACCGCGCAAGATGCCCTCGTCGGCGGTCTGGACGTGCGTGTGCGTGCCGATGACGGCGCTCGCCCGGCCCGCCAGGTGGTAGAGCATGGCCTTCTTCTCGCTGGTGGCCTCGGCGTGGAAGTCGACCAGGAGCGCCTGATCCTCGGGCACGTCCTCGACGACGGCGTCGACGGCCCGGAAGGGGTCGTCGAGCGCATCCATGAACACGCGTCCCATCGCCTGCGCGACGGTGATGCGCTCGCCGTTGCGGGCCTCGAACGCCGCCGCGCCCACCCCCGGGGTGCCGGGGGGGTAGTTCGCGGCGCGGATCAACCGCGGCGTCTCCTCGGCCATCTCGACGGCCTCGCCCTGGTCCCAACCGTGGTTGCCGAGCGTGACGACGTCGACGCCGGCCTCGCGTAGCTGCTGGAAGTGTCGCCGGGTGATGCCGAAGCCGCCGGCCGCGTTCTCGCCGTTGGCCACGATGAAGTCGTAGTCGTCGCGGGCCTGTTCGAGGTAGGCCCGCACCACCTTCATGCCGGGCGTGCTGAAGATGTCGCCGATGAACAGGACGCGCACAGCGCATGCTACCAAGGGCACTGCATGCGCCGCATGCCGTGGCCTTCCGGCTCGCGGCGCCCGCCGGCGCCCGCGCGCGCCGAGGCCGGCGCGGCGCCGCCGTGCTAGGCTTTCCCTGCACCATGGACTTCGACGCCGTCGACCGGAGCATCCTTCACATCTTGCGCGAGGACGGACGCGCGTCGCATGCCAGCATCGCCAAGGCGGTCGGGCTGTCGGCGCCCGCGGTGGGCGAACGCATCCGCAAGCTCGAACAGGCGGGCGTCATCCGCGGCTACCGGGCGGTGCTCGAGCCGCACGGCGTCGGGCTCCCGATCTGCGCCTTCGTCGCCATCGCGCCGCAGCCCCGCAAGCCCGCACAGGGCCTGGTCGAACGGCTGCTGACCCTGCCCGAGATCGAGGAACTGCACGCGGTCGCCGGCACCTACTCCTACATCGCCAAGGTGCGCGTCGCCTCCACCCAGGCGCTCGACGGCTTCCTGGACCGGCTGTTCATGCTCGAGGGGGTCGAGCGCACCGAGACGACCATGGTCCTGCGCACCAACGCCGAGCGTCCCATGTTCCTGCCGTTCGAGGCGGGATGAGCCACAGCCACGAGATGCGCCTGTTGCGCGAAGAGGACCTCGCGGGCCTGCTCGAGGACCTGTCGATCGCCTTCGGCGAGGTCCCCGCCGCCGCCAAGGACCGCATCGCCGCCGAGATCCGATCGCACCTTGCCGTGACCCTCGGTAGCTTCGAGGAAGGGCGGCTGGCGAGCAGCGCGACGATGCTGCCGTTCGAGATGTACGTCGGCGGCGTGCGGCAATCCGTGGGGGGGCTGGCGAGCGTGCAGACCGCCCCGTGGGCGCGGCGGCGCGGTCACGTCGACGGCCTGTTGCGAGCGTGGTTCGAACGCCTGCGGCAGGATGCCGTGGGCTGGTGCGCCGAGCACCCGTTCGATCCCCGCTTCTACGCGCGCTACGGCTTCCAGTCGCTTCCCAACGGACGCTCCCTGGAGGTGCCCCCGAGCTACTTCTCCGGGGGCCGCCCGCCCGACGCGGAGCGCCTGACCGGCGGCGACCTCGCGGTCCTGAAGCCCATCCACGAAGCGTTCGCCCGCCGCTACAGCTTCGCGCTCACGCGCGACGACCACGCACGCGACAGCTGGGATCACGTGGCCCGGAGCTGGACCGGCGAAGAGCGACACGCCTACCTGCTGGAGGACGCCTACCTGGTGTTCGCCCGCTTCCAGGACGGCACCAACGAGTTGCGCGTGAGCGACCTGGCCTGGTCCACGCCCGCAGGACGCGAGCGCCTCGGCCGCTTCCTGCGGGCGTTCGAGGGCCAGGTCGAGCGGGTGCGCATCCACCTGCCGCCGGGCGACGCAGTGCTGCTCGACGCCGGCGCGCGCCACGCCGTGCGCACGCCGCTGGTGCAGGTACGACTGGTCGACGTGGCCGCAGCCCTCGCTCCGCTGACCGCCCCGCGCCCCAGCCACTGGCGCCTGGCGCTGGAGGACGAGGCATGCCCCTGGAACCGGGGCGTGTTCGCCGTGGCCCTGGGACCCGAGGGTTGCAGCCTCGAACGCGAGGACGGCCCGGTCGACGCGAAGCTCCACGTGCGCGAGCTGGCGGCCTTGCTCACCGGCGCGGCAGCGCCCGAGACGCTGCTCGCCGACGGGCGGGCCGAAGGCGAGCCGCAGGCGCTGCACGCCCTGGCGGAGTTGATGCGCCCGCAGCCGCCGTTCCAGACCGAGATCGACGGGTTCTGAGGCTCCCCGGCGACGACCGGGCCGCCCCCTCACTCCTGCCGGATCGCCTCCAGGAACCACGTGGGGAAGCGGCCGCGCTGTCGCCGCAGGTAGCCCGGGAAGTCGGCGTCGAGCAGGTAGGTGACGGCGTAGTCGTCCTCGCTGCGCACCGACCGGCCGTAGGCCTGCACCACGCTCAGGCAGGTCCGCCAGTCGTACCAGCCCGGGTCCAGCTCCATGCGACGCGCCACCTGCGGGTCGCCCAGGTAGGGATAGGGGATCTTGCAGAGCACCTGCCACCGCGCCAGATCCTCGACCAGGTCGATCCCCTCGGTCATGCTCGGCGACAGCAGGATGGTCGGCTCGTCGGACTCCAGGTGGGCGTTCAGGGCTGCGTCGCGCTCGCTGGCGTCGTGGTGGGTCACCAGCCGCCAGGCGTGCTCGCGCGGCAAGCCGCGCTCGATCGCCTGCGCGATGCGGTAGGAGTGCGCGTGGATGATCCCCTTCTCGTCGGCATGCCGTTCGCACAGCTCGGCGATCGCGTCCACCAGCTTCGGCAGGCCGGCGGCGAGATGGTGCCGGGTGAGGCGGGTGGCGGGCTGCAACACCAGCGGCCGGTTCTCGGGCGGGAAGCTCGAAGGGGTGCGGATCACCGCGGCCTCCTCCTGCGCGATGCCGAGCCCCCGCAAGAACGTGCCCGGATCGAGCACCGTGGCCGAGAGCATGAGAACGCGCTCGTGCCCGTGGAACAGCAGCGCCTCGGCGAAGGGCGCCACCTCGACCGGCTTGAACACCAGCGCCTCGCCCGACTGCGAGCGCCGGCGCTCCACCACCCACTCCACCCCGTCCTCGTCGCGGCTGCCGACCAGCAGCTCGAGGCGCGCGAGCTGGCCGTCGAGCCACTGCTTGGTCTGCAACCGCGACAGCGCCGCGCTCTCGGGAAGCTCCTCGGTGCGAAGCTCGAGGTCGAGCTCGCGGCCGCGCTCCAGTAGCTCCGGCACCAGCTCCTCGGCGAAGTCGAAGTAGGCGTCGGTTCCCAACGGCGGCGGGAGCCGACGCTCGATGCCCGCACGTGCCAGCCAGCCCTCGCCCAGGGTGACCTGCACGAAGCCCATCAGTGCCCCCTCGGCGTTGTGCGCTTCGTCGAGCACCAGCAGCTCGCGCCGTCGGAACCCGCCGGCGTAGTTGAGCTCGGCCAGGTAGTAGGCGTAGTTCAGCGTCGCCGACGACGCGGCCATGGCGACGTCCTTGGCCACGAAGTAGGGGCAATCGTCGCAGGCGGGGAAGCGGCGGCCGGCGATGCAGGGCGCCGCCGCCGCGTGGGTCGGCGCCACCAGGCACGGGTAGTTGCTGCGCCCCTTCATCAGCGCGAGCTCGGGGAAGTCGCGCGTGTACTGCTCCTGTAGGACCTTCTGCGCCGTGAGGACGTAACTCGAGCCCGCCTCCCGCGCCAGCGCCACGGCGATGGCCGACTTGCCGGACCCGGTGGGCGCCTCCACGATCACGAAGCGCTTGCCCTCGTCGAAGGCGTCGCGCGCCGCGTCGAGCGCCTCGCGCTGGCCGTTGCGGTAGCTGGCGAAGGGGAAACTGCCCGCGGGCACGGCTCAGGCTATCACGGTGTCGTCGGTCGGCCCGGCCGCGCTCGGCAGCGGCGCAGCCGCCCGCGCCGG
>Ga0102962_1000388_pt1 | contig 21613 bp, 18 predicted proteins | sample SalPonF2_C_D2_MG_FD_84519 | JGI IMG/M metagenome (GOLD analysis project Ga0102962, IMG submission 84519) | Salt pond soil microbial communities from South San Francisco under conditions of wetland restoration - Salt Pond MetaG SF2_C_D2_MG ...
TCATCAACGTTAGTTCGAAATCGGAATCATGTATTATGCATCTAAACAGCTCTGTGTCGTCGATGGTCAGTCGTCTGTCGTCAAGATAGGTCATATTTTCTTAGGTCGTATTCACTAAAGGAAAAACGGATCCTCGATTTTGAGGATGCGAAAAATTTCTTGGTGAATAATCCGGGATAATCAAAAAATCAAAGGAACAGTAATTTGAGATACGAACCAGTTAAGTGTTTCAAAATGGCCACGGTCCGCCGTCTACTGTCTATCGATTAGATTATCAATCCAATCAAAAAAGTTTCCTTTTGACGTCAATGGTAGACATCAAGTATCACTTCCCGTATAACAAATAGCCAAAAATCACAGCGGAAATAATCCCGGCGGCATCGGCAATGAGTCCGGCTTGAACGGCGTAGCGTGTTTTCTTGATATTAACTGCTCCGAAATAGACGGCAAGCACGTAAAAGGTCGTTTCCGTAGATCCGAACATGATAGCCGCAATGGTCACATAAATTGATCCTTCACCATATTGCTTGATCATGTCTGCAAGCACACCAACCGATCCGCTTCCGGTCAATGGACGCATTATGGCCATAGGCAATACCTGAGCAGGAAAATGGACTAGTGAAAGTATAGGTTCCAATCCTTTGATAATCCAATGCATGGCGCCGCTGGCCCGGAACATCCCGATAGCGAATAAGATGGCGACTAAGTATGGTATGATTGTTACGCCAATATCAAATCCTTCTTTGGCTCCTTCTACAAATTCCTCATAAACGGGTACCTTTTTTATGATTCCGTAAAGTGGAATAAGAACAATTAATAAGGGTAAGATAAATATGGATACAGTCTGCATATTAATTCTCCAATTCGGGTATTTGTTCTTCAGGATTACGGAAGGCGAAAATTTTGGCAGCGATGATTCCGATGATGAGTGAGGTCACGGTTGCCAGAATAATACCGATCAATAAATTACCGATCCGAATACCCATCAGGGCTACAAGGGTTACCGGCGGCACGAGCTGAACACTCGCGGTATTGATGGTTAAAAACATACACATGGCATTGGTCGCCGTATCTTTTTGGGGATTCAGTTTCTGAAGTTCCTCCATTGCCTTTATGCCAAGCGGGGTAGCCGCGTTTCCAAGACCAAGCATATTAGCCGCGAAGTTTAAGCTGATAGCTCCCAGAGCCGGATGATCTTTAGGCACATTAGGGAACAAGAAGTGTAGAAAGGGATTCACAACTTTCACAAGTTTGTACATTAATCCACTTTTATCCGCAATTCTCATCAGTCCCAGCCAAAAGGCCATGACCCCGATTAAGCCAATCGCCAGTTTCACTGCAAAATCGGCCATATTGAATGCTGCTTTTGTGATGGCACGTAATTTCACAAATTTAACGGCAGGAAGTACCACCTGATATGTTCCGGACTGACTCGCGGCTCCGTGCCGGACCTTAGCGCGAAGATGATCGTGCTTTTTACTGCCATATAAGTCGGCTACAGTCTGCCAATGTTTTGGAAGGGCTTTGCTAACGGGAACAATAATTTCCGTACCTTTACTTGTCTGATGCCATTGGGCAGTGATCATGGAGTCCATCCCGGCGGTCTTAAATAAGATACTGTTCTGTTTTTCCGGCGAAAAATTACGTGGAAATTGAATGGTTACTTCTTGTGGCTCTCCGTTGTGATACGTGTTTTCGATAAGATCATGCGTATCCTGTACGGAAGCAAATACAAGACTGATGATAATTAAGCCGGCCCAAATATAGTTTAACATGTTGAATTTTATGAAAAATGATATTTACAACAGAAAATGAGATTCAGAAAGATAATACTAACAGTCAAATAATTTAAAAATTGATATCATTTGTAAAGGATTATGGGATCTTTGATTGAAGTCTGAGTTTGTTATCATTAAAAACAGATCTGCTACTTCGCCTTTTGGGAAATCTAACAAATCCTTTTTTATGATCGTAATGATAATGACTTACATTCGATTATAATTGAATATTCCGGTTTCCCAAGTAATTCAAAGAAAAAACAATAACAACAACTTTAGAAAGAGAATCAAATGCATTTTGAGACGCTTGCTATTCATGCGGGAATGGATACCGATAATAATGAGGAAAATCGTCCGGTTATTCCACCCATTTATACAAGTACGATTTACGAACATCCCGAGAGCGGACTGGATTCAGAAAAATACAGCTATATTCGTCATGATAATCCAAACCGGAAACAACTGGAAACTTTACTGACGCAGCTCGAGTCGGGAAAAGCGGGAGTTGCATTTGCTTCCGGAATGGCTGCAATTACGTCCGTATTTCAGGCATTGAAACCAGGGGATCATGTGATTGCTCCGCTCGATGTGTATCATGGCACGCGTAAATTATTGGCCGAATTTATGTCGGAATGGGGGTTGGTATGTAGTTTTGTGGATATGCGGGAACCCGATGAAATCGTCGATGCCATTAAACCCAAAACCAAACTCATATGGATTGAAACGCCTTCGAATCCGATGCTTCATATTACTGATATCGAGTATGTTTGCAAATTGGCGCGTCAAAATGACGTCAAGGTTTGTGTGGATAACACGTGGATGACTCCCATTCTGCAACAGCCCCTTACATTGGGTGCCGATTTGGTCATGCATTCGACAACCAAATATCTCGGCGGTCATAGCGATATTCTCGGAGGTGCCGTGATTTGTGCTGAGGATGACGAGTTTTATGAACGGATTCGATCCATACAGCGATTATTGGGTTCGGTACCGTCACCATTCGATTGCTGGCTGTTACAGCGAAGTATCCGGTCACTTCCTTACAGAATGAGGGGACATAGTGAAAACGCTCAAAAAATAGCTGAATTTTTAGAAAACCACGCTAAAGTGGAAGCCGTCTATTATCCCGGCTTGAAAAGTCATGAAGGTCATGATATAGCTGCAAGAGAAATGAGTGGTTTTGGCGGAATGATCTCCTTTGAATATAAAGGAAGTGAAGAAGCTGCTTTAAAAGTTGTAGCTAAATCGAGGTTGATTATCCGGGCCACAAGTCTTGGTGGCGTGGAGAGTACCTGGGAACATCGGAAATCGAGTGAGGGAGCCTTATCACCGACATCACCCCGATTAATACGTATGTCGGTAGGATTAGAACATCCGGATGATTTGATCGAAGATATTGCGCAAAGTCTGGAAGATTAAAATCGAATATACAGATAGCTATACATGTTACTTTAGGAATTCATGGATTATCATTAAAAAGGCCTAATGTAAACGATAAAAGTTCAATTACGGTTATTGTGTATAAATAATGAAAAGCACTACAGATTATAATTCTTATAAAGATCGAAAATACATAATACTCAAGTTAGTAAATTGATAAAATGGCAGTTAAAATCACTTAAAAATTAAATTATACAAAGTCCGTTTATAAACCGTAACTTTTACAGTATGGAAGGGTAAGAACCCATGATCAGATTGTTAAATGAAGGAGAAAAGCGGTTCCAGCGTATTTTGATCTAACCTTTAAAATTCGGATTTTATATATCGGAATTTTAAAGAAAAATTTACACCTTATTTGAACGATAAATAGAAATTACATACAGAATATTTAGTAATGGCAAGAGAAGAAATGGTAATGCCCAAAATGGGCGAATCTATAATGGAAGGCACCGTTATAGAATGGAAGAAAAAAGTAGGTGAGACCGTAGAGCAAGATGAAACCGTTCTGGAAATAGCCACAGATAAAGTTGACTCTGAAGTCCCGGCGCCCGTATCAGGTACGATTGTTGAAATTTTGGCAGAAGAAGGAGATACGGTTGAAGTCGGCAAAGCAATAGCTATTATTGAAACGGATGCTGAAGCAGCCGCCGCTGCGGGCGAGAGTGAGGCTGAGGCTCCGGCTGAAGTAGAAGCTCCGGCTCCTGAACCTGAAACAAAAGAAGAAGAACCTGAGGAAGCCGTTGAGGAAGAAACAGCGGAACCTGCTGCTGCAGAGACCAAGACAAATGGTCAGGTTACGGCACCGGCTGAAGGGACTACACCTCCACAGAGAAGAGGCAGTGACGGACGTTTTTATTCGCCTCTTGTTCGTTCAATTGCTAAAGAAGAAGGCATTTCTCAGGAAGAACTGGAAACTATTGAAGGCTCAGGGAAGCAAGGCCGGGTTTCCAAAGAAGATATTTTAAATTATGTTGAAGATCGCAAAGCAGGCAAAGGTGCTGCTAAACCATCCGAATTGAGTAAACCAGTTTCTAAAGAAGCTCCTAAACCAGCTTCACAAGCTTATACCGGAGCAGGTGAAGAGAAAATACGAGCCGGAGAAATTAGAGCGGAATGGCCGAAAGATAGCGTTGAAATTATAAAGATGGATCGTATGCGGAAAGTGATTGCCGATCACATGATCCGTTCTAAACAGACTTCCGCCCACGTTACTACATTTGCCGAAGCGGATGTCACGCGTCTTGTAAATTTCCGTAATAAAAACAAAGATCGATTTTATCGTGAAAACGGCTATAAATTGACGTTTACACCGTTTTTTATTGAAGCTACCATTCAGGCCATTCGTGAATTTCCGCTGATCAATAGTTCGGTGGATGGCGATCAGATCATCCTGAAGCGGGATATTAATTACGGTTTAGCGGTTGCACTTGGTGAATCGGGTACCGGAGGATTAATTGTTCCGGTCATAAAAAACGCAGGGCAATTAAATATTCACGGTATTGCTGAAAAAGTGCATGAATTGGCACAAAAAGCCAGAAACAAGAACCTTTCACCTGATGATCTTGTAGGTGGTACGTTTACCTTAACCAACTACGGTAGTGTTGGCAACTTGATGGGAACTCCCATTATCAATCAGCCCCAGGTAGCCATATTTGGAACCGGCGTGATTCAAAAACGACCGGTTGTACTGGAAACAGATAGTGGTGATGTCATCGGTATTCGTTATATGATGTATCTTTCCATGAGTTACGATCACCGGATTATTGACGGTGCACATGGTGGCGCATTTTTACAACGAGTTAAAGAACTGTTGGAAAACTTTGATGTAGATCGTACGGTCTAACGTTCATCAACTATTTGTGATAGATATTAAAAACGGCACGGAAATTAATTCTGTGCCGTTTTTTAATGAATTATTTTTGGGATCAAAATCAATTATTAAATACATTATTTTTCTGCAAATCAATAACTTACGATTTGTAAAGAGGGATTGTTATGAGAATTATTAAAAATATAAATGAGATTCGTGATGCCGTAAAAAAAGAAAAAAGGGAAGGCCGTACCGTGGCATTGGTTCCCACCATGGGGGCTTTACACGATGGGCATTTATCATTAATTCGGAAAGCCCGTGAAACAGCGGATGCCGTTGTCGTGTCGGTTTATGTAAATCCCACTCAATTTGCACCCAATGAGGATTTTGATGCCTATCCGCGTCAATTAGAGGAAGATGCTAAAACATGTGAGAAAGAAGGGGTGAGTTATGTTTTCGCTCCTGATGATACCGTCATATATACCAAAGAGCGCTTTATCAGATATGAGATTGATGGGTTGAGAGATCATTTATGCGGACGTTCCCGGCCTCACCATTTTCAGGGGGTTCTGCTGATTGTGAGTAAACTGTTTCATATCGTAAATCCGGATTATGCCGTATTTGGACAAAAAGATATTCAGCAATTTCGGATCATTGAGCGAATGGTTAAAGAACTGAATTTCGATATTCAGATTATAATGGGAGAAACGGTCCGGGCAACCGATGGTTTGGCGTTGAGCAGCCGGAATCAATATCTCTCTGATTCGGAGCGATCCATTGCGCCAGGTCTTTATCATAGTTTAAAAAATACGGTTAGGAAAGTAACGGACGAACCAAATAAGGTTCAGGACATTCTAAAATCGCAGGAGGAATTGTTAAAGGAAAAAGGTTTTAAAATTGATTATCTTAACGTTGTTGATTACGAAACGCTCCAGCCGGTTAACCAACTGGATAGCACAAAAAAATATATAGTTGCCGGAGCCGTTTATTTAAGTAGCACAAGACTAATTGATAACATTATTTTTACTATTTAAACCCGTAAATTATTAAAAGGGTGTTTGGATAGAGGATTGTTTATTATGATGATTACAATGTTTAAATCGAAATTGCATCAGTTGTCGGTAACAGAGGCTGATCTTTATTATGAAGGCAGTATTACTATTGATGAAGAACTGCTGGAAGCCGCTAACTTATTGCCATACGAGAAGGTACAAGTCGTAAATATTAATAACGGGGCACGACTGGAAACGTATACTATACCCGGACCAAAGGGAAGTCGCATTGTTTGTATGAATGGTCCCGCCGCGCGGTTAGCTCAGGTTGGTGACCGGGTAATTGTTATTTCATATGCTGAAATGACTCCTGAGGAAGCCAAAGAGCACAAGCCTCATATTGTACTGGTAGATAAAAATAATGATCCGGTAAATGTCCTTCATGAAGCAAAATACCGTAATGAAATTGTTCCTGAAACCGATTAATAATTGAGAGATACTTTTTTTAGTATGATCGAATAAAAAGGCCCCAATTTGGGGCCTTTTTTATATTAACACGGATTAATCACCAAAAAAAATTTGTTGTGATCAATCCCGAAGTTTCGGCACACGGTTAAATTTTGCAGCTCTTTTTAGCGTTTTCAAAATCGAGGAACGAGTTATTCTTTATAAGTTCTAATATTTACAATATGGTAAGTATTGTTTATTGTTGGATACGTGAATAATTCGAGTTAAAGGAAGACTTTCTACGTTCAGAAATTTTTGAGTAGATAAATAAAATCTCAATTTTCAATTCGATGGTTATGGTCATTTTGGTGGCATCGTACCAAAGATATAATCCCAAAGTGGGGAGGATACGCCAAAAGCTTTATCCGGATATTTATAATGATGCAGACTATGATGTCTGACAATCGGTTTTAAAAATTTCGGATAATGTCTTGAATGTGTGGCGTAATGTATAAAGGCGTACAGAAGGTATCCGGTAAGAAAACCCGGTAGAAAGATAAAAACGAACTGCCTCATGATGATGTAAAACGTGAGAAAGAGCACAGAAATAATCAATAATGCCGGTAAAGGTGGCATAAATAAACGCTCTTTATCTCTTGGGTATTCATGATGCACGCCATGGATCAAATAATGCATTTTTTGAATCCACGGTGAATCCGTCATAAAATGGAAAATATAACGGTGCATCACGTATTCGAAAAATGTCCAAAATAAAATGGCCCCGAGGAAGATCAAGAAAACGGTGGTTATTGAAGAAACCACATTGTTCACAAAACCATAATAGAGTAATAATACGATGATTGGAATATAAACACTCAGAGTAATTGCGGGTGAAGTTTTCGTAAGAGATTCTAAATATGGATTATGAAAAAGAGTCCCCTGACCATCATTTTTAATATCACTCATAACTTCTCCCTTTTTAATGATGTCGTTGTAAAACTAATGTAAAGTAGAGTTCACTTTCCGTTTATAAAGGATATAATCATATCCTTTTAATCGGATTACAGAAATCTGATCACGTAATCAATTATGTTTATAAATTTATTGAAAAAATGAATAATTGGTAATGAATATTTATCAACTGAAGATTATAAATTTATAAATTAAATAAGGTTTCTGTTCGATTTTCCAATAATAAAAAAATGAAATTTATCTAAAAAGGATATTTTTGATAATTAGAAATTTGTATTTATCTGCATCTGCTTGTATATAACCGTAATAAATTAAGCAATAGTTCCTGATAATAAATATCTATCAAAAAAAGTTTAAAATATTTTGTAAGGAATACACCAAATAATGGTCTTATTATTTTAGAAGGCTATACAAAACCGTTCTTTTGCCCAATATCTGCATTTTCGCGACTTCGAAATCCTCGAATCCCGAAAGCATTCAGGATGCTGCGGTTCCGAAGTCGCTCAGGCTTTGATATCGAACAAAATACCTGGTTTTACAAAGCCTTCTTTAATTCACCTTTTTACCATTAATTATAATTTTATAGATATAAAACTATGTTTCGTAAAATTCGAAGATTATCAGTTTACGCCTGTTTGCTTGCTGGTTTTATCATTTCCTTGAATGGTTGTGCTACCCTATTTAAAGGAACCTCAGATAATGTCCACATGTCATCTTCACCAGCGGGGGCAAAAGTATTTGTAAATGGTGAATTAATGGGAACGACTCCGGTAAAATTAAAACTGAAGTCAAGTGAAACGTATCATATTGAGTTTAAGAAGAAAGGATACGCTACCAAAGTTTATAATTTGACGAATCATGTTGGAGCAGGATGGATTGTGTTAGATGTCCTGGGCGGCTTGGTGCCAATTATTGTGGATGCCGCAACAAATTCATGGTATAAATTAGATCAAACTCACTTCAATGCAGTTATGGAGAGTCAGCAGCCGTAACGTATTTTCAGATGACCGTTTCATTTTGGTTAGGTAGCTTTGTTTAAAAGATGAGATCAGGTCAAAAAAGCCGTCTTGTATTTATAAGACGGCTTTTTAATTTGATTGGTAACTCAATACTATTATTTAACGTGAGTTCGAGTTAAAACCCTCTTTTAAAACAGAGTTTTGGAATGAATAGGTTACTTTGAAGATTTCTCCCTCCGGTCGAAATGACGCGAATGGGCGAAGATGACGTTGATGGATAACAAACATCACTCAATGGCGTCATCTCGAACCCGCTTTTTGGGTGAGAGATCTTCCAAGCGTGGATAGGAAACAACATAAGTCTATAATTATTTCGAATTCACATTACTTAAAATCTTCAAGAATTTCAAAGAATCGCGCGGATGTTTTAATACCCCGGTGAAAATCTTTCAGATGGAAATGCTCATTTGGGGAATGAATGGCATCACTATCTAACCCAAAACCCATCAATATAGATTTTACGCCAAGTATTTTTTGAAAATCGGCTACTATTGGTATCGATCCGCCTTCGCGGGCAAATAACGGCTCCTTGCCATAAACTTCTTTGAAAGCTTGAGCCGCCGCTTGTATGCCGTAGAAATTAATATCAGTGAGAGAAGGTGAACCTCCATGATGTTCGGTTATTTTGACCGTAACATATTCAGGAGTGATCTCTTTAATATAGCTCTCAAATAACCGGGCGATTTCTTTCGGATCCTGATCAGGAACCAGTCGCATACTTACTTTGGCACCGGCTTTCGAAGGTAATACCGTTTTGGCACCTTCTGCCTGATAGCCTCCCCAAATACCATTGACGTCCAACGAAGGACGGCCAGAAGCCCGTTCTAAGGTGCTATAGCCTTTTTCACCAAAGGTTTCTTTTATACCTAATTCTTTTTTGTAGGCTTCTTCATCAAACGGCAGTTTTTTATATTCTTCACGTTCTTCTTCCGTCAAATCATTAACTTTGTCGTAGAAACCAGGAATTTGAATGACACCATTCTCATCTTTAAGCTTAGCAATCATCTCACAAAGAACATTAGCGGGATTGGCTACGGCTCCTCCGTATACGCCGGAATGCAAATCACGATTCGGACCAAAAACTTCAATTTCCATGTAAGTGAGTCCGCGTAGGCCATAGGTGATAGATGGGGTGTCTTCAGCAAACATAGACGTATCGGAGATCAGAACCATATCGCAGGCAAGCATATCTTTATGCTCTTTTAGAAACGGAACCAGACTTGGTGAACCAATTTCCTCTTCTCCTTCGAAAATGAATTTCACATTAACAGGAAGCTCACCGTGTGTTTTTAAAACCGATTCAACACTTTTTACATGGATGTATGCTTGTCCCTTGTCATCAGCAGAACCGCGGGCGTAAAGTTTACCATCGACTACGGTAGGTTCAAAAGGGGCATGATCCCATAAATCGAGCGGGTCAGGTGGTTGAACATCATAGTGACCATAAATGAGTACGGTGGGTTTGTCGTCGCCGGCTTCACAATGGGCCGCATAAACGATGGGATTGCCCTCCGTTTCATAAACAGTTACTTCTTTGATACCGATATTTTCTAATTGATTAGCAAGATATCCAGCTGCTTTTTTAATCTCTCCTTTTTTATTCGAATCGGTACTTATACTTGGAATACGTAACCATTCGAAAAGTTCTCCCTCAAAGTTCTTTTTGTGTTCATCAATAAATTTTAATACATCAGGCATAATAATAGATTCTAAGAATTGCGATTTATAATACTTTAATATCCTTCTTCGGAATCCAACCGTACAAGCCGTTACTTAAGCGTACATAGTACCAATTCCTATGATTTGCGCTTTTTTTATTATCGACAGTGAATGTATACCCCTCGTATGCTATACTCACGATGCCGGAATGATTGTCGGGCTTCTCTTTAACATTGGCCTTCTTAATAATCATAACTCCCTTGGTATAACGACGGGTGTGGTAATCCACAAATCCGGTTGTAAGAAGAAATATTATACCGAGTAATGTGAGAATTAAACCGGAATAGCGCAACGCCTTTTTGAAAAAGTCGGTAAACCAGGTTGCTATGAATATGAGAATACCGAAATTTAATATAATCAGACCGATAAATAGCATGTTGTGAGCGCCGATATCGGTTTGCAGCCAGTTAAGCGCTTTATCCCAGGGTAATTCCGGTAATTTCGCCGATTTATGACTGAGCTGATTGGATAAATATTGCAGTCCCTGTTTGGCTTGAGCACGCGTTTCGGGAAACTGACTGGATTTTAAAAAATAGTATTTAGCTATTCCCAGCGAATCTATGTGGATGTACGATATCCCCATATTTAGAAATAACGCACCGGATGCATAGTTTTTATGCATGATAGCGTGATAGAGGTCCAGTGCTTTATTATAATGTTCCGCTTTATACTGAATATTGGCTTTATCAAAAATGGCTTGGGGACTCAATCCTCGTAAAGAATCAGGGATTTGTTTGGCAGAAGTCGTTTGGACTTGAAATAATGCAACCACAATTACAAAAGTCGTAACTACTGTGCTTATGCTTAGTTTTGATATGTAATCCCGGGTACTCATAAATTTTTACGAAGTTCGGCAATAATATTAAGAGTCATTTCAGCATCCTTATTTAAATCTTCTTTCGAAGTCATGGGCGCAAAGCGAATTGTGGAACATTTATCAAGAATACGTTTCGACTGTTTTATGAGTCGCTGATCGATATTCCGCTTCGTCAAATGTTCCATATATTCCTCATCGGAAAGTCCGGCTTTGGGCAAATTGAGTTTATCCCCAATAAATCCGGATAGGGAAACATGCAGATACGAATACGCCGTTTTGATATCGCCGGATTGTGCTACCTGCCTGGCTTTTTCAAGACGTCCTTTCGCCGTATCCAAAGCTGTTTGGGATCGTGCAAACTGGCTGTCGTTTTTCATGCGATCCTGATAAATTTTCCGCCAATAGCCACCGCCGATCAGTAAGAGTGGGAGAATAACTCCAACCCAAAACCACCATAAGGAGAATATGGATTTATAGTTTAGAGACGTCCATGAAGCCAGTCCGGTTATAGGCTGAACAGGCAAGGCATTATTTTGCGCAACAACCGTTCCTACATTGTTGGGATTATTAATGACGTGGAGTGTTATGGCGGGTAGATTTACAATCGAATAATGATGTGTGCTATTATTAAAATAAGCAATTTTCGCTTTTGGAATCGTGAATGTTCCTATTTTTCGGGCAACTAATACATCGGAAAACGTTTTTGTTCCCTCAATAACATTACCATTCCTGTTGATATTGGATTTTTGCTGTGGCTGATAGGTCTCAAAATCTTTGGGATAGTGGTAGGTCGGTTGTGAAATTAGGGCAATATTTCCGGCACCTTTAATATGAGTGGTGATTTGTACCGTTTTTCCTAATTCTACTTGTTGGTTACTTGCGGTACGGGTTATGGTAAAATGACCAACGGCACCGATATCCTGGGTGCCTTTAGGTAAAGGAGGCAGATCGCGTACATCAACCCTGACCGGATCTGTTTTCAGATCGACATCACGCTGACTTCCGCCAAAACCGCCAAAAAAGCTGCTGAAGGGATCTTGTTGATTGCTGGAGTATTGTACCGAACAGTTAACTTCGTACGGACTAATGGTCAACGTGTGATTTTTTGTAGGGAAGAGAGCGTATTTCATCAATACGGCTTTTCGATATCGAACCCCGTGGATGATTGTGGAGATGGCTCGGGGCTGCCGGGTTTGGTCGTATTCTTCTTTCCAAAAACCTACAGCTTTCCAACCCGGGTTTGGCTGATACGAGAGCACATCTAAACTGCTCTTGAAATAAAGAACAATTCTCGCCGTGATTTGCTGTCCCATATAAGGCTGATGATTGGATATCTCCATCCTCAGGAAAATATCCGGACGTTTCCCTTTGTTACTTTTGTTATTTGCCGCCTTGTTACGATTCAAAATAGATATCTGAATCGGTTTTGTATGATACGTTTTGCCGTCTACTTTGACCGAAACAGAGGGAATGGTGTATTTCCCAGGTTTTTCTGCCTGAAGATAGTAGCTATAGGAATAACTTCGACTGGAAACGCCATTGACTATAGAATAACTTGTTGAAGTAGAAGGAGTTTTGCTCAGATATTGGAGTCCGTTTAGCTGGGGTAGGTTAGGATTGGAAACATTATTGAAATTTTTGCCACTGACCTCAATTTTCAGAATAACCCGTTCACCAGAATATATTTCTGTCTCAGATATTGTGCCATTAACTTTTACGGATTGTGCGAAAACCTGCCCTGCGATCAGTAATAAGAAAAGGAAAAATCCTTGTACAAGCGAAAATCTTAAAACCCCTTTACCAGTCTTTACCATTATCCTTCGTCGATTTTGTTTTTTTCTTCTTGAAATGCTCAAGCAGGTTTTTCTCTTTGTTTTGGAGAGCTTTCAGGATTTGATTGGCATCAGCCTTACTCATTTTATTCGGATTGGATTGGGGCTTTTGCTTGGGTTTTTGCCCCTGATTATGATTTTGACCGTTTTTCTTATTCTTTCCAGATTTATTTTTATTGTTGTTCTGATTTTGCTTGTTACGGTTATTCTTATTCTTCTTGTTCTTATTGTTTTTACTATTCTTATTATTTTTGTTCTTCCGCTTGTTTTTCTTTTGCTGCTGCTTCTGTTTATGGTAGGCTAACTCATAATTATATTTGGCTTGCGGATCATTGGGATTTAGTTTAAGAGCATTACGGTATAAACTTAGCGCCTTGTCCCATTTTTTCTGTGATGCGTAAATATTCCCCATGTTGTAATCGGCATGGGATATCAGGTCAGGTTTTTTAACCATATGGCGATACTGATCGAATGTCGACAGGGCGTCGCCATACTTTTTTTCTTTAACCAGGGTATTGCCGAGATTAAACAGGATTTTCGCATTATTCGGATCCGCTTTGAGGGCCGTTCGATACATTTCTTCCGCTTTGGCATAGTTGCCCTGTTTATAGGCCTTATTAGCCTGCCTGGCTTTATCGTTGCCGGTGTGATTCAGAAAAAGAAATAATATGAGGAATAATGCCTTCAAACTAATATTCTAACCTTTAATTAAGATATCTGACGCGTATTGAATGAAACGGGAAATAAGGGAGAAAATTGCAAAAATGCGAATGAATTTTAAAAATAGAAATCACATATTTTCAGCTACTGCAACGGTTTCTTCATCCATTTCCATATTATTGAAAACATTAGATACGTCATCGTTGTCTTCCAGTTTATCCATCAGCTTAAAATTACTTAAAGCCGTATCCGGATCTACCTTGACATAGGTCATGGGTATACGTTGAAGTTCGGCCGATTTAATTTTATATCCGGCTTGTTCGAGTTCTTTTCGAACATTATAGAGATCTTCCCGGCTTGTTGTCACGGCAATCGTATCATCTTCGGTATTGACGTCTTCAGCACCGGCATCGATAGCTGTGAGCATGACTTCATCTTCATCGATATCATCCGCGGGAAGATTGATCGTTCCTTTTTGTTCGAAGAGATACGATACGGAACCGCTTGTTCCCAGGTTTCCACCGGCTTTTGTGAGAATATGGCGGATATCCCCAACAGTACGATTCAAATTATCGGTTGTGCACTCAATGAAGTAAGCGATACCACCCGGTCCATAGCCTTCGTAGACGACTTCTTCGAAGCTTGAGCCGGAGTCCAGTTCGCCCGTACCTTTTTTGATGGCCCGCTCAATGTTATCCTTGGGCATGTTTTCGGCCTTCGCATTTTCAATTGCGAGACTAAGCCTTGGATTGGCATCCGGATCACCTCCGCCTTCTCGCGCGGCGACCGTTATTTCTCGAATTAATTTTGTAAATTTCTTACCGCGAGCGGCGTCAATGCCCGCTTTTTTACGTTTAATTGTTGACCATTTGGAATGTCCAGACATAAATCTATTGTTAAGTTAATTTTGAATCCGAAATTACAATATAAGAGAAAAACCATGTTTATAGCCAGTGCCCTGTATCCTCAAACGATAGTGAGAGAATATTTATTGAATTAGATTGTAATAGAGTGATCAGGGTACCGTTTTAATATTAAACATTAGATTCTTTATCAATATTATACATTTAGTGGATATTATAAATCATGAATATCGGTATTGTTTGTTACCCAACCTATGGTGGTAGTGGCGTTGTTGCCACCGAACTTGGAAAAGGTATGGCTCTGCGCGGACATAATGTGCATTTTTTAAGTTATGCCCGTCCGCAAAGATTAAATACATTTCAAAGTAATATTAGTTATCACGAAGTCAATTTCAATGCTTATCCTCTTTTTGAATTTCCGCCATACGATCTGGCTTTAGCCAGTAATATGGTAAATCTGATTGAATATGAAAATATAGACCTGTTTCATGTTCATTATGCTATCCCTCATGCAACAAGTGCTTATCTCGCCAAACAAATACTTGGAGAGAAAGCTAAAAATGTTCCCATTATAACCACGCTTCATGGAACGGATATTACGATTGTAGGAAGTGATCCGGGTTATCTGCCGGTAGTAAACTTTTCGATCAATCAAAGTGATGGGGTAACCGCTGTATCGGAATATTTGAAGAATGAAACGTATCAGCGTTTTGATATTGAACGGGATATCGAAGTAATTCCTAATTTTGTGGATATCGATCGTTTCAAGAAAGAGGACAAGGAACACTTCCGTAAGGCCATTTGTCCGAATGATGAATTTATTATCGCTCATGTCTCTAATTTCCGAAAAGTGAAACGGGTTGTGGATGTGATTTCCGTTTTTAACAAAGTGCTGGAAAGCGGAGTGAAAGCAAAATTGATTTTGGTGGGAGATGGTCCTGACCGGCAAAATGCTGAGGCGAAGTGCCGGGAATACCATGTTTGTAATGATGTTCGCTTTTTGGGGAAACAGGAAAAAATCGAAGAGATCTTATCGATATCTGATTTGTTTGTGATGCCTTCCGGTTCTGAAACTTTCGGTCTGGCTTCATTGGAAGCAATGAGTTGCAGTGTTCCTGTTATTAGTTCCAATATTGGAGGATTACCTGAGTTGAATATTCACGGCGAAACCGGCTTCCTTTGTGAACTTGGTGATGTAGATGCAATGGCTGATTATGCTGTTAAAGTATTAAATAATAAAGAATTAAAGGCTGAAATGTCTCGCAACGCCCGAAAACGGGCGGAGGAGTTTGAGCTTAGTAAGATCGTTACCCGGTATGAACAATATTACGAAAAAGTATTAGATGAATTAAAAGCCGGTGTCTGAAACAGGAATTGGCGTTAATAACAATTTCGATTCATCTCATCATTTTCGCAGAGATTATTAACCTGGATTATTCACCAAGAAATGTTGCCGTGGTCAAGGCGAATTTAAAAATACGCATGAAACGTACATTGATTTAGTATTTTAAATTCAACGCAGAGCACGGCAACATTTCGTAGCTCTTTTTAGATTCCTCAAATTTGAGAAAAACGTTATTATTTACATTGGATTGTTTTTCAATTTGGTATGTATTGATTCTTGTAGTTTACGTGAATAATCCGGGTTAAAGAAGTTGATTTAATGGGACAACAAACACAAAACTAAGTCCTTGTGTTTCCCTGCAGGTATGTCCATTTTCGCAATACCAAATCTTCGTTTTTAGGATTTATGATAAAATAACTGCAATCATTTACTAAATAATTACATGTTTTCAAATTTGAACGGGAATCCATACAAACCATATCTGTTTGTGATTTCCGGCGCATTTATGATCAGCTTTTCGGCGGTCTTCGTTAAAATAGCGAATGTGGGTCCGTCGGTTTCCGCATTTTACCGGGTTTTTTTTGGTGGAATCATATTGGCTATACTGACCCGTATTCGGGGTGAATCGTTTTGGAAGGGAGTAAAATCCTTTAAATATGCTATTTTTGCGGCACTTGCTTTCTCGTTGGATCTTTTTTTATGGCATCGGTCCATTCTATATGTCGGACCTGGACTCGCCACTATACTTGGAAATCTTCAGGTTTTTTTCATGGCAGGATTTGCCTTCCTGTTTCTGAAAGAAAAACCGACCTGGAAGCTTTTAATTTCCATACCACTTGCTGTTTTAGGATTATTTATGATCATCGGGTTTGATTGGAGTACGGCAAGCGCAGGGTATCATACCGGTGTCATATTGGGTTTTGGAACGGCTCTGAGTTATGCCATTTATATCCTCTTACTCAGGCAATCACAACGGATTCCTGAAAAACTATCGATCTATGCCAATTTAGCGATCATAACACTGATAACTGCATTTCTATTAGGAATGGAAATTTTAATAAGAGGTCAGGAATCCTTCGCCATTCCGGATTTACAAACCTGGGGAGCACTGGTCGGTTTAGGATTAATTATTCAAGTGATCGGTTGGATTTTAATCAGCAAAGGTCTGTCTGAAATCGAAGCCTCCGTAGCCGGATTATTGTTACTGCTGCAACCGGCACTGGCGTTTACTTGGGATATCCTGATTTTCGGCAGATCCGCAACGGTTGTAATCTTAACCGGAGCCGTATTAACGCTTGCCGCAATCTACCTGGGCGCGACTGGCAGACGAAAGAAGCGAGTGAAAACAAAAAAAGCTTAGATCTATGAAAAATTAACCACAGGGAGCACAAAGATTTCACAAAGGATAACAGCGTTTTCTATATAATGTGGAGTTTACAGCCCCTATCGAAGTTGGGAAATGAAATGTACAATACGCAGATTAATTAACGTGTATCGAGATACAAATCTTATAAAAACAGTGTTTTGAAGCGATTAATTTACTTTGAAGATTTCTCAATCCGTTCGAAATGACGCCATGGTGCGGGTTTAAGATTCAATGTACAAATTAAAGTGTCATCTCGAAACCGCTTTTTGGGTGAGAGATCTTAGCCCGAATTATTCACGTAAGCTACAAGAATCAATACCTATCATACTGAAGGAACAATATCTTGTAATAAATAAAGTTTTCCTCAAATTTGAGGAGTCTAAAATGAGCTGCGAAATTTGGCCGTGCTCCGCATTTTTAACTTCGCCTTGATCACGAGGTGAATACTCCGGGTTAGAAGCGTTGATAAAGGGAAAAGCTAATACAAAGAAAATATAATTACCTCGAATTCAAATTGTAAAGACAACTCAGCTCTTATTGAATATGGAATGGAATTGAACAACATATAAATTGATTAGGGAAAGCTCCGGAGGAGCACCCTGATTGTAGCATTCGAAAAACAATATCGCTTTATGCGCGAATTTCTTGTCGCATAAACAGAACATAAGACAATCCAAAGCAAATAAGCGTTGCTGCTAAAAGAGCAGTAATATCCGGCCAGACCAAAAGCAAACTTTGTCCCAAAGGTAATGTTGAAGGAATGGTCCCGGATACCTGGGAAAAACTTAACGCACCCAAACTCCTAATGGATGGGGTAAGCAGAACCGTGGTTAATTCATTATACAGGAAATTGGGATTAAACCGTGATAACGACAGCGTCAGGTTGTGCACGGCAACGGGATTATAAAACATTGCACCCGCGATAAATTTGATCAGCATTGAGTAAAATACTGTAAAGAACAACCAAATAGCCAATGTCGATAAGGCTGAGGTGGATGCTTGTCGGAATAGAATAGAAAAGGTTATTCCCAGATTCAGCCAGAATGCAATATATATGCATGTTAAAAATAAAAAGATGATGATGCGCAGAAATTCTCCTACAGATGGGGTGAGTCCGATGTAGAGGATACCAAGTCCAAGGACCAATAAACCCAGCGTAAAAATCAGAATGAAAATAACGGCAAGTGCTCCGATAAACTTGCTGTTGATAAAATAATCTCTTGGGATGGGTTGCGAGAGTATCCGACCTAAAGTACCCTTATCTCGTTCCGAATTGACAGCATCAAAACCCAAAGAAATTCCTACCAGAGGTCCCAGAAACCCAATGAGTGAAATGAAAGGAGGTAAACTATTAATGGATTTCGTGAAAAGCTTTAAAAACAAATAGGTGCTGTGAGCGCTAAGCTGTGCAGGATGTTGTCGAATCACTAACAATATGGTGTAAATAGATCCCGTGGAAGTTAATAGCACAAGGGCGACGAGAATGATAAAACGCCAGCTTCTCACATGGTCAGAAAATTCCTTTTCTACCATTACCCCAAATGGTTTTACGATATCAGACATTATAGACTACTCCTTTTTAATCTTTGAAATAATGATGATATATTTCGTCCAATCCGTATTCTTTACAAGAAATCCGGTATAAATCTCCACCGCTTTCGATGATCGTTTTGGAAATGTCAGGCACTAAATTTTTACTGCCTTTTAAGATGATCGTATCCCGTTCCTCTTGAATATCTTTGATACGTTCATCCTCAGTAAGCTTTTGGATCATCTCCTCTGTTATAGGTTTGACTTCAACCGTAATGGAGGTTTCTTCATGATCAAATAGCTGTTTAGCCAGATCCTTAATATTACCAACGGCCCGCAATTGTCCCTCAACCAGTATGCCTACCCGGTCGCAAATTATTTGAACCTGATGTAGTAAATGGGAACTTAACAAAACCGTGATTCCCCTGTTTTTGCTCAAATCTCTAATCAAATCCAGGAAATCAATAATTCCTTTGGGATCAATTCCAACAGTAGGTTCATCCAGGATGATGATCTCAGGTCGCTTCATCAAGACATCTGCTAAACCGAGTCTCTGTTTCATCCCTTTAGAATAGGTTTTGGTTTTCTTACTGCCAACTTCAGATAAATCTACAATTTCTAAGAGCTCATCTGCTAATTCAGCAGCCTCTTTGTGAGGAATACCGTTTAGCAGGGCAGTATAAATGAGACTTTCTCTACCGGTGCTGTTATCTCGAAAACCGACTTCATCTGGCAGATATCCGGTTATCTTCTTTACTTTTAACGGTTCGGAAGTTGCATTGAAACCTTTTACGGTAATCGTACCTGATGTCGGTTCGGAAAGACCAAGCAGCGTCAGAATAATCGTTGTTTTGCCGGCGCCATTAGGTCCCAATAAACCAAAAATCTCACCTTTGCCGATTGACAGATTCAGATGATCAACAGCTCTGTTTTCACCATAATCTTTTGTCAGCTCCTTAATATCAATTAAGGGTTCCGGCATATCATCTCCTCCCGTACTTTTTGAAGAGAAAGGCGATTCCGCCGATAACGATAAAAATGATAACTAAGCCAACGAACCCGGTTGTAAAAGATTTACTTACGGTTATTCTGAACTGAGCTTTGGAAGTGGCATTGGATGTATTAGCCGTGAATTGTAATTGATAATCTCCGGCAATGGCTTTATTGCTGGCCGTAACTGTCGCATGTATGATTTCAGATTTACCAGGATTCAACAAAGCGATTTTACTCTTGTTATAATCGACATTCCAATTGGCGGGAGCAGAGGAACTTAATTTAATATCCCGTAACGGAAGGGTGCCTGAGTTCCTAAGTAAAAGTTTAATGACCTTTTTATTTCCGGCTGTAATGTTGGTGCTTAATCGTCCGGATGGGGTCGTTAAGTTCATACCGTATTTACCCTGAATGACCGATTCAAGCGTGGCTTGATCAGAAGTATTACCAGAAGTGGCTTGTATGTGAATCTTATATTTTCCGGCTTTTACTTTGGGCGGCGGGGTAACTTTGACAAAAATGGATTGGCTTTTATTGGAAGCAATGTTCACCGATGTCACATTGTCCCCATTGGCACGGAATCGGATATCCCAGCCCGGAGGCGCGTCTGAGATGAGTGCATAATTTTGCTTCTGACCGGTTCGGTTCGACAGGGTTACATTATAATTGAAGTGTGAATTGGCATTTCCCTCCATATTCGCCTGCCGGACTTTCAGTTCAGTCTCAAAAACACCTTTTTTTGTGACATATACCCGTAAAGGCAGTACATATTTTGTACCGTTTTCGGTCGTACCGATCAACTTAAAATGATAACGGCCTTTTCGTATCTTAAGCGGGATTTTTAAATCGAGTTTAATTTTTTCGGTATTGGTGCCAAGTGATTTTGGCTTTACCGCAACTTCTTGGATGGTATTGGCCCCTGCTGATAATGAAGGATTCCAGCTGCCAGGAATATCTCGCAATGAGAAACTGATTTGCTGAATGTGATCCGTAGTATTGATAACATCAATATGATAATCGAGGGACTTACCGGGTGTTATGGAACGGCTCGTATAAGGGGTATATAATATGATCGCTTGATTGGGAGATTGGGAATAAGAGAGTAAAGGGAATAAAAAGAAAGGAAAAGCCAGGATAAGTTTAATAATCGTAGAATTTATTTTCTCCATAAGCAGGAACCTCACGACTTATTAATAATAGGTAATATTTTCCAACCGTATTACGCAGTAAAATCAAAAATATTTTTTACCTGTTTTGGGTAATTGTGCGTATCTGATTGAAAATGATAGGAATTTTAAGGGATAATTTTTTTTCGCGAAGATTGATTATGGAGGGATATTTGAAATAAAAGACTTCTTAACCCGGATTATTCATCATGAAATGTAGTCGTGATCAAGGCGCTCCGAAAGCTTTAGGAGCAACGCAGAGCATGGCCAAATTTCGCAGCTCTTTTTAGTGTGCTCAAAATCGAGCATCCGTTTATTTTTTTTGTCATATTTTCTCAGGTCGTATTCTCAATGTAATTATTACAACTCTGCGATTCTTATCCAAACCTCACGTTAATTATTAAAAAATGATTGACAACGAACAACAAACCACTAACAAAAGGCCAATAATTTTTACCTGCTATTTATATGGCGAGTTCTAATATTATATTGAATACACCTTCCTTTAACGTAAGTTCGAGATAAAATCTTTTTTTAAACAGCGTTTTGGAGGAACTATTTCACTCTGAGGATTTCTCCCTCTGGTCGAAATGAAGCTCAGAGACGTTGTTACTCATTTATTATTATTGGCGTCATCTCAATTCCGCTTTTTGGGGAAGGGATCTTCAAAACCGATTATCGGTAAAAAAATAAACCAATATTTGGCACCTATAATTAATAAGGGTACCCAGTAGTTTTTTCAAATATTGAGTGGATTTATGAAAAAGCAGCTACGAATTATACGTTATATTTCGGTTCAGGAATTAAAAAAGGCAACAGAAAATTCTGCTGCCTTTTTGGGCTAATTATGAAGAACAATAAAAA
>Ga0102962_1000389_pt1 | contig 21596 bp, 19 predicted proteins | sample SalPonF2_C_D2_MG_FD_84519 | JGI IMG/M metagenome (GOLD analysis project Ga0102962, IMG submission 84519) | Salt pond soil microbial communities from South San Francisco under conditions of wetland restoration - Salt Pond MetaG SF2_C_D2_MG ...
CCCTCCTCCCAGTATAGGAAGCAAATACAAATCAGAATTCATCGAAGGCATGGCCCGTTCAAATGATCAGTTCATCATGATCCTGAATATGGACATGATTTTCTCAACGGATGAACTTGCGATGCTTAGAGATACTACTTCTGAGCAGGAAGAACAACTGGCTGAAGAGAGCGAAGAAGCTGAAAAATAATTTATACTGGCTTCTAAAAGGACAATATCAATGATCCGGAAAATCTTAATCCGGATCATAATTGCTTTCGTTTTCTGGCAGAAAAATAATAAAATAGCTGGCTTGCTAAAGCAGTAAGTAGCATTGTCCTGAGTTATCACTCAATTTTTTTTCCGAAACCGGATTGATCCTATTAAATCAGGAAAAAGCAGTATTGCAATATTATGGTGAATTCTAATTGAATGTTGAATGACAACGACAAGCACTGCCTTAAATGACATCTTTAAGGCAACTCTTTCAGAAAATGAATTTAAGCGCCTGAGTACATATATTTTTACCGAATATGGTATAAAAATGCCACCGGTAAAAAAAATCATGTTGCAAAGTCGTTTGCAAAAGCGATTGCGTGAGCTCCAAATGAATAATTTCAAGGATTATGTAGAATTTGTATTCAGTGAAGAGGGGCAGGCAAATGAGGTAATACACATGATTGATGTTGTAAGTACCAATAAAACAGATTTTTTCAGAGAGCCAATACATTTTGATTTCCTTAAATCAGTCATTTTGCCTGAGATTGATGCAACACAGACTGCTGTTAGACCTGTAAAGATATGGAGCGCAGGATGTTCCAGTGGAGAGGAACCATATACTATTGCAATGACTATGGCTGAATTTCAGGAAAAATATCCGGAAATCGATTATCAGATCTTAGCTACCGACATATCTTCCCGTATTCTGAAGACGGCATTGGAAGCCATTTATAAAGAGTCGCGGGCAGAACTGATTCCTATGTCCCTCAAAAAGAAATACCTGTTAAAAAGTAAGGACAGAGTAAACCCTTCAGTAAGAATTGTTCCGGAACTGAGAAAAAAGGTTACTTTTCAGCGCCTCAATTTTATGGAACATTCCTACAACGTCAGTGAAACATTTGATGTAATATTCTGCAGGAACGTACTCATTTATTTTGACAGGGAGACTCAGGAAAAAGTAATTAACCGGTTATGTACCAAATTGAAGCCAGGAGGGTACTTCTTTCTGGGACACTCGGAATCTATCACAAATATTAATGTACCGCTTCGCCAGATAAGACCCACAATTTTTCAAAGAATATGATATATGATCTTTTCACAGATCCTGTAAAAAAACTCAACTCATTTTAAAAAACTGATGAAGACCGGATATACATTATTAAAGCAGGGAAAGTAATGAAAAAAATAAGTGATCAGTATCTCATTGAAGAACTGGAGAGACGTTTTTCAGATAACAACAATACTATTTTGGCATTAAAGCATCTTACTGAAGAACTCAAAACAGTTAATAAAAAACTGGAAGAATCAGAGGCAATGAAAAGCCACTTTATCTCTCACATTACAAATGAGATTATCAATCCGTTTACTTCCATCCTGGGTTTATCAAAAAGTATTCTTTCTGTTGAAAAAGAAAACTGGAAGAAGGTAATCTCAATGGTAGCTTTAATACATTCTGAAGCATTTAACCTGGATTTTCAGTTAAGAAATATTTTTATAACCGCAAAAATTGAGGCCGGAGAAATATACCCCGAAATCTCTAATGTTCAGGTTGAAAGTCTTTTAAAAAGTATGGCTGATGCTTTCAGGTTAGAGGCCAATAAGAAAAATCTGGTAATCAATCTACATGTTGAAACCCATAATCAAACTGACGGGATGTTCCGGATTAAGACAGATCCGGAGAAGATTAAACTCATCCTGGGTAACTTGCTGAGTAATGCAATAAAATTTAGCATTGAGGGTGGACAAATAGATATTTCTGCATGGAAAAAGGACAACCTCTGTTATTTTAAAGTACAGGATTTTGGCACAGGTATTTCGAAAGAAAATCAAAAAATAATATTTGACCGATTCAAACAACTGGATTCCGGAATTAATTCTATGAACAGGGGGCACGGTTTAGGCCTTTCTGTAAATAAAGCATTAATTGATATGTTTGAAGGCACAATAGAAATTACCAGTAAACCGGGTGAAGGAGCCAGTTTTCTGGTAAGTATTCCCGAACCGGATGCTGGAGCAATAGGATTTTCCAATGAAGGGAATGATTTCCTTTTTGAGGATAATGAGGTTTTTTAGCCAGCATGAGCAATGGATAATCTGCAGACACATTTTTTATATCCTTCAGCTCTTTACGCAAGCAAAGAGCCTATGCTGGTGCACACAATACTTGGTTCATGCGTGGCCGTGTGCCTGTTCGACCCGTTACTTAAATGGGGCGGCATCAATCATTTTATGCTGCCGCTCTGGAATGGTCAGGGACTCGCTTCGCCAAAATATGGCAACATTGCAATAGAAAAACTTATTGAGAAACTTTCATTCATGGGAAGTAACCGTAAAAACCTAAAAGCTAAAATATTTGGTGGCGGTGAAGTTATTGAATCCGGTATCAGTCAGTTTAAAATCGGAGAACGTAATGTTCGTCTTGCCTATGACATGATGGAAGAATATAAAATTCCTGTAATAAGTGCCAGTGTAGGCGGTCAATCCGGACGAAAAATACAGTTTTTCACTGCCACAGGGGAAGTAAGACAAAAATTAATTCCTAAAACAGAACCTGTATTGCGAATTTAATAACTGATTAAAGCCATTTTAATAAAAAATTAACCTATCAGCTAAAAAGTTAATTTACTTCAGCTGATCAACAGTATAACTAAGCTCTATGAAGAAAATAAGGGTACTGATTGTTGACGATTCTGCAGTGGTAAGACAAACTCTTTCCTCTATTTTACAATCGGATCCCCATATAGAAGTAATGGGAACAGCTTCTGATCCGTTTTATGCAGCAAAAAAGATACAAAATGAAATACCTGATGTAATTACCCTTGATGTTGAAATGCCCAGGATGGACGGTTTGACATTTTTAAAAAAAATCATGTCTCAGCATCCTATCCCTGTAGTAGTTATTTCAAGTCTTACCGACAGAGGCACAGAAACAGGTATGAAGGCGTTGGAATATGGAGCTGTTGAAATCATTACAAAACCACAAATGAACACCCGGCAGTTTATTGAAGAATCCAAGATAAGATTATGTGATGCTGTTAAGGCAGCAGCACTTGCACGGGTAAGGCGCCGGATAAACCCGCCTGAAATCAATGTACAACCACGATATACAGCGGATGCTGTTATTCCCAATACTCCCGTAAGAAGCATGATCAAAACAACTGAAATGGTGGTGGCAGTCGGAGCTTCAACGGGAGGAACTGATGCCCTGGAAGTATTTTTGAAGGCCATGCCGCTTGATTCGCCGGGAATTGTAATTGTACAGCACATGCCGGAAAACTTTACCCGTTCGTTTGCAGATCGGTTAAATAATATCTGTAAAATAACTGTAAAAGAAGCTGCAAACGGCGACTCAGTCTTAAGAGGCCAGGCACTGATCGCACCGGGTAATCACCATATGTTACTTAAAAGAAGCGGAGCGCGTTATTATGTTGAAATTAAGGATGGACCTTTGGTAAACCGCCACCGTCCTTCGGTTGATGTATTATTCAGATCTTCTGCAAGATATGCCGGCAAAAACGCCATAGGTATTATTATGACCGGAATGGGAAATGACGGAGCCCAGGGACTTTTAGAAATGAAACAGGCAGGCGCAGCCACCATAGCCCAGGATGAATCCTCCTGTGTAGTATTCGGAATGCCCCATGAGGCAATTAAACTGGGTGCTGCTGATAAAGTCATTTCACTGGAGTCTATCGCACCTGCAATGCTTAAATTACACAGGTAGCACAGCAGCAATTTTTCACGAATAAAAAAAATATAATAACAACAGCATTGTTTGCAAAAGCAAATCCAAAACAAAAAATATCAGTCGGATTTTCAGACAAATTTTAAAAGTGTTATATAAAAGACATTCCCAATTGAAACAAGTACACGGAAAGGACGTAAATAAAGTATTCCGGAAATAACCGGCATTATCCTGATTGTGTTTCAGGTAAATCAGACTGTTAAATACCTGAATAATAAAGGGAGTATTATGAATTAAATAGTGTCTGTCCATAATGTCCGATACCAGCATTATTTCGAACATTTTGATCCAGACTCTTGACTTTATTGACAGACTCTAAATATATATGAAAAACGAATATATGGGATTTCATTATAAAATTCATGGGAACATTTTCTGATTTCATTTTTTCTTCTTTATTTTAGCATCCATTCAAAAAATCACTATGAATAAAACTAATACTTCTAAGAAAAAATCCTTGATATATGCCATTGCAGCATTTCTTACCGGCCTTATTATTGTTTTCCTTTCACTTTATATTGACCTCATTTACAAGGGAATTTCATTGAACTTCTCAGGAATCACCAAATTATATTCAACCGATCCTGTGCTGTGGATTATTGCTCTCCTTCCTTTCATTCTGGCTGTTCCGGTTTACTTTTTCAGTAAAAATATCCTGACATCTCTTGAAGAGAGCCGGATACAAATTGAAAACTCGGGTAATCAGGCTCACAAAGTGCAAAATTTTGTAAACAAACTGATCAGTAATGAACTCGATACTGAGTACGAGATATCTGATAATGAAGACAAAGTCGGAAAATCACTGAATGAATTAAAAAATAATATTAAAAAAGATCAGGAAGAGGTTGAACGTCGCCGAAAAGAAGATGATCAGCGTAACTGGATAGCAGAAGGGCTCGCCAGGTTTGGAGAAATTCTCCGGAAGGATAATGACAATATGGAAGAACTGTCCTATAATGTGATCAGTAATCTGGTAAAATATGTCAATGGTAATCAGGGAGGTTTCTTTATAATCAATGATAATAAATCTTCTGATAAACATTTTGAGATGACTGCCTCATATGCCTATGAAAGAAGAAAATTTCCTGACAGAAGAATTAATTGGGGAGAAGGTATAATCGGCACGTGTGCGCTGGAAAGAGAAACCATCTATATGACAGAAATCCCGGACAGCTATGTAAATATTACATCCGGTCTTGGAGAAGCAAATCCACGAAGTCTGCTGATTGTACCCTTGATTATCAATGAAGAAGTACACGGAGTGGTTGAGATCGCTTCTTTTAATAAGTTTGCAAAACATGAAATTGAATTTATTGAAAAGATAGCTGAAAGTATTGCGTCCACCATCTCTTCAGTCAAAATAAATGTAAAAACCAACAGATTACTGAAAGAATCTCAGGAACAAGCAGAGGCACTCGCATCGCAGGAAGAAGAGATGCGGCAAAACATGGAAGAGCTGCAGGCAACCCAGGAAGAAGCAGCCAGGCAGGCAGAGAAATTTGTGAGTTTTACAAATTCTGTAAACCATACCCTGATCAGGGCGGAATACAAAACCGATGGCACTTTAATTTATGCCAATACCAAATTTTTGAACAAACTGGGTTATTCCGGTAATTCAGAAGTAGAGGGCAAGCACATTTCAATGTTTGTCAATGAAAAGGACCGTTTGTGGTTTGATCCTATCTGGGATAAACTTTCCCGTGGTGGTAAACATTTCGAGGGAGACATGAAACATGTTACCAAACAGGGACAGGACCTTTGGACCATGGCAACCTATACCTGCGTAAGAAAAGAAGATGACAGCGTGGAAAAAATCCTTTTCCTGGCAATTGATACAACAGAACAAAAGAAGCAGAGCCTCGACTTCGAAGGACAGGTTGAAGCGCTAAACCGGGCGAATATAAAAGGCGAATTTACACCTGAGGGAGAAATGATAGAAAATAACCAGCTCTTCAGAGATATTTTCGATTATTCCAGGGAACAAATTGTAAATACAACTATCTGGCAATATTTCCCAAAAGAAGACCATGAAAACCTTAAATCAATCTGGAATGAGGTATCAAATGGAAAGTCTTTCCAGGGGCAACTCCGCATGCTTGACCGTATAAGAGAAGAAAAATGGTTCAGGATCACACTTTCAGCTGTGAATGATATGTATGGAGAAGTTGCCAAGATTATTCTGCTTGCCCAGGATGTAACCAAAGAGAAGCAGATGGAGATTGAAACGGAAAAACAAACCAAACAACTCAGAATTCAGGAAGAAAAACTACGTAAATCAGGTGAAGAACTGGCCAGAAAGCTTGATGAGGCTAAACAGGAAATGAAAAATCAGTTTAAGGAAATTGAAACTGTCAAGATCAGAAATGAAAGAACGCTGGAAGGTGCACTGGATGCTATTGTAACTATAAACCAGGGCGGCGTGATTGAGTTCTTTAATAAGGCTGCTGAGGATCTATGGGGAATGAAAAGAAGTGAGGTGATCGATCAGCATGTCAGAAAATTATTTTCATCAGAAACAATCATGAATGATGACTTCGTCGCCAGATACATCAAACCTGATGAAGAAAAAATTGTAGGTGTACGTACAGAAGTAAAAATACAAAACAATACGGGAGAAGAAGTTGCCGTTCTCTTCCTGCTTTCTGAAGCTAAGGTCGGGAATGAGCAAACCTATACTGCTTTCATTCAGCAAATAGAAGTTGAATTATTTTAAGATTTTTACACATTTTTTACTTCTTACTAAACTGTTTTTTATTAAATAGCGGGTAATTAATTGTATATAAAATTATTATCTTTGTTAAAACATTTTTCTCAGAAAAATAGCATATGGATAAGCCCACTTTTGATGAATTAGAAAAAGAGAACAGGGAGCTTAGAAAAAAAATTGCAGCAATGCAGGGAAAAAGGCCCGAAGAAGATTATCTGGTCTCTACTCCTATTGAACTTATCCCCATTAATTATCAAATTCTTGACACTGATGGCAAATTGCTTTTCGTGAATGATTTCTGGCTGGAAACGCTTGGATATTCCGAAAAAGAAATTGAAGGGGTATCTTTTTCTGATTTTATAATTCCAAACGATCGGGAAAAATTTAGCAACGCTTTTAATATATTAAAAAATGATTTTGCCAGTTTTAAAAAAACAGAGCTCACACTTACCGGTAAAGACGGATCATACATTCATATTCTTTTAAACGGAAAAAGATCAAATAAAACAGGTCATTTCCATTTTGCATTTAAGGATATAACAGAGATTGTGCAGGTTAAAGATATTCTTGAGGAAAAACAGGAACAACTTAATATTGCCCAGCATGTTGGTCAAATCGGAAGCTGGCAGCTTGATCCTGAAAAGGGTATTGTCACAGCGAGTGAAGAAGCATTTTCCATTTATGGGTTACCATATAACGAAAAGGGTATTTCACTGGATGAAATACAGAAATACGTTGTACCTGATGATCGGAAAACGGTAGATCAGGCAATAAAAGATCTGTTGGAAAAAAATAGTATTTATAATCAGGTCTTTTCAATAGTAAGAGATAGCAACGGAAACAAAGAATACAGAATTGTGCGGTCAAGGGCACGATTATTTAATCTTAAAAGTTCTCCGGGAGTTAAGGTAATCGGAAGTATACAGGATATTACTGAAACAAAAAGGGTAGAAGAAGAACTGATCAGGGCAAAAGAAAGAGCTGAAGAATCAGACAGACTGAAAACAGCTTTTCTGGCCAACATGTCGCATGAGATCAGAACACCAATGAACGCCATACTGGGATTTTCCGAACTCATAAATATTGGGGACATAACCCCTGAACAGCGAAGAGAATACACCAGGATTATTAACACCAAAGGGAAACAACTGCTAACCCTGATAGATGATATTATTGAGGTTGCCAAATTTGAATCTGGCCACCTGAATATCAGCAAATCCGAGGTAAACCTGAACAGGTTAATGGAAGAGATTGAGTCCGCTGCACGAGAGAAAAGATCCCAATTGAAAAAAGAATCAATTGAAATCAGGCCGGATATTCCATACAATCTTGGAATCGGGAATATATACACAGATTCGGGCCGCTTGCAACAAGTCATGCTGAACCTTATTGATAATGCGCTTAAGTTTACAGAGCATGGATATGTGCAGTTTGGCTACAGTATGAAAGATAATAAAGCCATTCAGTTCTATGTAAAAGATACCGGGATCGGGTTGTCGAAAGAAAATCAGAGAATAATCTTCAACAGATTCAGGCAAATTGAATTAACCGCTTCACGATTATACGCCGGATCAGGACTCGGACTTACAATTTCGAAAGGGATTGTTGAACTGTTAGGAGGCAGAATATGGATTGAATCTGAGCAGGGAAAAGGAACAACTTTTTATTTCACGATACCTTATCAAAAACCACAGGCTAAAAAATCGGAAGCGGAACCCCAGGAAACAAATCTGACAGAGTACAACTGGAAAAACAAAGTAATACTGGTAGCTGAAGATGAAGAAGTAAATTTCAGATTCCTTGAAGCCGTACTCAGCAGGACTGAGGTTCAGCTAATTAATGCTGTGAATGGCAGGCAGGCAATTGATCTGGTAAAGAACATCAATAAGATCGATTTAATTCTTATGGATATTAAAATGCCTGAAATGAACGGTTATGATGCCACAAGGGAAATTAAAAAGATCCGACCGGATATACCGGTCATTGCCCAGACTGCATTCTCAATGCAAAATGACAGAGAGAAAAGCCTTGAAGCCGGGTGTGACGACTATATCCCAAAACCCATTGATATTCATAATTTGATGTCAAAAATAAGTCATTTTCTTACTGAGCAACAACAGCCCAGGGACCTCAACTACGATGGGTCAAGTTTGAATTAATAAAGCAACAATTTAAATAAAAAGTTCAGCGGGTTAATATTTTCCATCTTGTTGATATTACTTCAGTAAAATAATACTTAGCTGATAAATAGAAGTTGCTTCAGTAAATTGGAATTATTTAAAATAATTAATACATTTATGTCCGGAAATTAAGATTTTGAAGAGCATGTTAAACCTAATATATTAAACCTTACCTGTATGAGCAGAATTTTCTGGATTGCTGGCTTTACTATAACTATATTGATGATTGGTTCCTGTGCAAACAGTGAAAATGGAAAGCAGGCAAACAATACACCTGTGGAAGCAACAATTAGTCAGGCAAAAAGTGATACTGTTGCCGAGGCTGATTCTCTAAAAAGCGGGTTACCTATTTTCTACAATATGTACCTCTCAGTTGAAATGTCTTCACTGTTTAAAAATGTCGGAGTTGGATATGAACCAAAATATATGAATCCTGTAAGCCGGACGGGTGATTATATTATGAGTCCGAAAAAAGCGCTTAATCTGGGAGTTTATGCCGTCGATCTTAGTTACAGCAAAGTATTTGAGCAATATGATAAAGCCGGTAAATATCTGGCATCAATGCATCAGTTATCTGAAGAACTGGGTATTCCCAGCGATGAATTTTATAACACAACCAACCGAATCGAAAAAAACATTACCAATAAAGATTCACTTTATAAAATTGCCAATGAAATTTACACGACTACGGATAATTATCTCAAAGAAAATGACCGGGAGGGAGCTGCATCTTTAATTATCCTTGGAGGATGGATAGAGGCAATGCATATTGCCACAGCCATTGTTGCTGATGGTACTACTGATCCGGCGTTTCTTGACCGCATTACAGAACAAAAACACTCATTGCAGGATTTGATAGATCTCCTGGAAAATTATTCAAGTAATGAAACAGTAGCCGGTTATCTTGATCAGCTCAAAAAACTTCAGCCGGACTTTTCAACTTTAACAATAGACTATAGTAATCCCGAAGCTTCTGCTGAACAGGTGAAAAAAATTGGTAAAATTATTAATAAGATCAGAACTGAAATAGTCAGTTAAAAATACTACACTAAAACCACGGATAAACCGGAACAGAAAGCACATTTTTGTGTGAACTGATCCGGTTTTTCTTTTGTTAGAAGGTAAAAAGGTATTCATTATAAAAAAAGAATAAATGAAACAATATACAATCATTATTTCAGGACGGGTACAAGGTGTTGGATTCCGCTTTTCGGCCAGAGAGAATGCCCGTAAATTTAATATTAAGGGATATGTAATGAATCAGTCCAACGGGGATGTTAAAATTGTCGCGGAAGGGCAGGAAGAAAATCTCGATAACTATTTGTCCTGGTGTCGTGAAGGGCCTCCTCACGCCTGGGTGGATAATGTAAGTATTCAAAAATCAGATGAAGTGTCAAATTACAAACATTTTGACATAAAACATTGATATTTTAAAAGAAAAGTGCCACCAAAATAAATCTGATGACACTTTAATTAACCATTACTAACCCTAAAATTTACTATCTATGAAAAAATTACCTTGTATTATTAAAACTAACGTGGTACAAATTTATTGTACTTTTTTTTTGTACGCAAGGATGTATTTTATGTTACACAAATAACAGTGAAAATATTAACAGTATTTAACATATTACAATATTGAATATCAATCCTGTAATTAAAATTGCATCAATAATTATAAGGACTATTAAAAAATGTTAAAACTCGTTGATAATGAATATTTTTTTTTCAATTACATACCTTAACTTTTATTTTCCCTCCTTTTATTGACTCACCAGTTCCTGTTAGCTCTAAATAATTTTGGTTTCCTCAGAACTAAGTCTTTTTTGGCGCATAAATTACATTGGTTATCCAATAATTAGGACCTGGAAGAAGGCACCAAATACTTATTTAGGGTCGTCATAGTAAAATCACTCATTTACATAAAGTTAAACTCCGTCTTTTCTTACTTCGCAAGCCTTGTCTTTAAAGTTTTCTCATCAAAAACTGTCAAATGAACAGCCAGGTGGTATTAATTATAAAAAATATTTTTAAAAACAAACTAATGTTTTAGTTGTTTAACTAATATATTAGTTGTATATTTGAGTTAAAACAAACAAACATGACCAATATTCTATTACGAACACATAGATTTAAATTTGATTGTTTACACACAGGTGATTTTTTTTCAACTATTTAACTAAATAAATAGTTGCTAAACTAACGATTTAGTTTTAACTTTATAGTCAGAATGAATAAGCTTGAAAAAAATTACCATCACTGAAGTTAAGAAAACAATCGTGTCCAATACACATAAATTTTTTAAAATGCGTAACCTTACTAATGCAGAAGAACAAATCATGCAGGTGCTGTGGGCTCTTGAAAAAGCTTTTGTCCGTGACATAATAGACAAACTCCCGGCCCCAAAACCGGCTTACAATACAGTGTCAACCATCGTAAGAATACTTGAAAAGAAGGGTTTTGTCGACCATATAGCTTATGGAAAGAGTCACCAGTATTTCCCCCTGGTAAGCAAACGAGAATATACTAAAAGTTACTTTAAGGATTTCTTAAAAGAATATTTTAATAATTCCTTTCAAAAAATGGTTTCTTTTTTCGCACATGAAGAGGCAATAGACATGAACGACATGGAAGCCATTATGCAAATGCTGGAAGAACAAATGAAAAAAGAAAAAACCAGAAAATGATGTATGAATATTTGATATACATGCTCAAGACTACTGTCTCAATGATGGTATTCTATTCCTTTTTTCTGATCTTTTTAAAAAAAGAAACAAATTTCAGACAAAACAGGCTGTACCTCATGGGAACATTCTTTTTATCACTCACCCTTCCGCTGTTAAATATCAGTATATTCAATACACCTCCTGAAAATAACACTGTATTATACAGTTTATTTCTGGAGCCGGTCAGAGTAACCGGAAGTAAAATTGGAGAAGGATTGCTGGTTACCGGGAAGATACATTACACAATACTATTATACATATTGGTGAGCCTTTTTTTCTTTGGAAGGTTAATTGCAGGCATTATCTATACATTTCAGGTCAGATCCACCGGAGAGAAATCATGTAAATACGGTATAAACATGGTTATTACACACCGTTCGGTAAAACCTTTTACATTTATGCGTACCATAGTAATTGGCCGGGAAGATACATCAAGGCCGGAGCTTTATCAGATACTCCTGCATGAACAGGTACACGCAAAAAAACTTCATTTCATTGATCTGATACTGACCGAACTATTTAAAGCGCTCTGTTGGTTTAATCCCTTCGCGTATCTGTATCAGATGTCACTCAGGGAAATACATGAATATCAGGCCGACGCAGCGATTATTGACAAAGGGCACGATTCGTTTTCGTATCAGCAACTCTTACTGAATCAGCTTTTCAGTACGAAAAACATTCAGTTCTCAAATTTCTTTAATTATTCACTCATACAAAAACGAATAAAAATGATAACGAACAGCAAAACATCAAAATATTCCGTCCACAAATTGTTAATGATTCTTCCACTGGCAATTTTGATTACCATTGGATTCAGTTGTGCCAAAGAAGAACCCGGATCGAAGGACAATACAGAAATAAGTAATAATGAAATAATACCGATAACCAAAGATGCAACTACCAATTCTGATTCGGAATCGGGAAATAAAAATTCCGCTGACGAAGAAGTATTTTTTATTGTAGAAGACATGCCCACATTCCAGGGAAAACCTGTAGATAATTTCAGGAATTATATTGCTGATAATATAGTATATCCGGAAGTGGCTGCAAAGAACGGCATTGAAGGAAAAGTATTTGTGCAATTTAAAGTCACTTCAACTGGTAAAGTTGCAGACGCAAAGGTTGTGAGAGGAGTAGATCCCGCCCTTGATGCGGAAGCCTTGAGGGTTATAAAAAGTAGTCCTGACTGGGAACCGGGTAAGCAAAGAGGTAAAAAAGTATGTGTTATGTTCACCTTCCCTATAAAATTTGAACTGGGAAAATAATTGATCAGAGCCGGGCAGTTTTGTCCGGCTTTTAATTTAATCATTTTGTCATGAGCGCTAAATCACTTTTAATTATATTTATTTGTACTCTTTCATTTGCAGCCCGTACTGTTGCTCAGGATCAAAAATTGATTATGGAACTGGAAAATGAAGTGAATAATCAGAATTTCATTCGTGCACAAATATTGTTTGATACTTTGAAGGTAAAAGGGATAGCTGCTGACCAGGAATATTATTACAGTGGATTAATTAATGAAGGATTATACCGGTATCAGCAGGCAGCATCCGATTTTGAAAAAGCAGCAGAAATTGAACCCGAAAATATTATATATCTCCGCAAACTCGGAGAGACCTATTCAGCTTTAAATAATTACAGGTTAGCCATAAAAACCTATAAGCAGCTTCTACGCCTGGATTCGCAAAATATACCTGCAATGAATAAACTAGCAGGGTTATTACTTACGGATGGTCAGCCGGAAAATGCAATTCATTTTTACCATAATTTACTGGAAAAAGATTCATTGAATTATTATTTTCATAAACAGGCAGGTATGGCATATTCTGCTATGCAGAATCAGGATTCTGCCATAATACATTTGCAGATTGCAGCAGATCTGAACCCTGCTGATGCCCCGCTTAGTCTGGCTCTTTCAAAACTATATTTGACAAAACAAGATTACCTTTCAGGAATTCATGTACTGGATAGTTGTTTGTTGCATAATCCGGGAAAAATCTCTTTGCTTAAATTTCATGGACTTTTAAATCTTCAATTGAAAATGGCAGATAGTGCAATAGCGGATTTTTATAAAGTTTATAAACAGCATGACACTTCAGCTTTTACATGCAAATATCTTGGTATTAGTTATTACTTCACCCAGGAATATGACAGTGCATCAAAATACCTCACCCTTGCAACAAGGCTGGATTCTACCGATGTTGAAAACTGGTTTTACAATGGGATAGCAATGAGCAGGGCCTATTATAAAAAAGAAGGTACGCTGATCCTGGAAAAAGCACTTGAAATGTTAAAGCCGGACAATAATACACTTGCAGATATATATGCCGAACTGGCTGATAATTATTTCTATTTTGGCGATGAAGACAAAGCCGCAGCAATGAACCAAATTGCTCTGAATTACGCACCCGGTAAGGCAATCTTAGACTATAAGCTGGGCAATTATTACTATTACAAAAAAAATTACAAAAAAGCCCTTAACTATTATGTTGCTTACCTGGATAAAACAGGATATTCTGTTTCGGATGACATAAAAGAGGAAAAATTTACAGGCTCGGTAAGTGATTTTGTATACAAGAGAATACAAAAAATCAGAGAAGAGCTTTTTTTCAAGGGAACTTTAACGGATATTGATACTACAAGCAATTAAATCTAATCCAAAATCTAACCACTATCAATAGAATCAGTTATTAATCAAATTGATAGTTATAACTTTCGTTACCCTGTCTGATCTCAATTAATGAAGATTAAACGGGAGGTTAATGTAAAAACAGCTATTTTTTACTTATTTTGTCTGTTCAAAGTAAAAAAGAATGTCTGATCAACCATTAACTCTTCATATAATTACACATACAGTGCCTTACCCTCCTGATTTTGGGGGTGCCATTGATGTATTCTATAAAATCAAAGCTTTTTATGAAGAAGGGGTAAAAATTAAATTACATTGTTTCACATACAACCGGACGCCGGCAAAGGAACTTGAAGATTACTGCGAAGAAGTACATTATTACAGCCGGCATTCAGGACTGTCCTGTTTTTTCAGAAAATCGCCATACATTGTTGTTACGCGTAAAAACACGACACTTCTGAATAATTTGCTGAAAGATAATAATCCCGTTTTTTTCGACGGGTTACATACAACTTCTTTTCTTTCGCATCCTTCTCTGAGGAACAGAGTGAAAATTGTAAGAACTCATAATATTGAGCATGATTATTACAGGTATCTTGCCCGGAGTTCGAACAATATCCTTAAAAAATTTTATTACTATACAGAGGCTGTCAAATTAAAAAGATACGAGCCTGTTTTACGCAATGCTGCCTTACTGGCCGCCATTTCGGCCAATGATGCTGATCATTTCAGACTATTTGCAGACTGCATCCTGATTCCGGCTTTTCATAAATACAAACAGGTAAAATCAAAAGAAGGGATCGGTGACTACGCACTTTATCATGCTGATCTTTCAACGGATGAAAACATACACGCTATTAAATACCTGATAAAAAATGTATTCCGTAAAACTGATTATCCGCTCATAATTGCCGGAAAAAACCCGGGTCCAGGCCTAAGGAAACTGATAAGAAGCATGTCAAATCTCACGCTGGTTGAAAATCCTGATCAAAAAAAGAATGAAGAACTTATCAGGAACGCACAAATGATCATGCTGATCACTTTTCAGCCTACAGGCTTAAAGCTTAAACTGCTCTCATCACTCTATCTCGGACGACACATCATAGCTAACAATGAAATGATAAATCAAACAGGTGTGGAAGATTTATGCCTGATATGCAACACTGCCAATGAGATACAGGAAGCCGTTTCCTCGCTGTCAGAAAAGGAATTTACCGATGAAATGATCAAAAACAGAATAAAAAAGGTTTCCTCGTTATTTGACAACAACATACATATTAAAACACTTAAAGATGCAATCATCAATCTGAATCCTCCTCAGAAATAATCCTGCAACATTCATCCATGATTTTCCGTTACTATCAAAATAAAGCATCTTCAGCAGTACCAGCACAAAATCAGTTACAACAGATTAAAAGTCAATAGCTTTCTTAACTATATTACATGAAATTTAAACACACACACATTCAATTATACCTGGCAGGGTTAGGATTAGCCATATTATTGTTGTCAGGATTCACAGTTAAATCTGAAACCATACAGAATGGTTACACGATCAATATAAACATATCCGGATTAAAGGATACTACCATTTACCTGGCCATACATACGGGAGATAAAATATATATGACGGATACTACCCGCCTGGATGAAAATGGTTCGGGATCTTTCACGGCTGATTCGCTGCTTCCCGGAGGGATTTACATGATCATGCTTCCCGAAAATTCATATTTTGACCTTCTGATAAGTAACCAGCAGCATTTTACATTGCACACTGATCTGAACAATTATGCCGAAAACCTGGAGGTTAATGGTGCAGATGAAACTGCCCTTTATGCAATATACCAGCAAATAATGATTCAGCAACAGAAAGCAGAAAAACGTTTAAGAAAACAATTGTCAGCTAACCGTTTTCACCCCGATTCAGCCAAAATAATCAGTGAGCAGTTAAAATCACTGAGGCAAAAAACAGATGAAGAGATACATTCACTTGCAGAAGCACATGCAGGAACATTTTTCGCGCATGTACTCAGACTTTCTTTCCCCACACGAATTCCGGATTTCAATATTCCCGATACTGTGCCCAATCGTGATTCTGTGATTTGGATGCGGAGCCTGGTATATAATCAAAATCATTACTTCGACCAGATTGCCTTCGATGATCCGCGGCTTATCCATGCTCCGGTGCTGTCTGATAAAATAAGCCGCTATTTCCTTTCAATTGTCAGTCAGCAGCCCGATTCCATAATTAAACAAGTAGATTACCTGATCAGTCGCGCGGCTGTTGATAAAGACATGTATCGTTTCGTATTAAGTTATCTGTTTAATTTCTTTCAAACGGCAACCGGCACGGGCTACGAGCAAACTTTTTTACATCTTACAAGGAATTATTATCTCAATGGCAAAGCACCATGGGCCGGCAATGCTTTACTTGCTGATCTGAGAAATCGTACAGAAAAAATCGACAGTACACTGCCCGGTCATCAGGCACCGGACCTGAAATATATTTCTGAAAAAGGAAAGCAAATTGCCTTATCCGATCTTAAAGGAGACAGAATACTGGTATACTTCTGGGACCCTGAATGTTCTCTATGCCGGCAAACCACGCCGGTTATCAATGAATTATATAATAAGTACAGAAAAAAAGGTTTTAATGTGTATGCTGTATATACCGGAAATGACAAGAATTCATGGCTGGAATATCTTGACCAGCATAAAAATGACTGGATTAATGTATATGATTCCGGGAATAAAATGACTTACCGGCGACTTTTCAATTTTTACAGAACACCGGAGATGATCCTGTTGGGAAATAACCGGACAATTATTGCAAAAGACCTTGAAAAACAGAATCTGATAAATTTGCTGGACAAATACTACGGCAATAAATAAACCGGGAAACAGAAATAAATTTACTGTTTCTTTCGAAGGTGAAAGGAAAAATGTTCTTTGAGATAGTTGGCAAGCAAATAAACGGATGCAAATTCTTCAGAAATGTCATCGTGGTGAACTTGCCAGTTAAATGACTCTGCATTTTGATTTACACGAATAATACCATGTGCTTGTGCAGGAGTTTCAGTGATAGTTAATCCTAACCGTTGCAGAGCCCTGGAAGTCCATAAAAGCCCCTCTCCTTCCCCCATAATTGAAAATTTTGCTCCACTCTGTTTTTTAACCACAAATGAGCCGGATGCAGAGTCGAAACGAAGCAATGAATTATCAAACAGTCGTTTTATTTGGTTGTTTAGTATCAAATCCTCCGGCGCACCTTCAACAAGTTCTCCGGGAAGCAACATCCATATCTTATCGGCCTCAGAAGTGGCGATATTCAGATCATGGGTGGAAAATACAATCGTTTTTTTCTGTTCTGCCGCAAGTTTATTCAGCAAATGAATTATTTCGTGCCTGCCCTGCAGGTCCAGAAATGCCGTTGGTTCATCAAGAATGATCAGGTCAGTATTCTGGGCCAGTGTACGGGCGATCATTACGCGTTGCCGTTCACCATCACTCAGAGAATCAATGTTTTTATCTTTCAGTAAAGCAAGGCCAGTCTGTTTAATTGAATGCTCCACTATGTTGCGGTCCTCTTCAGAAAGCCTGCCAATCCAGTTAGTATAAGGAAACCTGCCGAGAGCAACCAGGTCGTAAACACTCATATTAGGTACGGTTACATTTTCAGTTGAGACGAAGCTCACCAGTCTTGCAAAATCACGTCCCGAAAACTGGTATATTTCTCTGTCTCGAATGGTAACTGAACCGGCCAATGAAGCTTGTAACCGTGCAATTGTTCTGAGCAGTGTACTTTTTCCTGTACCATTCTTACCAATTAGTGCAATTAGTTCACCTTTCCGTGCTCCGACATTCAGCCTTTCACAAAGAATACCATTCTTTCCGGCAGAATATCCAATCGAAAGATTATGAAGTGACAATATGTTATTTATAGTATTCGTCATTGTCTATCCCAGGCTGCTGAATTTTCTGTTTTTCAGTATAATCCATATAACTACAGGAATACCCAGCAATGCAGTTACAGAATTTATTGGAATCGTAGCATCATATCCTGGCAATTGTGATACAATATCACTAAAAATAAGGATTACACTACCAATTAACATACTGGCCGGAATAAGTATCCGGTGGTCAGAAGTTTTAAAAAACAATCTCGTAAGATGTGGCACTGCAATACCAATAAAACCAATCGGGCCGCAAAATGCAGTAATGGTACCTGCCAGCAAACTGGTACTTAAAAATATAAGAATACGCGCTATTTTAATATTAAGTCCCATGCTAACCGCGTAATTTTCACCAAGCAACAGGGCATTCAGAATTTTAGAAAGGGAAAAAGCAATGATTAATCCGGCCACAATGCCCGGTACTAATACCTGCATTTGCGAATAAGTCACGTTACCAAGACTTCCCATTGTCCAGATAATAAAAATTTTCAGCATGGCCTCATTGCTGAAATACTGTAGAATACTCACCACTGCACTTGCAGCACTGCCAAACATAATACCGAGAATAAGAATAGTCATGATGTCCCTGATGCGGGCCGAGATAAGCAGAATGAGCATAAGAATTAAACCGGAACCAATCCAGGCAGCTCCCACTATTGTCCAGTTGCTCAGAAAACCAAATGAAAGCGAGGCACCGGCAATGGTAAACCCCATCACCAGAATTGCGACCCCAAGACTGGCTCCGGCGCTTATACCCAGCACAAAAGGGCCTGCCAGCGGGTTTCTGAAAATGGTCTGCATTTGCAAACCGCTTACCGAGAGGGCTGTACCAGCCAGTATTGCAGTAATAGCCCGTGGCAAACGAAAATCTATCAGGATGGTTCTCCATTCGGGCCTGGCAGCCTGTCCCGTAAAAAGAATGTTAACTATATCCCGGGCAGGTATGGCTACTGATCCGATGGCAAGATCAGCAACAAATGCTCCGGCCAGTAAGAGAAATAAAAAAATGAACAATGTGGTCTTTTGGCTCTTCACCTGCATTAAAATTAGCTTAAAAAAAACTCTTTTTATACAGGAAACTGCAACATCTACTATTTAGCCAGCTTCCCCAGCTCATCCATGGCATCTACCATCAAATTCATATCCTGCTGAATCGAATTATAATGCTGACGATTGATCTTAACATTGCCTTTCCCGTCGGGATTGCTGATCCTGGCAACCAGATCATTTCTGGTTTCAAGTATTTTATGCATCACAGCATCAATCTTTTCACTTTCCACCTCAGGATGAAAATGTTTGAATGTTAAACATTCAGAAATTAATTCATACGTCAGGTTATTAATGCTTTTTTTCAGTTTCTTTTTACTGGCCATAGGTTTTAGAATTAAAAATTAAGGTTACAAATGTACACTTTTCTCAGGGTGTTTTGATATGTTCTTGCTCCATATTTAAGCAAATGATTAAATCAAATTATCCTTTAAATATTAGTCTAGTTTTTTATAAAAGTAGAATTGATGATCGGAAAGCAATTCGGGATGAAAGATTTTTATCAGATCTTTCAGAATTATGTGCGGTTTGATCACCCCGGATTCCCAGTAATCATTTCCTCCGAATTGATTTAACCGGGCATTGTTATTATATATCTCCATTTTTCTGAAAGGCCCGAGGTTCGTGAGTCTGTCATCTACATCTGCAATTTCTTTCAAAGAACCGGCAGAACCGGTATTAATCCATACATCAGTCTGCATACCTTTATTAAAAACTGCTTCCAGATCGAGCGGAAAACTTTCCCTGGAATCATCATCCCGCCAAAGATAATTTCCGCCGGCATCCTTTATAAAATTGGCCATAAACGACTTCCCTCCCGGTACATACCAACTCTCTTTCCATGGGAGACCGGTTAGGACAACTGGTTTTTCCTTCACTGAACTGGTTAATTCTTTCAGATTATTATAAAGATCAGCAATACTGTCAAAATAACTAGCAGCAATTTCTTCCTTTCCGTAAAAGGCACCAATAAATTTGATCCATTCTGCTTTCCCCAGTGGCGTATTCTCCAGGTATTCAGCATTGTATACCACTTTTACACCACTGTTTTCCAGTTTATGAACTGAAGAAATATGATTTCCTGATACACCATATGTCATAAGCAGATCAGGATTTAAACCAATGATTTCTTCAAAATTTAGTCCCTGATCATATCCAACATCACGAATTGCTCCATTTTTAAGCATTTTTCTTACCTGCTTATTATTTACCAGACTTGAACCTGATATCCCCTTTATCGTTTCCGTTTCTCCCAGTAAATCAATCATCGCAATGTAAGTGGTTGACATGCAGATGATTTTTTTTACGGGTGTACGTATAATCTGAACATCATCTATCCCTTCAGGAACCTTTTCTCCCCTGGGAACCAGCAAGTAACGGTAAACAATATTCCGCGCTCCCTGCCATGGGTTTTGCACACTCAACAAGAAAGAATTGTTAACCTTTCTGATAGTGAAACCCTTCGCATATTTTATGGGCAATTCCTTAAAAGCATTTGACCTGACAGAGTCTTTTTGACCTTGATTTCTGTGGGTACATCCGTAGTTAATGATAAGTATGAAAAAGACAAAGAAACAGGTTAAAACTCTCATTACTTTTTAATTGTTTTGTAATATTCTTCATCCCTTTTTTTAATCTGCTGATTGAAATACAATGCAGTTACTGGTTTATCATTCAACGAATAATCAATACCACCCCATCCATGTCTAATCATCCTGAATTCTTTTATTTCTCCGTTACGAATTATTATATAACGATGAATTTCGTCATTACCAACTGAATAAATCTCATGGGAGATACCTTCAGGATAAGATTTACTGAGCTTTTTCAAATACATATCAAGTTCTGTATCATCCATAGATTTTAAATCTTTCAAAGGAATTTTCTTACCTGCCTGCTGCTCCTCCTGTAATTTTTTCTGTTTAGCCGTGGTTTCATTACTTGCAAGCATTTCTCTTATTTCCTTGATTCTTGCAAGTCTCTGTTTTGGATATATTTCATCTGGTTTAAGGGTTAGTGCCTTTTTATATAATTCTTGTGCAGCCTCATAGTCTGCATTATCGAACTGCTTGTCAGCCCCGGACACTATTTCTTTATATTCCTGCTCTTTCTGTGCCGTAGCTGCAGCTGCCTGTTGACGGGATTTCACTAGCTGGTCAATCTTTGCTATTTGATTCTCCGGATATGCTTCATCTGGTTTTATAGATAATGCTTGCTGATAAGCAGCTTTGGAGGCTGCATATTCCTCCAGCTTAAACATGTTGTCACCTGTGGAAACTGCCTTGCTGTAATCCGATTCTTTCTGTGCTGCTTGTGCAGCTGCTTGTTGCCGGGTTGCCAACAGCTGGTCAATCTTAGCTATCTGATCTTTTGGATAAGTTTCTACCGGTTTTATCGATAATGCTTCCTGA
>Ga0102962_1000390_pt1 | contig 21569 bp, 22 predicted proteins | sample SalPonF2_C_D2_MG_FD_84519 | JGI IMG/M metagenome (GOLD analysis project Ga0102962, IMG submission 84519) | Salt pond soil microbial communities from South San Francisco under conditions of wetland restoration - Salt Pond MetaG SF2_C_D2_MG ...
ATCGCCAATCCGACCAGGACCAGGCCCACGGGCCCCTTGGCGAATACCGCCAGTGCCGTTCCGGCCCATAGCAGCCAGGGAAACTTGTGCTCCTTCCTGCGCAGGTAGCCCAGCACTCCCAAGGCTACGCCCACACAGAGCCAGGCATCGCTTTGGGCAATGAAGAAGTTGTACAGGACAGCGGGCGCCACCATAGCCAATACGGGCAACAACCAGCGTGGGAGCTGGGGCAACAAGCGGCGCGACAGGGCAAGAACGGTTGCCAGCCACACCCACAATGCCAGGAGGTTGGGCAGGCGTATGGCGGGCAGGACCGGCAGGCCCGTCTTCGCGAGCACCAGGGCCAGCCAGTAATAGAAGGGCGGATATTCGATATAGGGCAGGCCGTTTTTTTCCGGGATCAGCCATTGATGGTGCGCAAGCATCTGTTGCACCGCCACGGCAAAACGCGTTTCCATCGAAGGGATGGGGCCGTGGTTCCAGGCCCCGAGGGCGAAGGCGATCGTAACCAGCCCCCCCGCTATGGCGAGCAGGTAGGCGGTCGGGGCGCGGGCAGGGTCGATTCGCATGGCCGCTAGTGTAGCTTGGGGAGTATGACGCCGTGGCATGGTGGGCAAGGTTATGCGATCGGCACGGCCAATTCCAGCTTAGGCTCTATACTGCCGGCATAGCCCGGAGCGAGAAACGAGGACTGGATGGGCGATCCGCCGCAGGTCGATATTGAGCAGGCAGGATCAACGCGGCGTATCCGCGTAAGCGGTGATTGGCGATTGCAGGCCCTGCTGGCAAAAGAAAACGATGTCCTGCACAAGCTTCGTTCGGTGAGAGGACAGCCGTCCGACCAATGGGACCTGACCCGCATGTCCCACCTCGACAGCCTCGGCGCGCTGGCTCTGTGGCATTGCTGGGGCGAACATATGCCGGAACATCTGGCGGGTGGCGATGCGCATGCGCCGATGTTCGAGCGGTTGGGCGAACATCCCCTCGTCCGTCCGCCGGTTCCCGGTCGATTTGCCCGCCTGCGCCGCTTTCTGCCCGCGCTCGGCGAGGCGATTCACAGCTTTTCCCGGCAGGCCGGAGGCAGTAGCCTGGTAGGCGGACAGTTCTTTGTCGACCTGTGGCACTGCGTGGAGAACCCACGCCTCTTTCCGTTGCGGGAATTGTCCGCGACGATCTATCGGGCCGGCGCGCAATCATTGATCCTCCTCGCCTTCCTGGGTCTTCTGGTCGGGATGATGCTTACCTATGAAATTTCCGGGCAATTGGTGCAGTTCGGGCTCAACCAGCAGATCATTGGAGCAGTGGGCCTCGCGTTCACGCGTGAAATTGGCCCCTTCATCGCGGGTCTGGTGCTGGTAGGACGCATGGGCAGCGCTACCACGGCGAGTATCGGCGGCATGCGTTTGACCGAAGAAATCGATGCCCTGCGTGCCCTGGGAGTTTCGCCCACGTTGCGCATCGTGATGCCCAGGGTGCTCGCGATGACGGTCGTCATGCCCCTGCTGGTCGTCTGGATAGATTTCTGGGGCGTTTTGGGCGGGGTATACCTGTCCAACAATCAGCTCGGCGTTACCTGGCAGATGTGGCTGGCATGGTTTCCCAACTCCGTGCCCATCGATAATTATTTCATTGGTATCGGCAAGGGCGCGTTGTTCGGATTCATCATCGGTGTCACCAGCGCCTACTATGGGCTCACGGCCCCGCGCGACACCCAGAGCATTTCTTCCCATACCACCCGCGCCGTGGTGGTCGGATTCGCGTTGGTACTCATTATCGAAGTGGCTTTCGGTTTCATGTTCAGTGGTGTCGGCTTGTGAGTGGCAACGAGGAAGTCATCGTTCGTGTTCGCGATCTCCGGACGCGCCTCGGCGGGCGCTGGATCCACCAGGGCATCAACCTTACGGCTCATCGCGGCGATGTGCTGGCGATCATCGGCACGAGCGGGGGCGGCAAGACGACCCTGCTGCACGAGATGATCGGCCTGCACAAGCCGGATGCCGGTAAGGTGGAAGTCTTCGGTTACGACGTGCAGCGCTTGAATTGGCATGAACAGCACTTGCTGCGCAAACGCTGGGGAATGCTGTTCCAGCAAGGCGCCCTGTTCAGTGCGCTGAACGTTTTTGACAATGTGGCATTCCCGTTGCGCGAATTGCACACCATGGGCGAGCACATCGACGAGGAATTGATTCACGACGTCGTCATGTACAAGCTCGAGCTCACGGGGCTGGCGCCCGAGGATGCGAACAAGCGTCCTGCAGAACTCTCCGGGGGCATGGTCAAGCGCGTCGCCCTCGCTAGGGCACTGGCAGTGGAGGCGGAACTGCTTTTCCTGGATGAGCCGGGTTCGGGGCTGGATCCCGTGACCGCCCACGAGCTCGATTCACTGCTGGCGGACCTGCACCACGAGTTGGGACTGACCATCGTGATGGTCAGTCACGACCTGGATTCGGTGGCCGCGCTTGCCAACCGCGCGGTGGTGTTGGCGCAGGGGCATATTCTGTTTGAGGGTTCACTCAAGGAACTCTCCGACCCGCGTGAGGCGGACGAGCATGAGACCATACGCCGGTTGCTCGCTGGTCCGCGCGGTGCCGCGTTGAGAGACGCGGGCAGCTCATGACGCCGGCTTACCAAGACGGCATGGAGATTGCGATATGGAAGAACGGGCACACGCACTGATCGCGATAGTTTTCCTCGCGGTGTTTGGTGTCGGCGCCGGACTGGTCGCCTGGTGGATGATGGCGCCGAGTGTCAGCCGCGTACCGTATGTGCTGGAAGCGCAGGGGAGCGTGGCCGGGCTGGGCCCCGGCTCGCCTGTCAACTATCATGGCGTCCAGGTAGGCGCGGTGCGCAAGGTGGGGCTGGACCCCAAGAATCACCGCCATATCAACGTGCTGATCGCCGTGAACACGAATTTTTCATTGCCCGAGGGCACTTATGCCACGATCGCCGCTCCCGGTCTGATCGGCAGCAAAACCGTGGAACTGACCCTCGGATCCGGCTCGAAGAACATCCAGACCAGCGTCCAGTCGCCGGCGCATCTGCCGTTGAAGTCCGGTGCCATGTCGGGCCTGCTGCATGATGCCAGCAAGATCATGGCCAGCCTCAAGGCCACCCTCGCGTCCATCCGTGGCCTGCTCAACAAACAGAATCGCGCGCATATCTCCGCAACACTCGCGCAGATCGACGCGGCGAGCGCCCATCTGGTGCAACTGGAGAAGGAGGTGCGCCCGACCCTGAAGCAAATGCCCGGGCTGATTGCGCAAGTGCACGACACGCTCGGCGCCGCGCGCAAGGTGTTGGCTCAGGCGAAGACCCTTGTTGCAGAGTCCCACAAGCCGATGCAGGCAGTGGGCCGTGCCGCCAGCGCCGCCGGCAGCCTCGCGGTACAAATGAACCAGACGACCTTGCCGGGGCTCAATGCCCTGTTGGCACGCTTGCGCAGGCTCAGCGCGCGGCTCCAGACATTGGTCGACACTTTGCAGCGCACCCCGCAGAGCCTCATCACGGGGCCTGCTCCGGTGCCGGCCGGACCGGGCGAAACCAAGGGCACGCCACGCTCCGGTGGTGGCTAAGCCGAGGGCGGGTTTAAACAACCGGCGCCGCACCTGCGCCGGCATGTTGATGCTGCTGGCGGTGCTGGGCCCGGCCCGATTCGCCAGCGGGGAATGCGGGACGCAGGCCATGCCCCTGCATGCCCTGGCAACGGCAAGGCCCGGGCGCACGGTCAGGGTGGCGGGCGTGGTGACTGCGGTTTTCCCAGGCATGCACGGGTTTTTCCTCGAAGCTCCCCATGCGAGATGGGATAGCGATCCCGGTACGTCCGAAGCCATGTTTGTCTATGGCGGACGGCATGTCCCGAAGGGCATGATCCCCGGGCAGCGCCTCGCATTCAGCGCCCGCTTCCAACACTTTCACGGCCTGCCTGAACTGGCTTACCCGCGCCGCATAGAACATTGCGGACGCCATGCATTGCCGCCGGCGATTACGGTCTCGCTGCCGTACTCAGCGCGGCAATGGAAGTCCGTGCTCGGCATGCGAATTCAACTCGCCCAGGCACTCACGGTGGATGATCTCGCTGATTGGTTGCGGTACGGGGCAGTGCGCGTACATGCCGGCGGTCGCCATTATGCGCCCACCGCCTTGACTGCGCCGGGCCCTCAGATACGCCGCTTGGAGAAACGATCACCAGGCCGGGAAATCTGGCTGCATGTCCGGGTTACCGGGGAATATCCGCGCAAACTGCAGCTGGGTAATGAAACGTTCAACGTGTTGCACCCGTTGCGCGTGGGCGATATTTTCAAATCCGTCGGAGGCGTTGCCTACCATGCGTACGGGCACGACGTGTTGGAAGTGACTCATATCGGGCGGGCGGACAGGGCTAATCCGCGGCCGGCATGGGCTTCCCTCAAGCTGCCGCGAGGCTTGCGTATCGTGACTTTCAATGTCGAGAATTATTTCAATCGCGCCAGCTCGGGACCGCTATTCCCGACGGAGCGGGGTGCCCGCACGCGTTCGCAGTGGCAGTGCCAGACGAACAAGCTGGTTGCTGCGCTGAAAGCCATGCAGCCGGCAGTTGCGGGACTGGAAGAGGTCGAGAACAACGGGTACGGGCCTGACGGGGCGCTTGCCGCGTTGGTGAAAGCGCTCAACCGGGCCCTGCCGGATGGAGACTATCGCTTTATCCGCCCGGGAGTCCGGCGTTTGGGAACGGACCTTATCGCGCCGGCCTTGATTTACGATGCCGACCGCGTAAGGACGGTGGGCCATGTTGCCGTGCTCCAACCGCCCGGCGATGACAGGGCCGTACGCACGGGCTTTACACGTCCGGCCCTGGCCGCCAGTTTCCGTTCCCGCGCAGGTGGGAAAGCGTTTACGGTCGTCGTCGCGCACCTGCGCTCCAAACGCAGTGCCTGCGGCATGGGCCTGGATGATGAGAATGGCGGCGGACACTGTGCCCGGGCCCGCGCTCGGGCCGTAGCGTACCTGGAGCGCTGGATCGGCAAGCAGCCGACGGATATCGCAACTTCGGCCGTGGCCCTCGCGGGAGATTTCAATGCCTATCCCCATGCAGTGGCGATACGCGAACTGTTGCAAGGGGGTTGGCAAGTGGAGCCGCCGTTGAAATCCGGCGAGCCCGAATACACGGAAAACGCCAGCCAGGGTTCGGGGCGTCTGGACTATATCTTCCTGTCCGCAATGCTTGCGAAGCGAGTGCGGGCCGCCGCCATCTGGCACATCGATGCCGATGAAGCGCGTGGTTTGGATTATGCCGGGCGTCCCGCCTGTCATGGTCCGGCAGCGCCTTACCGGGCCTCGGATCACGATCCGGTCATTGCGGTGCTGGAGCTCCCATGAATCCGAATTCAATCGGCCCAGAGACGAATCAGGTTGTGATGGATCTTGGCGGCAAGACGGACTTCCTCGCTCTGCGGTGCCATGTCTTCGACGAGGCGCCACAGCCTGACCATGTCGGCGATGAGGTCGCGCTCGGCCTGTCCGCGCACATGGCTTTGGATCGTCGTGACTGCAGCAATGCGCGATCCCGATCGAACCGTTTCCACCCGGTGCAGCGTGGATGCCGGATAGACAATGGCTTGGCCCGCCGGGAGCTTGATGCGCTGTTCCCCGTCTGGCAGGCCGATGACCAGTTCCCCGCCCTGGTAGCTTTCGGGCGGCGACAGGAACAGGGTTACCGACAGGTCGGCACGTATGTGGGGAATGTCTTCCAGAAGCGGGAAATCGACATGATCCCGGTAGTACATGCCCGTGTCGTAACGGTTGAACATCGGCGCCATGATGCGTTTGGGCAGCACCAGGAATTGCATCATGGGATGACGTTGCAACGCTTGCGTAACCACTGCACGCCACTGGGCAAGGTTCGGGTCGGAGGCGCTTACCTGCGTATTGTTCTTGCGCTCGCGCGAGCCGGCTCCCGCAGTGGTGCGTCCGTCTTCCCAACGGGCTCCCGCCAGCGCCTCGCGCAAACCGGCCAACGTTTGGGCATCGAGCACATCGGGCAAGGTCAGCAGCATGAGTTCGTCTCCGTATTCACTCCGGGATTGTACCGGGCTTTGCCTATGGAGCGACCACGGTGAACGGACGGCAGATGCTCGTCGCGCGCGGCCGTGAACGCCTGTCCGATGTCGGCCTGGCGAATTACCGGCTGGGTTCGCCGGATGCCCTGGCCGCCGCCCTCGGCTGGAGTGATTTCCTCTACAGGCGCATGCTCAGCCTCGGTCCCGGTCCGGCGGGCGCACTGCTGAACGCGGCCAGGGAGCCGCTCATCCGTTGTTGCCCGGAGGGTTATCAAGGCGTTCATGATGCGCTCGCCCTGATCGCGCTGCGTGAAATGGCCGGGCTGCAATCGGTGCGCGAAAGCCTGCTCGCCTTGAGCAGCCTGGCGCAGGCCACTGTGCGCCGGGCCCTGGCCGAAGCCCCCGGCGCCAGTAAGCTGATCGTGTTCGGCCTCGGCAAGCTGGGCGGGCGCGAACTCAACTTCTATTCCGATCTCGACCTGGTCTTTGCCTACGTGGGTACGGGCGAGCGCGGGGAGCGTCTGGCCCTGCGCCAGGCGCGGCTGTTGTTGGGGGGGCTCGAGGGCGGATTCAGGATCGACCTGAGGCTGCGGCCGTTCGGCAAGTCCGGGCCACTGGTCATGGGCCTCGAGGCCATGGAGTCCTATTTCCAGAATCACGGCCGTGACTGGGAACGCTATGCCTGGCTCAAGGCGCGCGTCATAGCGGGAGAGTTGGCGGAGGGGCGGGCTTTCCTGAGGCAACTGCGGCCCTTCATTTACCGGCGCTACCTGGATTACAACGCGGTCGAGGCTTTGCGCGAGATGAAGCGCCAGATCGAAGTCGAGGCCGGCGCGCGTGCCGACGACGTGAAGCAGGGTCCGGGCGGAATCCGGGAGATCGAATTCGTTGTCCAGGCCTTCCAGCTTGTCCGGGGCGGACGCGAACCCGCGTTGGCCGGCTGCGGTTTGCGTGGCGCGCTGGCTGCGGCGAGGCGGCTCGGCCATCTCGAACGTGACAGTGCGGAGGCATTGTTGTCGGCCTATGATTTTTTGCGGCGTGTGGAGAACCGTCTGCAGATGGCGGCGTTGGCACCGGTGCATGTATTGCCCGAGGAGTCCGAACGGAGGGCGTTGCTGGCGGCAAGCCTGGGTTTTAGCGATACCGAAACGTTCGCGAGCACACTGGCGCGGCATCAGCACAGGGTGCGGGAGATCTTCGACGACATCCTCGGCACATCGCCGCGCAATGGCCCGGTACGCGGGGCTGCGGAACGCCTGTGGCGCGGGGAAGACAGGCCCCGGGCTGCCGTTGAACTGGGCCTCGACTCGGCGGTCGAGGCCCTGGTCAATTTCCAGGACTCCAGGCCTGTCCGGCTCATGGGCCCGCGCGGGCGCCGGGCGCTGGACCGTTTGGCGCCGGCGTTGATCGGGGCCGCCGCGGAACAAGCCGACCCGGACGCCGCGCTGCAGCGCCTGCTGGGTTTGCTGACGGCCCTGGTGCGGCGCAGCGCCTATCTGGCGCTGTTGGTCGAGCGGGTCGACGCGCGCACCCGGTTGGTCAGACTGATCGGCTCCAGCCCCTGGATTGCCGAGCGCCTGGCTGCAACGCCGGCCGCTCTGGACGAGTTGCTCGACGAGCGCCTCAGCGCACCGGCCACACGGGGTACGATTGCCCGCCAGCTGCAGGCCCTGCCGGAATTGGCGCTTTCCGGCGAAGAGGCAGCGGACCAACTGCGGGAGTTCAATGAACTGCAGCGATTGAAAGTTGCGGCTGCCGTGGTCGAAGGCGAAGGCCGGGTCGCGGAAAGCGAACGGACGCTCAGCGAGCTTGCGGAGCACAGCACACGGGCGGCGCTTCGGCTTGCCGCCATGCGGGTACGAGAACGTCACGGGGGCCTGGAGTGCGAGTTGCTGGCGATCGGCTACGGCAAGCTCGGGAGCCGGGAACTGGGCTTTGCCTCCGATCTGGACCTGGTCTTCATCTACACGTCTGCGCAGGCAGAGAGCAGCGAGGGCCTGTCCACGGAGACCTACCTGGCGCGCCTCACGCAGCGGGCCTTGTCGTTGCTGAGCCAACCCACCATGGCAGGGCCGCTGTACGCCATCGACACCCGCCTGCGGCCGGAAGGCGCGGCCGGGCTTCTGCTATCACGCTTCGACGCCTGGCAACGCTACCAGTCGGAAAGCGCCTGGTTATGGGAGCGCCAGGCATTGCTGCGGGCGCGGCCGGTGGCTGGAAGCGCGCGTCTGGCGCGGCGCTTCAACACGGTGCGCGCGCGGCTGCTGGCGCGGGAAGTGCCGGCAGCGCAGCTGGCCGCAGAGATCGTGGCGATGCGCAGGCGCGTCGCCGAGACCGGCCCCCGGCGCACGGCCAACTCCGCGGCGCTGGTCGACGGTGAATTCATAGCGGCCTACTGGTTGCTGTCAGTGGCTCCGCGCGATGTGGCGGTTGTCCGTCACACGGATCTCGAGCGGCAGATGCTGGCGCTGGCGCAACGCGGCCATATTCCGTCCGCCCCGCGCCTGGCCGAAGCCTTGTCCCGCTTGCGCACGGCGGCCAACCGGCGGGTACTCGGATTGAAGCCGGATAGCGATGCCGAAGCCCGGGCCCGCGACCATATCGAGCAGTGCTGGAACGAGACGTTCGCCGGAATATTGCCCTGATCGTTATAATTGGCACCAGCAATCGCGAGATCTACCGTATGTACAAGGGACCCGACCCCCAGCGCAACAAGGAGCCCAATGACACCCGCCGCGTGCGGGTAACGGCTGCCGACTTGCCGGTTCATTGCCCGTTGCCGGAGATGAGCCTGTGGAATTCCCACCCCCAGGTCTACATTCCGCTGGAAAAGCCCGGTGACGAGGCCGAGTGCCCGTATTGCAGCACCTGGTTCACGCTCGAAGGCGAGGACGAGGCGGGAGCGCGCGCGGAGTGATCGTCGTCACGGGCGGCGCCGGTTTTATCGGCTCCAATCTGGTGCACGCGCTCAATGCCCGGGGCGTGGATGACATCCTCGTCGTCGACGACCTGGCCGATGGCACCAAGTTCGTCAATATCGCAACTGCGCAAATCGGCGATTACGAGCACTACGAGCGTTTCCTGGACCGCGTCGAGAAAGGCGAACTCAACGGCCGCATCGAGGCCATTTTCCACCAGGGTGCCTGTTCCGACACCACGGAATGGGACGGGCGCTACATGATGGACGTGAACTACCGCTATTCGCGCGTGCTGTTCGAATTCGCGGCGGCGCGCGGGATTCCGTTCATCTATGCCTCTTCGGCCTCGGTCTACGGGGCGGGCGAGCGTTTCGTGGAGGATCCGGCCAACGAGGCGCCGATCAATCTCTATGGTTACTCGAAAACCTTGTTCGATCGCTACGTACGACGCCGGTTGTCCGCCGTGCGTTCGCCGGTCGCCGGCTTCCGCTACTTCAACGTCTACGGGCCGCGTGAGCAGCACAAGGGGCGCATGGCCAGCGTGGCCTGGCATTTCAACAACCAGATCGCCCAGCAAGGCCGGTGCCGCCTGTTCGCCGGCACCGACGGTTACGGCGACGGCGAGCAGCGCCGTGATTTCGTCTATGTCGATGACGTGGTGGCGGTGAATCTCTGGTTCTTCGACCATCCCGGGAACAATGGCGTCTACAACTGCGGCACTGGTCGCAGCCAGAGTTTCAACGATGTGGCGCGGGCGGTCATCGCCCATCACGGGCGTGGCGAAATCGAATACATTCCCTTCCCGGACGATCTGAAAGGCCGCTACCAGAGTTTCACCGAAGCCGATCTGGGCCGCCTGCGCGCGACGGGCTGCGACGTCGAATTCCGCACCGTGGAGAAAGGCGTCGCGGACTACCTGGGCTGGCTCGAAAAAAGCACATGAATCCCGCCCGGGTGCTGGTTGTCGCACCCAGCTGGGTGGGCGACCTGGTCATGGCCGATACCCTGTTCAAGCTGCTCAGGCAGCAGTCGCCGGAGACGCCGATAGATGTGCTGGCGCCGGCCTGGGCGCTTCCCGTTGCAGCGCGCATGCGCGAAGTGGAAGATGTCATCGAGTTGCCGGCCGGCCACGGCGAAGTGGCTTTCGGGGCACGCCGCCGGCTGGCACGCGAATTAAGGCGGCGGGGCTACTCCCACGCCTACGTCCTTCCCCGTTCGGCCAAGGCCGCCCTGGTGCCCTGGCTGGCGCGGATTCCCCGGCGCATCGGCTATCGGGGCGAGTGGCGCTATGGCCTCATCAACCGAATGCATCGGCTGAACCCGGCCCACGAACGGCTGGTCGAGCGTTATGCGGCCCTGGCTTTCCCGCCGGGCAGCTCCTTGCCCCGCGTTTTGCCGCGTCCGGAACTGACCAGCGACCCGGCGGCGCGCGCAAAGACATTGCAGCGGCTGGGGGCCGACGCCGATGCCGCGCCGATCGTTTTGTGCCCGGGTGCCGAGTATGGACCGGCCAAGCGCTGGCCGATCGAATATTACGCCGAATTGGCGGCCGAGCTGCGAATCGCGGGGCACGCGGTGTGGATCGTGGGCAGTGCCCGGGAGCGCACGCTGAGTGAATCGATTACCGCGACTGTGTCAGGCGTCGTGAACCTGGCCGGGGAGACCACGCTCGATGAGGCGGTGGACGTGCTGGCCGCGGCGGCTGCCGTGGTGTGCAACGATTCCGGCCTGATGCACGTCGCGGCCGCATTGGATCGCCCCATCGTGGCCCTGTACGGATCTTCGTCTCCCCGCTACACGCCCCCCGCTGCCGATCGCGTGCGTATTCTCTATCGCGGATTGGAGTGCAGCCCGTGTTTCGCACGCGAGTGTCCCCTCGGGCACTTCAGATGCCTGCGTGGGATCAGTTCCGGGGAAGTCCGTTCCGCCCTGGCCGAGCTCGGAGTGACCTGATCCGGGTCTTTAGCGGCGTCAGTCGCCCTGCTTCTGGTAGCGCGCGATGCTGTCCCGCACTTCGGCGAGCGCCTTGTCGCGTCCTCCCCAGCCGTCGATCTCGACCCATTTGCCGGGTTCGAAGGCCTTGTACTGGGCGAAGAAGTGTTCCACCTGGCCCTTGAGGCCACCCGGCAGGTCTTCCACGGATTGAGCCTTGCTGAAACCGGCGTAGACACCGGATACCGGGACCGCGATCAGCTTGGCGTCCTCGCCTTTCTCGTCGGTCATCATCATCAGGTCGACGGGACGGACCTCGATCATGCAGCCATGGACCAGCGGCAACGGCGTGACCACCAGTACGTCGAGCGGATCGCCATCGCCGCAGAGCGTGCAGGGAATGAGTCCGTAGTTGGCCGGGTAGACCATGGATGTGCTCAGGAAACGGTCCACCGCCAGCAGGCCGGTTTTCTTGTCCAGCTCATATTTCACCGGGGCGGTGTGGGCGGGGATTTCGATGATGGCGTTGAGTTCTTCCGGCGGGTTGGCGCCAGCACCGATCTGTTTCAGGTCCATACTGCATCTGCTCATTGGAATCGGCGAGCATTTTAGCCTGTCAGGCCACTGCCTGTGCAGCGAGCCCGGTTGCCGGGGGTCGGTGGGCATTACTGCAACGACGGTTTCTTTGTGGCTTAGGCAGTTTTCTGCTATGTTATGCCGCTGTCTTTTGTGGGGCGTATGATGCCCGAGTACAGTAAATCGGGGTTGCTGGCAGGTATCTTGCTGGTTTTGGCGCTAGGGGGGTGCCACAATGGCTCTTCCGCAAACCGGCCGCCAAAGACTTCGGCGTCGCAGCCGCCCCCTTCGCCTACTATCGCAGCGGCGACAACGGCCGCACAAGCAGCCACGGCTGCCACGGCAACTCCGGCTGTCGCTGCAGGCCCGTCGAAGCTGACGCCGGAACTGGCGGCCATGGCCAAACAAGTGCAGGCCGCACCCGATGGCAGCGCGGCGAAGGCGCTGTCCAACCGTCGTATACACGTCAATGCACAAGGCCGGATACAGGTTTACATTTACGTCAAGCAGGTCGACGCGGCCATGGAAACCCGCTTGAACCAGGCCGGCGCGCGGGTCGAACGCGCTGTATCTACCATGAAGGTCTATCAGGCTTGGGCCGGTCCCGATGCGCTGATTCGAATTTCCAGACTGCCGGATGTCGTGCGGATCACTCCGCCCGCGTACGGTTTTCCCAGGTAACAACACAGGACACAGAGGGAGTAGATGAAAATCCATAAATTGATGACAGGGGTCGTTGCTGCCGCCGGCATGACGATCGGCATGCATGCGGCCCATGGCGGGACTCTCGCCCCGAGTCTGGCGAGATTATCCGCGGGCTACACGCGGTCTCAGGCCCGCGCAAACCCCGCCGTGCAACCGGATCGTGCCGCGCCCGGTCCGTTCAGCCCGCATGTGAACAGTGCGGGCGACGTGCAGGTCTATATTCATTACCGTCCCGGCGAGATGCCGTCCCGCGCGGAGCTCGAGATGCTCGGGGCAAAGCACATGGTCTCGGCGCTCGGGGTAGTGCAGGCCTGGGTGCCCGTGGGCCGCCTCAAGCAGCTTTCGGCCCTGGCGGGCGTGACCCGGGTGGGCCTGCCCGTTTACGCCATCGTCCGTGGCGCCCCCGGGGGCGCCCTGCCGCGCACCGACACCTGCACCACGCTGGCTACGGGCATCAACATCGATGCCTCGGGCATCCTCGCGGAAAACGTCCAACCCGTCCGGAACACCGGGGTCATCGGCAGCGGCGTCAAGGTCGGCATCATTTCCACGGGCGTCGATTGCCTGGCGAGCTCGCAGACGGCGGGCTACCTGCCCAGCAACGTGTACGTCGATCCCAGCTTGCCCGGCAGCGGCGACGAGGGAACGGCCATGCTGGAGCTGGTGCATGCCGTCGCCCCGGGCGCCGTCCTCGGATTCTGTGGGCCGAGCACCACGGCCGATTTCGTGACCTGCTACAACGATTTCGCCAAATGGGGCGCCAACATCATTTCCGATGACCTCGGGTTCCCCGGCGCGTTTTTCTTCAACGGTTCCGATCTTACCGGCAACTTCATCCAGTCCCTGCAGACCTATGCCCAGACTTATCCGGATATTTCGCTGGTCACATCGGCCGGGAACGATCGCCAGGATTATTACCAGGGGACGTACGCCGCGGCCACGAGCACGGTCGGCGTGCCCTTCGGATTGACACCTTCGGGTTACACGCCCGAAAACATGTGGGCCACGGGTACCACGGGCCGGACGTACAAGTCGGTCATGAATTTTCAAGCGCCCAGTTCGTCCACCTCTGCAGCTTACGAAGCGGTGACCTACGAATTGCCGGCCAGCGATACCGCTTACTTCATGCTGACCTGGGACGATCCGCTGAACGGTCCCTACGATGACCTCGACCTTTACCTGGTCGACAGCAGCGGGAAGATCGTGGACGCGAGCACCTATGACCAGGCCTCCGATGCCAACTACTCCCCCAGTTCGGCGAGCTGGAATCCTCCGGCCGAACTCGTGCAGTACACGAACAGTTCCGCGGCCACCCAGAACCTGAAACTGATCGTGATGTGCTACGTCTGCAACCAGACGTCCAACCTGCTCGTGAAACTCACGGGGACGATGGACGGAGGCGGCTACTTTGCCAATTACACGGATGGCGGCGTTTACGGGCATGCCGCAATGAGCGAAGAGATCGCGGCGGCCGCCGGGTATTCGGACACGACCGGAAGCACGGTAACCCCGGAATCGTTCAGCCAGACCGGCCCCTACACTTATGGCGACTGGCAAAACGGCACCTTCACGCGGGCCAAGCCGGACATCACCGGCATCGACGGCGTTCTGGTGAGCGGGGCCGGAGGTTTCGGTATTGCGAATCCGACGGGGCCCGGTGCGTACTTTTACGGCACCTCGGCGGCGTCCCCGAATGTCGCCAGCGTCCTGGCCCTGCTGCGCAGCGCCTATCCGACCATCGGGAACACGGCGGCACAGTGGAAGAGTGCGATAGAGAACAACGCGAACCTGCAGAAGATCGCCGTCGGGTCGCGGACGGCCAGCGAAGCGGGCGCGGGGGTTGTGGATGCTGCGGCCACGGCCAATGCGATTGATCCGCTCATTACCGCGGCCATCACTTCGCCCACGACCGATCCCGCCAAGGTCACGGTGAACAAGAGCCTGCAGTTCCGTGCCGCCTGCATTTATTCAGGAACCGACACGGTGACCCACAATTGGAATTTCGGTGCGGGTTCGGGGATTGCCGACTCCAGCCAACTCCAACCGTCGGTGACTTACACCACGCCGGGCACCTATACGGTCACGTTCACGTGCAGCGATTCCCTGCAAAGCGTTCACGATACGACGACCGTCAAAGTGGTCAAGCCGAGTTCATCGGGAGGCGGCGCATTCGCCTTTGCCACGTTGATCGGCTTGCTGGGGCTTGCCGGGTTGCTGGCGATACCCCGGCGGCACTGATTTTTCCAGCGCCAATGGGCAGGAAAAGGCGGGCTGCGGTCCGCCTTTTCTTTTGCATTCCACGATAGGAACGCCCGGGTCAGCGAGCCATGTAGAACGGCACGCCGTCAATTTCGGCCCGCGTGATCGTGCATCGATAGATGCGCCCGAGCCGCGCCGGGTCCAGTACGTCGATGGGCGGGCCCTGCCTTGCGTCCCCCTGTCCGTCGAGCAGGATGACGCGGTCGGCATGGCGTGCCGCAAGCGAGAGGTCGTGCAGGCTGAACATGACGCCGACGCGGCCGAGCCGCGAAAGGTGGCGCAGGAGCCGCAACAGGCGCATCTGGAAGGCGAGATCCAGGGCTTCCAGCGGTTCGTCGAGCAGGTAGACATGGGGCGCCTGGCTGAGGAGCGTCGCGAATGCGAGGCGCCGCCGTTCGCCGCCCGACAAGGTGGCTACCTGCCTTTCGGCGGCCCCGTCCAACCCGACCGCGCTCAGGGCCTTGTGTGCCCTCATCCTGTCGGCGGAAGACTCCCAGCGCCAGAAGTCGATATGCGGGTGCCGGCCGATCAGGGCGGTTTCGATAACGGTCGCGGGATAGGGGTCTTCGTTGTCCTGGGCCAGGAATCCGAGGTGCCGGGCGATCTGCCGGCGCGAAAGTGTACCCAGGGCGCGGCCCTCGAGAAAGATGTCGCCCTCTGCCGGAAGCAGCCCGGCCAGGGTGGTAAGCAGGCTGGACTTGCCGGCGCCATTGGGTCCCACGACGGCGACCAGTTCTCCGGGATTGAGGATGAAGTCGAAATCCGACACCAGTTGGCGTTCGCCCCGGCGAACCTGCAAACGGCGGGATTCGAGCAGCGGGTTCATTTCAGGGTGCGCGTGCGCAATAAGAGGTACAGGAACAATGGGACTCCGATCGCGGCGGTGATGACGCCAACCGGCAGTGCCCGCGGCGCAGCGATGGAACGGGAGACCATGTCCGCTACCGTCAGGAGCAGCCCGCCGCCGAGGGCCGCGCCCGGCAACACGAGGCGATGATCGGCGCCGCCGGTAAGGCGGATCATGTGCGGGACGATGAGACCGACAAAACCGATGGTGCCGGCCTCCACCACGGCGACCGCCGTGATCAACGACGCCATGAGGTAAATGCCGATGTTGATGGCCTGAACCGGAACGCCGAGGGCGCGGGCGGGTAATTCCCCGCGCGCCAGGACGTTCAGCGTCCGTGCGAATGGCATGGCAATCAGCAAGGCCGCCACCATCACCAGCAGCGGTAATTGCCAGGCCGAGCGGTAGGCCAGGTCGCCCATCATCCAGAACAGCATGCTGCGTAAGGTGGCGTTGGGGCTCAATGCCAGCAACAGGCTTACCACGGCCCCCCACCCGGCCGCCATGACGATGCCGGTGAGCAACAGCCGCGTGGGTGCCCAACTGCCGCGGCCATGGGCCAGCACGAACACGACAAGGGTGCTGACCATGGCTCCGGCGAATGCCGTGCCCGTCGCCGCCATGGTGCCCAGGCCCGCGAGCAATGCGATCAGCGCGCCCGTGGCGGCGCCGCCGGAGACTCCCAGCACATAGGGATCGGCCAGCGGATTGCGCAGCAGCACCTGCATCAGGGCGCCGGCCAGGCCCAATAGCGCCCCGGTGGAGAAAGCGGCCAGGGCCCGGGGAAGGCGCAAATCCAGGACCAGGGTACGGTCGAGCGCATTACCGTGTCCGGCGAGCACACCCACCACATCCGGGGGGCTCACGTTCACGCTCCCGATAAACAGGGCTGCCACTAAAGCGGCAGCGGCGCTGGCCGCGAGAATCAGCACCAGCAGGACTCCGTGCCTGACGGGGCGGCGTGCTCTGGCTACCGCCATCATGGCGAGGCCCCGGAGAGGACGCCGGCGGTTATGCCATATACTGCCGGGTAATGAAAGCGCGAGTTGTGCGCGCCATGGAAAGAATTACCGAAACCATCGATGCCGACGGGTTCCGGGCCAATGTGGGCATCATCGTGGCCCACGACAACGGCAATGTGCTGTGGGCCCGCTGCAGCCGTAACCGCGGCTGGCAGTTCCCGCAGGGCGGAATAGACCTCGGCGAGACCGCGGAAGAAGCGCTTTACCGCGAATTGCATGAGGAAGTGGGCCTGGGGATGGATGACGTCCAGCTTATCGGGCGCACCGCAGGCTGGTTGCGTTACCGCCTGCCGCTCCGTTACCAGCGGCAGCGCTCCTCGCCGCGGTGTATCGGCCAGAAACAGGTGTGGTTCCTGCTGCGGCTCAAGGCTGCGGAGACGGCCATCCGGCTCGATGCGGTGGATCACCCCGAGTTCGATCATTGGCGGTGGGTCTCGTGGTGGCATCCGCTATCCGACATTATCTTCTTCAAGCGCCGGGTCTACGAGCTGGCTCTGACCGAGCTGGCCCAACTGGCTTTTCCCGACGGCGCGCCTCGCCGCCAGCAGCCGGCACGGGAGCGTTCGCGGAACAACGAAGCCGAACGGCGGTGGCGGGCGCCTCGCAGTCCATACCGCGTCAAAAGGGCCGGACCACGACGAGGATCACGATCGCGATCAGGAACAGGCCGGGGATCTCGTTGAAATAACGCAGGAAACGGTCCGAGTGGGGCCGCTCGCCGCGCGCCATGCGCGTTATCAGGCGCTTGCAGTAGAGGTGATAGGCCACGAGCCCGGCGACCAGTATTACTTTCACGATCAGCCATGCCGGCATCGGCCAGAACCAGCCCGCAACGAGCCAGATGCCGAAGGCGATGGTGGCCACGGCGCCAATGGTCATGATGTAGTAGAGACGCCGCTCCATCACGGTGAAGCGCTCAAGGGAGGCGTCGTCAGTGGCGGCCGTATGGTAGATGAACAGGCGCGGCAGGTAGAAAAGGCCGGCAAACCAGGTCACCATGAAAATAATGTGAAACGCGAGTACCCAAAGCATCGTCTGGCTCCAATAGCTGCCGGGGCATTATAAAAGCCCTGCCCTGCTGTGCCGGAACCGTTAGCTTCGCAGCCGGTCTCAGGACATGGGTAAAATGGCTTTTTCGCCAGCCACTTGGGGCGCACTTGAAAAAATCCCTCATCGTCCGTCACCACCGTCCCGGTTTGAGCCGCCTGTACCTTGGGCTGGGCGTGGTGGTCCTGATCATGGCACTGGCGGCCACCTACTGGTACGGAGAACGCCGCGGCGGCTATCTGCATTTCAAAACCGCAACGCAACTGGCTCAAGCCGGAAAAGCCCTGAAGAAGCAGTCCAGCGACAATGCCCGCCTGCGGCTCCGGGTGTCATTCCTGGAACATTCCATAAAACTGGCCAACCAGAGCGCTGCCGAGGTCAAAAAGACGCTGATCAAGCAACAGGGCCAGTTGAACGACCTGCAGCGGCAGTTGGCCTTCTACCGCGGCATCGTGGCGCCTCCTGCGACAGACGCCGCGGTGCACATCGCCGGCCTGCAGGTGTTGCCTGGGGGATCCAGCAGGGCATTCCGTTTCCAGATCGTGCTGGTCAGGGCCGATGACAAAGCCAAGCCCGCCCTGCATGGCCGTTGCACGGTAACAGTGAGCGGCGAGCGCGATGGCAAGACGATCCGGCTCTCTTTGGCGTCGGTGTCGCCGAATACGCCCGATCCGTTGAGATTTACGTTACGCTATTTCACCAACCTGTCCGGCGCCTTGCGGCTGCCGCACAACTTCAAGCCGCATGAAATCGACGTGAGTGTCGATGTAAAGGGCAAAGGCACTACAAGGGCCGCTTTCAACTGGCCCACTTTCAGCAGTTGAAGCTAATAACTTCAGGAGGTCGTTAAGACATGAAAAAGGCGCATAATCGAAGCACGCAAATTACTACGCTGATCGGTACGGGTACGACCGTAGTCGGCGATGTGCGCTTTGCCGGGGGCCTGCATCTGGAAGGATGTGTAGAAGGCAATGTCGAGGCGACGGATAACGAGACACGGCTCGACGTCAGCGAAGAGGGCCGGGTCAAGGGCGAGATCCACGTGGGCACCGTCGTCGTCAACGGCACCATCGAAGGCGATATCTACGCCGATAATCGCCTGGTGCTCGGGACGCAGGCCCATATCGACGGCAATGTTTACTACAACGTGCTGGAAATGGCGGCCGGTGCGGAAGTTAACGGCAAATTGATCCATCGGCCGGCCAACGAACGCCTGGCGCTGGAGCACCAGCAGGCGGACACCGGCCACAAACCCGAAGCGGGAGGCGAGGCTGCGACGGGGATTGCAGCGGACGCCAAGCAGTGATAGGTTCGAGACATGAGTGAAGATATCGTTATGGAAGAAAGCCAGCTCAAACTGACCAGCGCGGCAGGTGCGCGCATCCGGCAGTTGATTGCCGAGGAAGGCAACCCGGCGCTCAAGCTGCGCGTTTATATATCGGGGGGCGGCTGCTCGGGCTTTCAGTATGGCTTCGGCTTTGAAACCGAGGCCAACGAGGATGATTTCAGCCTGGAACAGGAGGGCGTGACTCTTCTGGTCGACGCGCTGAGCATGCCCTACCTGGAATCCGCCGAAATCGATTACGCGGAAGACCTGCAGGGCGAGCGCTTCATCATCCGCAACCCCAATGCCACCACCACCTGTGGCTGCGGTTCCTCTTTCGCTGCCTGATCAGCTGCGCGCACACGGGGGGCCAGCGTGACCGCCGGGCCCGGTACCCGCATTCTGGTCATGCGCCATGGTCCGGCCGAAGCGCTGGGCCTGGCCCATTCGGGAGACTTCGACCGGCGCCTGACCCCGGCCGGACGCAAACGGACTGAACAAGCCTGTGCCGTATTGGCGCAGCTGTTGCCGGAAATTGGCCGGGTTTATACCAGCCCCTACCTCAGGGCGCGCGAGACTGCCGACTTGCTGGCGGCCGCCCTGTCGTTGCCTAGCCCGGAGGCCACGCCTCTGCTGGCGCCGGGCTTTGACCGCGCGGCCTTGGCGGGCATGCTGGCTGAAGCCGATGGGCGAGCGACTGCGGTTGTCGGCCACGAACCGGACTTATCCGGCTTTATCGCCTGGATGAGCGGTGCGCGTGTGGTCATGGACAAGGGAACCGCGTGCCTGATCGAACTGGCCCAACCCGGGACAGCGCAGCTCCATGCGCTTTATCAGCAAGAGTCGCTGTTGAACGCACTGGGTGGGGATTGATTTTCACGCCCTGCGCGTGCCGCAAGACAGGTAATCCCCGCTAGGGCCGGTACACGGCTCCCAAAACGACCGGCCTTTGTGCCCCGGTAACGCTGGGCAGGTTTCCCGGTCGCCCCGCCAGGGTTTCTCCTGCCAGCCAGGCAAAGCACATGGCTTCCATGAAATCCGGATCAACACCTTGCACCGAGGTGCTTTCGATCCTGATGCCGGGCATTGCTTCACGCAGCATGCCGATGAGCTGCGGGTTGTGCACCCCGCCCCCGCAAAGGAGTAGTGTCCGCACCTGGCCGCCATGGCGCTCCAGCGCAGAAGCTATGCTGGTGGCTGATAATGCCGTCAGAGTGGCGGCCAGGTCGGGTGCCGATAACTCCTTTGCGCGCTGATGCCGGCGGACCCAATCCAGGTGAAAATATTCCGGTCCGGTGCTCTTGGGCGGAGGAAGAGCAAACCAGGGATCGGCTGCCAGGCTGTGCAACAGTCCGGGATCCACCATGCCCCGCGCCGCGAGAGCACCGCCGCGGTCACAGCTTTTGCCGGTGGTTTCCCGTGCCAGTGCATCGAGCAAGGTGTTGGCCGGTCCCACATCGAATGCCAGCGGAGGACATTCCGGAAGCAGGATCGTGAGATTGGCAATCCCGCCGAGGTTGAGTACGGCCACAGGTGCTGATTTCGAGAACACGGCCTGGTGGAAAGCCGGTGCCAGGGGTGCGCCTTCGCCGCCAGCCGCAAGATCGGCGCGGCGAAAGTCGTATACGGTGACGATGCCGGTCTGCTGGGAAATGCGTGCGCCATCCCCAATCTGTACGCTGAAATGATCCCGGGGCTGGTGCCAGACCGTTTGCCCGTGACTGCCGATGGCCCGGACGCTTTCCGGTGCCGTGCCCGTTGTCCCGAGCAAGGCGTTCGCGGCCGCCGCGAAGAAGTCCCCGACCTCGATATCGCAACGATACAGCGACACGATATCGCCCTGGCCGCTTGCCAGTGTCCGGAGTTTCTCCCGGAGCGCGCGGGGGTAAGGTGTCGTAGCGGCCTGCACGAGGCGAACCCGGCTTCCGCTACGTTCGATGAGCACGGTATCCACGCCATCCAGGCTGGTGCCGGAGATCAGGCCCAGGTAAAGGCCGTCGGTATCCGCTTGCATGAAGGGTTCAGGCCGCGGATTGAGCCAGCGCCGTGGCAGGACTGAGGCCTCCGACCAGGAAGCGCGTCAGCCGTTCTATCAGCACCGGAGTGGGCTCGTCAGCCAGGTGCGAGCTGGCGATCAGGCGCATGGTATATGAGCCGCTCATGCAGAAGGCGAGCGTGCCGACCATGAAGTGCAGGCGCCAGTAGAGTTCCTTGGCGTCCAGGTCGGGGAGCGTCTTGTTGAATGCAGCCTGGAAACGGTCGGCGACCTCTTCGTATAGTTCGCGCACGTAATCCTGGAGTGATTCGGTCGGTTCGGTATAGGTGCGCCCGAGCAGACGGATGAAGTAGCGCCCCCCGTGCTCCTGGTCGCGGGACAGTTCCAGGGGCGGTGCGATAAAGGCATAAACGAGGTCGGCAAGCGGAACGGGGCCGCTGGAATTTGCCTCGAGGGCATCCAGGCGGCGCAGGCGGTCTTCGTTCATCGGCTTCAAGCGGCGTTCGAAAATGGCCCGTTCGAGCGCCTCCTTGGAGCCGAAGTGGTAGTGGACTGCGGCCAGGTTGACACCTGCGGCAGCAGTGATCGCGCGCAATGACGTCTGTCCGAGCCCTTGCTCGGCGAAGAGTTGTTCGGCGATATCCAGGATGCGTTCACGTGTGTCCATGCTAAGGAACCTCTGATCTATTCATACGTGGATCGCGTTTGAGCCCCAAAGGCCCGGATGCAAGGCGCTCGGCGCAGTGCCGTAGCACGGACTACGGTCAAGCCGGGCAACGCAGCAGCCGGGCCTTTGGGGCCAAACCCATTCGGGACGGGCCTTTGCACGCGTCTGGACGGCGTCATTCGTCGTTCATTGGCAATGAGCAAACTTCTCTCCTCATTCCTTGCCAGCCGCGCGCAAAGGC
>Ga0102962_1000391_pt1 | contig 21565 bp, 39 predicted proteins | sample SalPonF2_C_D2_MG_FD_84519 | JGI IMG/M metagenome (GOLD analysis project Ga0102962, IMG submission 84519) | Salt pond soil microbial communities from South San Francisco under conditions of wetland restoration - Salt Pond MetaG SF2_C_D2_MG ...
AAGGGGACGACACCTGTAACAGTACCAGGTGCACAGTTTATGATACCTCCAGGGAATTCTATGAGGGCGTTGATAACCAACGAGGCTGGAGGCTCTTCTGATTACTCGTTTACTCTTGAGTGGTCTGAAGCGCGTACAGGTCTTTACCCTCCATAGAGTAAACAGCCTGGATAAAGTTTATATCACGCCAAGATGTACACGGTTACATGGTTCACGTAGGACGGCATGGCGACCCACCTGAAGGATCAATACTCATCGGAACATCATACGTACTCCCGTGGAATAAAACAATAACTGATTATAAGAAGAGAGGAGATTATCTCGTCCCAAAAGATAGACGCAAATGCCGTTTCACGAAGAACAGTGGTGTAGACAACATCCAAGACGCTTTGCCATACTCAGATTGTATCATTGAGTAGTTTGACAGTGATCTTCCCAAAAGTTTCATAAACGGGAGTAAAATATAATGGTTGATTACTACGACGAATGGTTTATAGTCGATCTCACTGATGATAATGGGAGCGATGGTATATGCGCTGTCCCATGTCCACAATGCGGAGAATCAATTGTGCTAGATGTAAATTCAAATAATACCGAATCGGATTCAGGGGAATATCTTTCAAACGATGAAGATAAACAATGCAGAGAGTGCGGTAAATATATCAATGTTGATGTAAATATACTGGCCACAGAAACAAAACAAAAATGATTAAAGAATGCCTTCAGTTGACGAGAGCTCACACGACACCATTAGAAGCTGCACCAGCATTAATAGGAGGTCTAATAGCTACTGGAGGAGATATAACATCATCTGTCATTCTATTCGCTGTTGTGGGAATCCTCTATCATAACGTCGGTTACGCAATGAATAGCTGGTTAGACTGGAAAGGGGGATACGACAAGAACGACCCAAACAAACAACACCACCCTCTAAATAACGGTTCGATCAAGCCTCTGCAGGCTAAGTGGTTTGTTAGGGGGTCGTTTGTTTTATCTCTCTTGTTTGTTTTATTTGTTTACATAGATGGAGGAGTGTCATCAAATACGTTGTTGTCTTTAGCTATCGTTTGTGTCGGTGTGTTGGGTGGGTTAGCGTACAACATATGGGGAAAGGAAACTAACCTCAAGTCGGTGCCCATATCTATAGCACACACAACAGTATTTGCTGCTGCATATACGTACTGTGGAGGATCAAATACTGTTGTGTTATCTATACTCTCTTTATATGTATTTGTTTGGGTGTTATACCAGATTGGAGTATCTGGAGAGATGAAGGACATCATGCAGGATGAATCAAACCTGCTTATTGATATTGGAGTTGAATCAGATGGGGAAAGTATATTCATGCCCCACAGGGCCAATTTCATCGTGTACTCTTTAGATTTGGTCATGTTTATAGTAGGAGTGGTAGCTATAGACTCTACTGGAGGCGGGCCGGTTTCATTTGTAACATTTGTGGTGTTTATGGCGTTGAGAGAATTAATGTCGTCACAGCTCACCTCTGGAGGTGAATACGATAGAGAAAGCAGGATGCGTACAATGTCTATCGTAGAGGCTCTGTCCTTGATGGGGTTTATAACAATTGCATCGGGAAGAATTGGAGCTGTCATGTCAGTATCTGTAGCGTTTGTGAGTGTCATTTGGGTGGTTGCATTCAATAAGATTGAATGGGGCACTCTTGTGGCTCCAAAAGTATAGTCATCATACACTGGTTCTAATATACACCACCAGGTTTAAGACACACAAACACGTAAATACATTCGTATGCCAATTAAGATATTTGGCGAACTCACGAATCAAACAGGACCCGCAGTCATTGGAAGGGAGCCTTTCATCCTCCCAGACCAAAGAAAGAAGGCTGTCGAGAAGGTCAAGAAACAAACACAGTCGATTAACTACTAAATAACAATGGCAGACGATGATGGCAGCCCCGTATTTCCACTGATTGATCGGCGCACACCTGTAATGGACAGGTTAAGGCAAAGGCAGGGGAGCGAAGATGTGGATGGAGTACCGTCAGACTTAGCACAAGCAGTGTCTGAGTCTGTTATGACAGATGACGAAGAAGAATCGAAAGAGTCAAGCCAGCAGGCACAAGATGAGTTCCGTGTCGCTCTTGCAGACACGTTCGGAGTTGACCCATCTCAGATCAAGGACTCTTTTGTTTCTCAAGTGGGTAAGATGTTTGGTGGTTTAACCGAACAAGATGTGTTAACAACAGATGCCCTCAAAGAGCTCGGACTTCATAAGGGAAGCGATGGAGAGGAAGAAGAAGGAGATGGAGACGGGGAGGAAGAAGAAAGCTTCCTCGATTGAAGACCTGCGCCCAGAGTTTGAGCCTATTAGGGACAAATACAACGAAAACATAGCCATGATGTTGCAAGAGTATTTGGACCGATGGGTATCGAGTCAACTGAAGGTATGACCAGCCGAACTCGGAATAAGGGGTAATTATATATACCTACGCGACATACTCGTAACCGGGTAACACAATGCCAACTCCGCAACAGGCTCAGCAAGATTGGGCAAACAACACGACCGGCGCAAAGTGGGCTGCCGGTGTCAAGGGAAAGCAGGCTAACTACAGCGAGGGCGTCGCAAACTTCCTCGGGGTCAACCCCGACCAGATTGCCACGACCCGCTCTTGGGTCAATGGTGTCGAAAGCGAAGAGGCTCAGACGAAGTATGAGGATCACACGACAGAGACTCAGGCCGAGACTTGGTACAACATGTACCGTAACGCTGAGCTCGGCAACGAGTAACTGTCTTTAGCGATTTACTCCGCTATAACCTTCAGAACTTTTTGAGGGTCACCGTCAGATAGCCTAGCCACCTGTATAGCCATACGAACATCGCCGTATCCTTTATGATCCCACACACAATCAGCTATAGCGTAAGCCTCATCGTATGATTTTCCTTCTTCTCTCGTAAGAACACCCTCGCACACTTCCTTAAATTCGTCGTGAGTGTACCGTTCAAATTCTATGGGAGTGAATCTGTCGAATATATTGTCCTTGATTTTACTCCTGTCGTTAGCTGCTGCTATTGTTTTTATGTTAGTCTTAACTTGTCTGTTCTTACCACTCTTAGTCTCGCTAAGTATGCCAGTTTCTGCATATGACGAGAATACAGCCTGATGATTCTTTTTCATATCATCAAACTCGTCAACGAGGAAATACATTGGCAGTTCCTCGAACAACGTCTCAAGAACCCCTGCAGATGTAGATTCGGATGCCACAACGTACCTTGAGTTTTCCATTCTTTTATACATCTCTGTAAGGAACACCGATTTTCCAGTTCCCTTCTCCCCAATCAGTATGAAGTTGGTTATGTCATCTGTTGTTATCCCTCTCTTTATGAGCCACTTAACATCATCATAACCGACAATGTTGCCAAACAATTTGTCCGGCAATTGATCTTCATTTTTAGGGAACTCATGCATGTTGCGTATCATGCCATCTTCATCCGTTTGAGATAATAATGATTCTACTGTATCCTTTATATCATCTCTGTCAATTAATGAGTATGCCTTGGTACTGTTACTATTGAACACTTTGTCAACAAAACCATGTATCTCAAGCTGATGTATCCTTGTAGGATGAACACCTACATCTCCATATTCCCACTTGGAATCGTAAGGCTCATCTGCTATAAACACATGGTCTGGATTCTTATTGTTTTCCTCATATGATATTATTTTCTTGAGATCGTCAATATAATCTGGGTTTTCCTTTATGTAGGATACATCTGCCATCAGTTCCGTGTACGTAGGCGCAACTATTAAGTTTAACGGGCGCTAATTATGAATAACAGCATGGGTGTGAAAGAGCTGCGAGGTATAATGAGGAGCGAGTTTAGAGGTGAAATTGCCAATGCGATTCAAGCATACAGAAGAATGGGTCTAAATGACGATGATATAGCTCAGTGTTTGATTGACATTGGTGAAAGAGCGGACGAATTTGATATGGATGCAGTTGTATCATCTAACGCAAGAAACAGAGGGAATGAATGCAATTAGAGAAATACGAAAAAAGGTCCAAGCACAACGTTTCTGACCCGACACTCAAATCTCGCATGTCTGCACTCAGGACATTTAGTAAATTCGTAGGAGGGAAAGAACCTGATGCAGATGATGTTGAACGGTGGATAGACCATATGATAGACAAGTACGAGTCAAATGAGGTTAAGGCGAGTACAATTGACCAATACTTTAATGCAATTAGATACTATTTTGAAACTGTAAAAGGTGGGTCTGATGAGATAGACCACATGAAGAAGTGGCTTCCAGATAAGAATATAGATCATGGGGACTATCTAACTGAGGAAGAATGGGATAAATTTATCGACTCAATATATGACTACAGAGACAGGTCAATATTCATGCTTATGTATGAGTATGCAAGACGGCCAGGAGAGATAAGACTACTCAACCAAGAGGATCTCGGATACGATGATGAGAAAGAGGAAGAAACGATAACATTCACAATTCTTAAAAAGAGACGCGAGACAAATGATGGTAAGTTCAGAGCGACATTCAACCTAAAAGACAATTGCAAAAGAGCAATTGATGCATACTTAGACAAATACGAATCTAAGAATTTTGAAGAAACTGATGTGGTTGATGGGGAGGAGGTAACAGTTCATCCTCTGTTCACAACAACACATGGTAGGATAAGCTATGATAGTATATGGAGGAAGTCAAAGAAGTATGCGAGAAGTGCAAACATAAATCCAGAAAAGAATATAATGCCTAAGACAATGAGGCATACAAGAGCAACACATCTTGACTGGGCTGGATTCTCACCCGATGAGATTGCACGTCATCAGCTTGTTCATGGGCCTAACACAAATGTAATCTCTGCTTATATACACGATAGAGATGAATCGCAGGTCCGTGAAGTGATGAATATAGAAGATAAACAGGAGGAGTAAATGGCAGGCATATGGCAATGGAATGATCTCGGTGGCGTAGAGGAAACTATAACAGATGCGTTTAACTTTGTTAAGTCGAATGTCAACATAGAGGATAAGGAACTTGAACAAAGTATACGCAGATTAGTTTTAGAAGATATATTCGTCACGGGTCCGTGGGCTAACGACGGCGCTAAAGAAAAAGAAACCCCAATCAGCTTCTTTGCTTTCTCGTCTATGGAAGGAGTGTCTAATGAGCACTCAAATGCAGACTTTGTATCGGCTGCAGGGGCCATGCAGACCATGATGGCCGAAGTTATAAACACTGGCGAGATAGATATAGCACAACCAATAATAGAAAACACGCCCCCGGCATCGGTAGAAATAACCGTCGCTCCATACAGCCAACTTCCAGAGGTGCTGTCTTTTGTGGTTTCAAACAGTGCTTACAAAAATGTGTTCAGTCTTACGAGGTCTGAATACGTTGATCTCTCATCTTCTAACTATAGAAACGCTCCACGTACACCTTTAACACAGTATATAGAACAACAGACAGGAGAGGAAGAACCCCAACAGAAGGAAGAACAACAAACAGAGGGGACAGAGGAGCAACAGGAAGAACAAGAAAACGAACAGGAAGAAGAATTATCTGAGGAAGAAACACTCTCCAATAAGTTTCCCAACATCCCTGAACACCTACTCTCATACGTTAAGGATAATGGTAAGCTTGAGGTAACTGTTGGAAAGAAGGATACAAAAACTGTAGACCCCAGAGCTCCATACGATTTTGAGATTGTTCAAATGACAGACAGGCCCAGCCCAAGAAGTCTCCCGTTCAAAGCAGACCCATCTATTGTTGGAGATGTAATGAGTGGAATAGGTGCTGCCATATCTAGAGGAATGTTCAGAAGGACACAAAAAGCAGAAATCACTGGTAATATAGAGCCTCCTGCAACATTCCCAAGAACGGGAGTGTACATACGCAACTACCTCTTTTTTGAAGGGCCGTCATATGCTCTAAACATGTTCAAGGACCTTCTCGTATATCTCGCTTATGTAAACAGTGTGCATGGATATAAGTTAAGAGTGGGCACATACAAATCGTTCAGAGAATATATATACATGCTTAACAGAGTTCCTAAGTTAGGAGGGCCAAGATTAATACAACCTCTAAGTCAGCAACAAGCAGCGTCTAGAGAGCTTGAGACAATACCAGATCATCCAAAGAACCCTAACAAAAAGGCACCATGGTTAGAACGGAGACAGTATTACGAGATTGTTGAAGATAATAAAGACGATGATGTATGGAGAGACATTTACGGATGGATTGAAGACAATTCCGATTCACAGGTCAAACAATGAAAGAACAACATAGCTTACTAAAAGAAATGAGAAGTAAAGATAAATGGATGTTAATAGTATTAGACGCCTGCAGATATGATCTGTTCAACTATATGTACCCAGAAATGAATGCTGTTGAATGTTGGTCTAGAGCATACACATCAGATGAATGGATAAGAAAAGAATGGGGAAACAACGGCGACGTTACATACATAACGTCAAACATATTCGTATTAGAGTACTCAGATGAAATGGATGAAAATGTAATAGATGTGAATGAATCAAAGGTTATACGTCGTAGAAAACCAAAAACATACACCTCCAACATAAACGGCGAGGGGGAAGGGTTCATTATGTCGAATAAACACGACCCAATTTCCAAAACAACATCTGATATAACATTTGAGTTCTCGAAGGAATACATCAACAGAGATAAGGTCGTGATCCATGTTATGGAACCGCATGTGCCTTTCATAAACGGACCTCCATACTATTATAAAGATGAACATGGCCCCCATAACATTTTGACGGTATACATTGACAACATCAAATACGCCATGGACAACACATACTCATTTATACAAGATGTTGAAGACTCAAGAGATGTATTTATCACTGCCGATCATGCTGACTGTTTAGGCGAGGATGGAGTGTACGGACATGATAATGATCATGATGCATTACATCACGTCCCATGGGTTGAGATAGACAACACAGACAGAACCGATTCAAAACTCCAAAAAATATAAGTATTACAACACCGTATTATCAATAAGCATGGATGAACATGATTCCATATCGTCTATGAGTATTGCAGAACCTCCAGAGGGAGCATTAGCAGGTGAAGATGTACCTGTAGAAAACGACTCTGAAGGGTTTAACGAATCTGAGATACAAGAAATAATTGGTATGTTAAAGACTAGAGGCAAGCCGTACATAGAAATGAAGCAATATGAACTCAGGGAGAGGGCAATAGAAATAATAAATGAGACTGGAGAGTTCTTAGGCTAATGGCAACACTGCCAGACGTAACAACAGCTAATGTTGGGTTCATAGCATACTGGAACGCGATCAATGATGGTGGGGTAGGATCAATTAAAGCTTCTGATTGCCTCACAGACTCAAATATACAAAGTTATACTCTGTACGATAATGGATTCACTGCAACATACAGTTCAACAAATGGCCGTACAGTAACGGCTAGAGTAAAGCAAGATGGATGGTTCGTTGTATACATGGACAGAACGAACCAATTCACTCAGAACTCATCTTCAAGGGTACATGGTTATTTCGATATAATAAACAATTGGACAGACAGCCATAATAACATTTCATCATTCCCAAACAACGACCTTGAGAGAGCTATACATTCACTGCAAAGCAATCTGTCTAACTCGGGGTCTGTAACATACAATTCTTCAGATGTAGGTCTGTATAATTACGAGTACACATCTGCATCTACCGTGACGGAGATGGGAACCCAGTTGACTCACAACACAGCCAGTAGCGGCCAATCACCGTCATCCTCACATACATCTGGCCTTATTTATACCAGTGGTACGACACTCCATTACACATCTGCCCAAGGGTCTCAAAGCTATGGTGGTAATGGTGGAGGTGGACACGTTACATTTAGTGGGACTAATATAGTTACAAATGGTGACAGTCCATCGTCTATTGACCTAACGGCAAATGGTTTAATACCAAACTCACAAACTGAATACGATATGGTTGTCCAAGCTAACGCCCCAGCCTACGGTACGGGTCATTCAAATGGCTCAGTGCTAATACTCTGGTCATAGAAATGGTAGTTGAACAAGGAACACAGTATACATTTAACGTATTTGCATCTCAAACATCTGGTGCTGTTCCAACAAACGCAAGCATAGGCACAGGAGGTGGTAGCATGTCCGCATGGACATATGCCAGAACAAATAAAATGCATACTCTTGTGCAAACATCTTACTCTTTAGGCACCTCAAATCACTCATTGCCAACAGGAGCAACTGATACAGGACACAGACAATTTGATGTGCGTCCTATACCTACAGGAGAGATAAACCCCTCATCAATACCCACGGGAGGACAATCTGGAATCGGAGGAAACGTCATGAACGCATGGTATTATAACCGAGCGGATAAGATTCATATACTCGCTGTATCAGATTACTCTGTTGGCACATCTGCTCACACAATACCATCTGGGGTAACTGATTCATATTATAGAAAGTTCGATGTAAGACCAATACCAAATGGTGAGGAAACGGTAAATAAAACCCCCGGTGGAGCTGGAGCTGGTACTGGCGGGGGGGATATGCCAACATGGTCAGAGACAACAAATAACCAGTTGAGGGATCTTGTAACAACAGATTACTCTATCAATACATCATCTCATTCTTTACCTCATGGAGTTGTAGATGCTTACCATAACAATTTTGATGTTGGGTTCCCCACACAACAATCAACATCTGAGCCAACATCAGGAGTTATTGTTGGATATAACTTCAAAGGGGTACAACTCAACGGCAAAATTTTACTCGCAAAATCAGGAGTTAAAAATCCAACAAACCCTGTTGCTATAACAGATGGAACTGTATCTGCAATAGGACCTCTCAACAGTGCAGTCACACACTCATACCCTACATCTCCTAAGACAGATTCATCGTTCCAGGTTCCAGCATCTGAGTACGGGGAATGGAAGGTGAAGGCAGATAGACAATACCTTGACAGCACATCTAAGACTGTAAAAGTTAATAAAAACACCGTAAACATATCAGCCAGTACTCAGAGTGTTGGAACTCTGTATTACAGAATAACACCAGGGAGTGCTACAACAGGATATTCTTACAGAAATATATCTATCGGGTTAGACTAGAATAACAGTTCATCTCTTTATCTCTCTCATAGCACAAGCGATTATAATAGAACGGTAATCCATGCCGTTTTCATGCATGTACATTGCAATATCGTATAGAGTGTCGATTGTTATCTCATGCCTGTTTGTATCTATTATCATTCCACCATCGTATGTATGCAAGCTTCCATAACTGAAAAATTCTTTCTTCAGCTTCTTCATATTTCCAACTGATGCAGGTGCCATTGTATTTACCTCAAGTACTATATCTGAATCAGGAACAGATCTGTCAACTAAAGGTCTTGGAATCCTAGTATTATTATTTACAATAGCCTCAACTGTTATACTACTCTCGTTGGACCTTTTATCTGTCTTATCTGCAAATAACTCAGCAATCATACTCAGGTCATCAAACGGAACTCTGTTGTTCCCTACATCTACATACACAGAATCTGGAAATATATCATTAGTTCCGTGTTGTATAACCCCACTGTCTTCAATGGTGAACTCAAAACCGCCCCCCATAGATTTAATTGTTTCTAGGAGTGGATCAAGTGAATCTTCACCCGTATTCACTGCGTTTATCCGTATGCCACACGATTGACTAAGCAGAGGTCGTGGAACCCCAAGTTTTCCTCTTACCATAATCTATAACCAGTCTATCTCCCCATTCCTAATAAAACAATGAAATTCTGTTGGTTGTCCAACCCCGATGCTTGGAGCCAATGTCAAATTTTCATGTGGATCTTCGTTGGGGTTTTGCCATTTCCATATTGGATGTTGTTTGTAATTTTCTTTGTCAGGGAAAGCACTCCACGGCTCATCATCTTTATTCACATCTCTGAATGGAAATGTGTAATGTTTAAACGCTTCTTCTTGTTCAAGTTTCTTAGGTGAATAGAATGTGACCCATCCATCTACGGTTGCATTTGAACCGAACCTCTGACTTGAAGATGCAGATTCAAACTTAAGTTCTGGAGGTCCGACTAGATGACTGTCTGGATCTTCCACACGTTCCCTATGTCTCTTTTTCCTCACCTCCATTACACGTTCTGGAGGATACTCCCCAGCCATTTCAATGTATATCTTGTCGTCTAAGTACATCTCGTCTGTATCCATTACGAACTCCCTATCCCCGATGCGTTGATAGTAACAGCATATCTGTTCACCATTCCACTCGTAACCTGCTTAACACCCTCAACGTATTGTGTTGGGTCAGATCCCTCTAGCCTCATCCTCGCATACTTTCCAGGGAAGTTGAGTGCAAGCACTCTCTTTTCTGCTTGTGCAGGTGAACGCCCAAACATTATGAACGTTAATGTTCCAGCTGATGTGTCTGACGCTATTACCTGATTTGGTCTTACCATTGTTATTGTTTTACGTCGTCTACCAAACTCTTTATTCTCTCCAGCAGTCTTAAAAGAGAGATGTTATTGCTTATTGAATCCTGCGGCACAAACACCCTTGTGACATATTCTTTGACAGCCCCCCTGCTCCCCTCTCTTAAACGTGTGTCTATAACTCTGGCACTTGTTATTGACGATGGGAACTTTGAAAGTATATATGCTTTTGATCTTTGGCTGTCTGTTGATCCGTTCACACTTATAGTGAGAACACTAAAAACTATCCCCCTCTTTCCATGTCTACTCTCAATATGAGCGTCTAATATTCTTGGCACGGCTGTATATATGTTTTGGTCGTAACTATTAATAATTAACGGAGCAAATAACTGCTTATGCCATCGGATGACGATAAATCATATGTTACTCGCATAAGACGGCTAGAAAAGAGGGTTGGATCTCTACCTGTTCTATTCGCATTGTTCTTTCAACATGCAATATCAAATCTCGCCATAGAATACACTCATCCCCTCCCCCATTGGCTTGTTTATTTTATAATATCCATTGTTATAGCTTGGATATATATACGCGAGATAGATAAGAAAGACATTGAACAAGCAGCAAAGAACGCTAAAGAAAAAGCTAAAGATACAGTATCTAACTCAAGACAATCTAAAATGGATGAATACTAGTCTTTCTTAAACAAATCATAGCTCCCTTTCTTTATCTTCTGGAATATCCAGAGTGGCATTGGGACATTGTGTATACCTCCCCCTTTGCCGGGATCGGGAGAGTACCTGTGATGCCTCGGGCAAAGGACAAGTAAGTTGCGTCTGTCTCCAGGGTGGTTAACCGAACTCCCTTTCATCTCCTTGCAGAACCCATATGGATCAAATGAACAACTGTCGAAGAGTTCCTGTATTTTGTCGGTGTCTACGGCGTTCCATAGGGACCACTCTACGCCCCAGTGGTGGGTTTCTAGGTATTGGCCGTACCCATCCCCTTGGCCTAGGTCATCTTCCGTCCTGCCGCAAACATAGCAACCTGACGCCGCTTCTATAACGGCTTGTCGCTCTTGTTGATAGAAGTCGTCGTTATACTCATCTCTCGGCTCATGCTCGGGAACATTCTCATCAATGTTTAATGAGAAGTCTCTAATATGCTGTCTTATTTCATCTGTTGATGCCATGTTTTTTCATCTCCTGTTGTAGGTAACAGTGGGGGCACACACCGCGTATTTTCTTTGGGTTGCCACACTTTCTGCACGTATCATGGATCTCGAACATTTTTATTGTGTTGTCACTTCATTAAACACCGCCCACACACTTATACGTTTGTAAATTCAACATCGTGGAAGATGACCAAACATCAGAAGGACCTGATAAATGCACTTCTAAAAGAGGACGAGTTCATTCTCATAGTTTTAGACGCATGCAGATACGATTATATGAAACAATGGGCAGATGAAAACGAATACGATTTAAACGTTCAGAAGATAAAATCTGGAGTTCCTAATACACACACCTGGATCAGGACAAGGTGGGACGGAGAATATGATTTGGTATATGTAAGCTCCATACCTTATGTGGCTAACCAGAATGTAGAGGGTCCAAACGGAGGGACGAGGTATAACGGGTCTGAGCATTTCTCAAAAGTGGTAGAGGGATGGAGACATTACTGGGACGACGAACTCAGATGTTTGACTCCATCTGCATGTGTCGATGCCACAAAAGATAACATGGATGATCGCATGGTTGTCCACTTTGGACAGCCTCACATGCCTCATATAGGAGATCCTCCAATGATTAACAAAGAAATAAAAAGTGATAATCTGTCCCAAGTTGGATCATCTGGAGAGTTCAGCGATGAATACATACACAAAAGTTATTATGGAAATCTGAAGAAAGCGATGGAAGAGGGAGTGAAACAACTTGTTTCGTTAGAAGGAGATAATGATAAGAGAGTAGTGATAACAGCAGATCATGGAGAATCGTTGGGAGAGGATGGTAATTATGGGCACAATAACCACTCTGACGAGGTTGAATATGTACCATGGGTAGAGGTATGATAAGCATAAATCTGATAAACTACAATAACGGTGATTGTTTTGATGAGTTCAGTGGTGCATTATATGAGATGGTTTCATTATTAGATTATGATTATGAGATTGTTTTAGTGGACAACTATAGTGATGATGGTAGCTATGAAAAACTCAAAGAAATTACTGACATTCATTGTCAGATGGAATCTACAAGAGGGGAAGCTAGAAATAAATGTCTTGAATTATGTTCAGGAGATGTTACGGTAGACCAGATAGACACAGACCAAGAACCTCAACCAGTACTAGCTGATATAATTAACTGGTACTGTGACAACATGCCAGAATGGTGCTTAAACACAAATGGCTGTATGATCAACAATGCAAATACTGTTAAGGGGTTGAAGTTCGGCGATCATCAATCCGGTGAAGACAAGTGTTTATGGGATAAGTTAATAGACAGAGGGTTATACAAACACATTCAAATCAACACCTGCCATCATATAGATAATGACCACAAACGATCTCCACCTTTCTACCATGCTCATAATCCATTTCCTCAGTCACACAGAAAGAACGAATACGATCAATTGAGAAAAAAGTTCACACGCAATTAGTTTACATTTTTTCTATTACGCTACCGTCTTGCGGTTTTATGTATATACGACACGCCAAACCAAATTTTTGACACTCTCTAAAATCAAACACTGATCATACCAAATTTATAATCTCGGTATAGTATAAATTGTAGCTACAGAAGGTAATTTGGTGTCTGTAGCGTGGTCATTTTGTTGCTGGAGACATATGATCTGTTAGCGTGATTTCCCATGAAGGGCTGTAAGTAGGTCTATCGAGGGGTAGACGGGCTGTAAAATAGCGCAGGTTTTAGCGGAACTGAGACTGCCGAAAAAAGCAATTTCAAGCCCCAATAAGGGGGGAAGGAAGCAATACGTATTGTTCTGGCTCTGTTTTTTCGTTTGAAAAATCGAAAGCTTTAAGTTTTGAGCGCTCGTTTTCTTAACTGCGCGCGAGCGAAAACCAGTCGCGCGCGGACAGAAGTAAGCCTCACGCCAGTAGCAGTGGCGACACTGCCGCGACCTACTGGCCCGACCAGCGGACACATGACCATCCGCCGAGTAGAATGCCCTACAGTCCGATAGGGGGATCTCGGCACAGCGGTAGCTATACCCAAGTGATGGGAACGGGTAAGCCTCAGTGCTTGTGAAACAGAGGGTTTAAGCAAAACTGTAAACAGCTGTGCGAGTGAACAGTATTAGCTAAACGCTTGAAGGAGCGCGCCCTATGCAAAGGGATGCCCCAGCAGTTGCTATGACACCGAGAATTTTTCCAGTAGAGCAGCTGTGTAATTAGGGAACAGAAACTCAAGGAGCCAACACAGCGAAAAGAAACCTGCGGATTAGCTTGCACTGAGAAGAGTGTGCATCCGGTTACGGGCCAGACGAATTTATAGCCATCTGGACCAGCGCCGCCCGGCGGCGTTAGAGGATAATGGTTGAGCCTCTGCCACAAGTAACCGGAGAAACCAATGTCTGGTGTCAAAGACCTACTCGGCGACAGCAACGACAACGAACAGGACCAGCAGGACACTGATGTCACGCAGTCCAAGTCGCTCATCGCTAACACGTACAGCACTGAGCACGATGACAAGTACAAGAACGTCTCCAGCTGGGAGTGGTTCGACCCTCTCGGGTACGAGGTGACTAAAGAAGGAGGCACCGTTCGCACGAGCCTCAAGCGCCTCTCCCCGAGCGGTAACCACGAGGAATGGTACTGCCGGTTCCAGATCAAACTCGCCCACTACATCGGCGGAGTCATCGGTACGCTTCCCGAACTGGACGAGGACGAAGAACCGGAAGGTGCCGCTCCCCTGATGAGCTTCCTCGGGTTCGACGAGCATGACATCGCGGAGTACGTTGTCGAGGACGGCCTCGACATCCGCGGGATAGTCGAAAACGTGCAGGAGCTGTCCGACGTAAGCGACGGCAGCGGCGAGGAGGAACAGTCGATGTCCGATGCCGCCTACGACGAGGAACAGGAGTAACGAATGAGCCAAACCGGATGCAACCCTACCAACAGCGCAGTCTGGGAACTCGATGACGAGACTGATGAGGTAGTGGACATCACGTACAACACCGACTGGTACTAATCCCTACAGAAAACCAGTAGGGTTTAGTGCCTACATTATGCGGCACCTATGCCTACTTAGCTCCCCGAGCTGGTGCTGGAATTACCGAACGTAGGATACAAAACCGATGCGCACATGGGACTAAAAGACCTAAAGAGCCAGTCCGACGAGATCATCCACGATGTCGAAAACTACGGGAAGAAATCTGGAAGCTCCAGTAACTACCCAAAGACCCGTGAGAAGATACCAAGACTGGCCATTTACGAGAAAGATGGTCAACTCACCCACGGCATAGATGCTCAAGATGACATAGTTATAGTCATGGAAAAAAGAACAGAGCACTCTGGCTGGAAGAAAAAGTACGAGTCCGAAAACCTGGTAAGGTACTGGATGAGTGACAGTGATGTCCGCTATGTCAAACATCTGGTCCAGAAGGAACTCAACCTCGACTTTTTCGAGCTTCTCCATGAAGACGAGGAGAAAGCACTCCGTGCAGTTGACCAAGCAGCAAAGGCAAACGGAAGGTCCAAAAAACCTTCCATGTATAGAGATTGTCCAGTGTGTGGAGATCCTCTTCACATTGTAGCTGGTGACTGGGTGAAGATAAAACACAGGCGAGTATGTGATGACCACACTACAAAGGAACTCATAGACTCTGGACTGATGTAACTCACGCTAATACGACTGCACGCTCCCGAGTACCACTTAGCTTCAAGAGCTGGGGGCGATTCGCTGAATGTGGGAACTGCACACTATGGAATCAAGCGACCAAAACTACACTCTGGGCTTGGAAGATTACGAGGGCCTTGAGATAGTAAACATGTACCGGATGACAGATGACGAAAAGAAACGTCTGGGATGGGAACACTATCAGTGGGGCGATCCAATCGTCATCGAGCTGAGTAATGGTCACGCTATCTACCCATCTAAAGATGCTGAAGGCAACGGGCCAGGAGTACTCTTCTTCCAAGACGAAAATGGAAATGTGTCACTCAAATGAACGCTAACGAAATGCCCGACCGGATAGAGACTTCAGACTACATGCAAGTTGGAGTGCGTTTCGTAGACAACGCATGGGGTTCTAAGGCTGAATGGAACGTCTACAACGAGGTAACTGGAGTCGTGTACCATCACGACAACGATCACGGTGAAAGAGTGTTCTCCATCATTGGAGGAGACGTGCCCGGTTACTTCGAGTGGGCAAAAGAATCAGACATCATGTTCATCGAGGACATGGAAAAGAACAGTTTGGTGTAACACAATGACGCATAACGCATACACAATCACAGAAGAACAGATGGAAAAACTGCAGAATGGAGAGTCCGTCACGTTAAATCACGATTACGAAAGAAGCGCAATGGTTCATCCACCATGCTCAAAGCACGGACACGAATGGAGGTACAGCCTCAGTGATCAAGACAGCTCAACGAATGTACGCCGACAATGCATCAAATGTAACGAGAGACAAGTTGCAAAACTCTCATTAGAAGACATCATTTTCGAGAGCAACGCCGATTTCAAGTAACAACCCAATCGTTTTATGGAGCCTGTACTGCACACCTCCCCGTGGTAGGCTCTGGTTAACACCAAGATGCAGTTGCACACAATGAACGACGCACCATTTGATCATCCAATGCTCAATGTTAAAACCTCACTCTGGGATGTTTACAAGCCGGGGGTGGAGGTATACGAACACGAGTATAAGTACCGCGATCACGTCGTGTATCACGTTTACACCGTGTACGATGTGAACAGTGAAACTGTTGTTGAACAGTCTCAAGACTCCAACTACACTGAAGATGGCGCTCTTGAGTACATCCCTCAATTCGCAAAGGGTTACGCGGCTGCGAAAGCGAATTGGTGGTAAAAATGACGACCTATAGAGTCGAACTTTCTGCTGTATTCAAATACAGCAGTGAAGACTTTGACGACCTGACACGGGATCGTGCTGAACACATGGCAACCTATCACATCATGCACGAACCAGAATTGTTAGACAAAACAGTAGTAGTAGAAGAAGACTGATAATGCACGACCTAACAGGATTTCAACGAGACTGCATCAGGACCATAGCTCAGTTATCCGATCCATGTGGACTGGATATAAAGTCTGAGCTGGAGTACTATTACGAGGGAGAGGTCCACCACGGACGACTCTACTCGAATCTCGACCAACTCGTAGAAATGGGACTCGTTAACAAGTCCGAGAAAGACGCGCGGACAAACGAGTACTCACTCACACCCCGCGGAAAGAGAGAAGTGGAGTTCCAGTTAAACGAGTGGGAAGACGCTGTAGAAGAACAGAGCAGTAAGCAAAAACATATTCATTCTTTACGTTAAATTTAAGGGGGAACGTACCGTTTATGCGCGCACACGTCTACTATACGTACACGAGGGTTAGATCCTCTTAGCTCCCAGAGCTTCCCTCGGTTAACACTGAACGAGGATTACTGCACAAATGACAACCATAGGAATTGAGTTCGACTGCGACGAAGAAACCGCTCGTAACAGAGTTCATAAAGAAGGGATTGGGGAAGTTACAGAAAATGGTAACTATTACCGAGAGGCAGACCTCCCAATGAGTCTGTACGAACTCATAGTTTCCATGGCAGAGGACGACGACCAAGCAACCGTTACAAAACTCAAACTATAATGGAATACGCTGCACGATTTCACGAGGACTGCGGAGACCGATGCATCAGCAAGGGGAACAAGTGGGTCTGTCCCACTCACGGAAACGTAAAGCAGAACGTCTATACGAAGCAGTAACGATAATTAACAACACAACAGTTTTAGAGCGTGGGTAGCATATATCTGGTAAATGCACTCGGCTTATATCCGAGAGAGTGCGGGTTCAAATCCTGTCCCGCGCACTTAGGAATGGTCAATAAATGAGCGACATAGACCGAGAGGTGGCTAAGGAATTGATCGAACGGATGAACGCTTACTACATGGCGGAACTACGAGAGAGACTGCGCAACCAGACAGACACGAACGCCAAACGCGAGAACGAATGACAGAAGTAACAAAAAATACTAGAAAGATACTATCAGAAAAGGGATTCAATTACTGCCCATACTGTGGTAGAAAACTATCAAAAGAAGAACACCCAGTTAGATGGGGGATTATAAATGGAAAAAATAGAGTAACAAAGACAAACGAAAAAGTAGTGTGTGAAACGCACGGGGAACTTTACATTTAGCCATATTGGTATAGCCTCGGTTCAATTCCGAGAATGGCAGTAAGCCATCCAGAAAACAGGATGGCGTAACCATGACAGTAGACGAAACTGAATTGGTGTTCGAGTGTCGTGCATGCGGAAGGCAAAAGGACACAAGAAAGAAACTAGTACAGCACATAAACAGCAAGAACGACTCAAAACACAGAGGTAGAGACACTGAAGACCTCATAATGCGTGTGTACCCAAGTGTACTCCCCAGTGAGCCTTCATGGGACAACTACAAACGTATTATAGAGGCGTTTGACCGAATCAAATCAGGTAAGGTCGAGGGTCTCGGTCCAGGGATAGGAGAAGAAGAGATACAGGAAGTCTGTGAATTAGCAGATGAGCCCAAGGACAAGGTTATCAGACTCCTTGAAGACGAAGGGTTCAGCTTCCGTTCTGCTGGAAGGCCGCCAACCAACCACTTCGATCAGCTTTCAGACAAACGACAGGCTGCACTCGCGTGGCATTACAACAACCCAGGATTAACACAATCTGAGATAGCGGAACGGGTAGGATTAAAGAGCTCAAGTACTGTTTCGTCAGCTCTATCCGAGAAAGGGTGGCTTTTAGAAGACAGGTTTAAACCAGATGAAATAGATAACTGGTTCAAGAAGTCCGAAGATGCAGATGAGATCATAGACAACGCAGTTGAGCATGGACTCATCCAGACCTCTGACAACGGCGATGTAGAAGAGGATTCCATTGAAGAGGGCGAAGTTAACGAGTCTCAAAAAGATACTGAAGAAAACACTGAAGCGAATCTGTCTCTACAAAACGGCGAGTTAGAGCTGGTTCTGTCGGGAGAAGATGAGGTGTTTGGACACATCGCAGGACTAATTAAACTGGACGAATACGAAAAGGCAAAAGAACATTTCCATCACATCATACACAACTAATGGGAATACATGATCTTGAAGGTGTACCAGATGAAGGTATATCGAACAAACGATACAGGACTTATCCACACACCGAGTGGGAGGATACTCTTAATGAATGGTTTGATGGGTTCCAAGATAAATTCCCTGAGGAAATAAAATGTGATTTCATAGAGGTTTCACCTCGAATAACACGAGCTCATGCAAAAGCCTTCTACAAGGACCATGGAAGGCACACATTCATACGTTTCTCCAAGGACTACCTTGACAGAGCAGAAGAAAAACGTATAAAAATGACCCTGTTGCATGAGATGGTGCATCTTTACACGTACCAGCATGACAGGTACGAGGTAAACGATTCGTCACACGTTTTCAAATGGTTATGTGGAAGGGTCGGTGCGCCAATTAATCAGATACCAGTTAAGTCAAATGGTGTTTGGGGAGAAATGATGGAGCCGATGTTGGAAGATTAGATATGTTATTTGTTCATGGCCAGTGTAAATCCTACCTCCTCGTGGTACTGGCTGGGTAACGCTAAAAGGGAAAAGAAACAAATGTCAAAGTCGTGGTACTGGCTGCGTAGAGCTAAAAGGGAAAAGAAACAAATGACAAAGGAACATGTGATTTACTTTGCAGAGGCTGAGTGTCAACAGTGCGATAAACACTTTGAAGGACATGCCTCTGACGTAAGTGAAGAAATATGGCATCATGAAGAAGACGATGGACATGATGTAAAGATCGTAGACGAATGGGAAGAGACTGTGAAGTGCGACGACGAAGAAAAAGAGATTCTGTAACAGTGAGTAAAGTCGATGCATACGAGTGCGATTGTTGTGGGGATATTGTAAATGCAAACAACGAATCCCACCTCATAAACTCACTCCATTGGGTTGTTGTTAGATGGTCTCCTTCAAAAGGTGAGATTAAACCAGACCACTACTGTGCAGATTGCTCCTCTAATGGAGTTGGACCTCTAGGACATGAGTAGATACAAGGGTTTCATCTGTACAGGATGCCAAGAAAAGTTCCTGTATGAAGATTACGATCTTGATAAAGAGGCAATGGAGGCCGCTATACACCATGCAAACTTTTCACATGACCAGCACTACATTATGGCACCATTCGTAGGGAGTTTGAACAAAGATGATGAAGTGTAAGTTCTGTGGCTACGATAACGAGCCACTTCCCGGAGACAGTCCTCCTGACAGATGCGAGGGCTGTGGAGAAGATCTCGAAGTGTCTTTGAGGGGGTATTGATGCCGGCGTGCGTCGAGTCCCCGTGTGCCAATACTGGCATACACGCACCGCCACAGGCCGTTAACAAAACGGGAAGTGGTTTCGTACCTGTTCGTATAGAACGCCACAAGACGCCTGTGTGTGGCTTCTAAGCGACACCACCAAACAACCCGGCCATATTGGTTATTACTCTGGTTCAATTCCAGAGATGGTCATTGGGAGATGAATAATGACACAACCGAAAGCTGAAATAGTAGAGTTCGGCACATGCGTAATCAGTATAGAGCGTAACGAAAATGACGTTTGGACGTGTATAAACAGAGATATACATAGCGATGGGAAAATCATCACCGCAAGAGATAACTACGGCGACGCTAAAGAGTGGCTTGAAACGTATAAAGAAGCAGAAATGGAATCAGAATAACAATGGACGACCAACAAACAACTGACCTAATACTCGAAGACATAGTAGAAACTACAAGAATGATTGGCCGGCGTGGGAGATATGTAACGTCTGTGTGTAAGACATGTGGAACTCAACACAAATGCACCCTGGATGAGTTCGGTTCAAAATCATTCTTAATAGAACAGGGGGGCCTCGAATATGTTGCAGAAATGCGTGCGTGGAACTGTTGTCATGATGGGGCAGTTCCTCTAGACGGGTATCCAGAAGAGACAAATGTCCCTGGAGTACAGTTTTCATAGCCATATTGGTATAGCAAGAGTTCAATTCTCTTGATGGCTCTTAGGAATGACAAATGTATGAGCGACATCGAACGCCTCGGAGATGTTCTACCGCCCGCTGACGAGTACGCACGAGAGGAGTGGGTGTCCCGCACTTGGTATGGGCGTCTCACTCTGCCGGTCGAGGTCCCCCTCGTTCTGGTACTCCGTTCCGTACTAAAGCTCAAACGACGTTTCCCTCAAGTCTACCGTGAAGTCTCTGCGGAAACCAAACGCGGAGAAGACAATGAGTGACCGATCTGCGAGCGGAGTCGAACGCCTCGGAGAATTGGAGACTGTTAGAGTAGAGAAGGAATTTGAGTTAAAGCAGATCATATAAGAATGGACTACGATGAACATTTAATCCGCCTAACAATAGGGTTCGTTGTACTTGGAATAATTGCTATTGCATCACTCGCTATAGTTTTTGCATATATATTTATTAAACCTACACTTATAATTATTGGAATGATTATAGTGGCATATATAATAGGTACATTCTTACAGCCAGAACTCCCACAATAGAATCAGATGGGTGCAATTCCTATCATGGGATTTGGCTGGCATCCTACTGCCAAAACAATGAAACGATGCGCTGGATGTGGTTTCCCTTGGGACATGCCTTCAGACGAATGCCTCAACTGTGGGAGGCCTGCAGACATGAACCGAGTTGAATGGAAGAAAGAATGGGGCGAACCCAAAAACAACTTCTGATGGTAAACAAAATACAATGTCCATCTTCAGGCTGTGATTGTACCGATTTCAGTCTTGTAGATGACGAAACATACGAAGAAGAACAGATTTACGAAAGTCTTGAATGTGGAGTTCCAGTAGCAGTAACTGTCCTATGAACAAAGACATCGACATCAAAGAAGT
>Ga0102962_1000392_pt1 | contig 21563 bp, 14 predicted proteins | sample SalPonF2_C_D2_MG_FD_84519 | JGI IMG/M metagenome (GOLD analysis project Ga0102962, IMG submission 84519) | Salt pond soil microbial communities from South San Francisco under conditions of wetland restoration - Salt Pond MetaG SF2_C_D2_MG ...
GAAAAATACTCCAGAACTTCACGCCATTCCGAATCTGCCGAAGCACTGCCACGATGACACTCATCAATTATGATCAGATCAAAGAAATCTCTCGAATAATCCTTGAATATATTTTTATACTCCTCATGACCACTAACGGCCTGATATAACGCGAAATAAATTTGATGGGCCTTGCTAACATTCTTTCGAGAGAGTTTGGCAACTTTGTCTCCAAACGGTGAGAAATATTTATTTTTGGGATCATCTACGAGAATATTGCGATCAGCTAAATACAAAATCCTTTTATTCGTCCCCGATTTCCAATATCTCCAGATAATCTGAAAAGCCGTAGGGGTCTTGCCGGAACCGGTCGCCATAACCAGCATAATTCGCTTTTGACCTTTAGCTATGGCTTCCATAGTTCTATTTATGGCAATGCGTTGATAGTAACGGGGAGTCAGTCCACCTTTTTCGTAATGATAAGGTTGCGTAACCAAATCTTCATGCTTTTCTTCAATACCTTTCCATACCTTATAGCGCTTCCACAATTCTTCAGGAGATGGAAAATCTTCCATTGAAATCCGCTTTTCAATTTCACCTTCACTTTTGGTACGATCGTATTCAATAAATCCGTCACCATTTGAACTATAGGCAAACGGGATATCCAAAGTCTCCGCATAATCAATAGCCTGTGGGATTCCGGTTCCAAGCGGTTTTTCATTTGATTTCGCTTCTACAACAGCTAATGGAAGATTGGCTTTATAATTGAGGATATAATCAGCACGCTTAGGGTCCCCTCTTTTTACTATTTTACCCCGGACCAAAACCCTACCAGCTGTAAAATAAACTTCCTCTCTTAATTGTCGCTCTTGATCCCAACCGGCATTTAATATTGCCGGAGTGATATATTTTGTCCGGATATCTTGTTCTGATAGTTCAGATTTCCTCATAGATGATACTCATAAATTAACCCTAACCATTTGAAGATCATTATAATAGATTTTCGGGTTAATTGGTATAGAAACAAATATTTTTTGTGATCAACTTTTAAATTTATTTAACGACTCTTCCGTTAATTACTTCAAATATATTTATGGGATAATATTGCTATTCTTTTATACCATCCGAAATTTCATTTAATAAAGTAGTGGCCTTTTCAACAGTTAAACCCAACTCTTTAACCCCGGCCATTAAATCCGGTATTAGTTTCGAATGATGTTTATCCAATTTTAAGATATTCAGCAATCTTTCTTTCAGCTTGTCATTACCCTTAATTATAGAACTTATTTCCCTCCCGATTACGATAGCTGAATAATCAATCAGATCCAGATCTGCATATTCAAAAAGGTCATTGTGCTTATCGTAAATCATATTCGATTCAATATCAAAAAAATGTGTGATAATATTTGTAATATCGGTAATATCACGGAACCGCTGTTCAGGCCGGTCATCATAGGCAATGAGCTTTAATAATACCAGTGAGGGTAATGTAGCAACCTGGAATTCAAATTCCTCATCCGTTTGTACTGGAATTATCCCTTTTCTATATACTTCATTAAAACCATTAACCCGTATGGCTGTTAAACCTTCCCCTTTTAAATGGACCTCATCATCTATTTCAATATCCCCAAAAGGCAAAATATCTATTGGATAATCAAATGGTGTATTTAGTGCATAATCATTCGTCTTTACCTCAACAAAGTCGTGATCATGAATTAACTTATCTCTTAACTCAAAATATTGGTCACGATCCGAAATCATAACAGCAATATCGAAATCTTTTGTAGTCCTGCTCCGAATATCTTCTTTGGCGAACCAGGAATCCTTGGCCAAGGCTCCAATAACATAATAATCGATATTAATCGCTTTTAAAACTTCTTCCAGAATCCCGAACAACTCTTTTAGGTTATCCTGACGTAACTGCTCAAAATTGATCTTGAAGGAATTGTTCATAAACCATCTTTGCTACATTCATATTCCGTTCATCCTGAGTGTTCATTAAATCAGCATACACTACCAAAGGTGGTGCTATATTTTTTCTTTCCAATCCGATATTCCAAAAAGGTTTATTGATCTCAATATTCCCATCCGGATCCGGTTTGAACCGGAACTTTTTCATTATACGAGCTCTGTCCTTATTGGTATAAATCGTATACATTTGTGGCTTTAGCATATTGGTTAACAGATCTGCCGCCGGTTCTCCTCCCCAATAATCCTGATTATCAAAATTAAGCTTTTTCCAATTTCTCTCATCTTCCCTGTTTAAAAAAGTAAAATTTCCAACATGGATCTTTGGTTTCAACTCTTTTTCATATTCTATGATCCACTGATCCAGTAACTCTCTTTTACGGACCATTTTGTATTTGTTTTTATCCACCTCAACGATAAAATGTTGATCTTTCAGGCCATTAAAAATTTTGGGAATATTCCCTAAACCAATACCAGCGGCTTTGGCAATTTCACGATGCGTTTTATTCAGCCATGTTTCATCATGAAGAAAAAGGAATACTACCTTTAATCCTGTTTTTGTAAAGGCACGATTAACTGTTTTTTTCTCAGGCAGATCCTCAAATTTATCAATCCATATAAAATGTGGTCCCTTTTGGAAATAAATATTACCTGCCCCGTCAATCCAAGGGATGTGTTCCTGACATAATTGCTTTTTAAGATTTGGATAGATTCGTTCGGCTATCAAAATAAACTGTGGATATTCAAGATGTATTCTCCGGAGTAATTCAATATGGTATTGACGTATATCTTTTTTAATCTCGACATAGAGCTTCTGAGTTTGATTGTCGAACGTTAATTCCAATATACCATCAACACCCATATCCTTATTTTTAGCTATAGTCTGAGTATCTTTGAAGGTACCTTTAATACCTGTTCTTTTATTCAAATTTTCGAGGGCGGTATTTGCTATGACTTTTTCAAGCATGATATTTGTTCATTTATATATCATGTTCACGTTACGTGAACATTTAATATTAGTGAACATTTTGATCTAAATCAATGCTTTCTTTTTAGCAAAATATACCTTGTCTTCAAAGCATCTTTTTATTTATAAGTCTTATCATCTTGGATAATTTAATGTATAGCGTATTTATATTTTACTTTTGTTCACAACCGTAAATGAAAGCTCTCATCCCAAACAGGTATTTCCTAAATCTTATAAGATTCCTAACAATTTTCGAAAATTTCACACATTTTATGCCAATTGTTTAGGTTATTTTACAATAAATCAGCATTGATGATGGGCTTTGAAGTCGTCCGACGATGATTTACCAGATTTGACGACGATTGATGACGTTTTATACCATAGGAATAAAACATCCAGCCACATGTATCTATAATTAGTAATCAATGGGAGCAATCAAAATCTTATAAAATCATCTACCCAAACCTGAGGATAACAATTACAAGTTTAGCAGTACTAAAATGGCCTCCAAAATCAATAATCGCCATTTAAACAGAATTGATAAGGAATTAATTTTTTGACCAGTAAACTTAAATAATTTAAATCGAGGTCAGGTTGATGTGTGTTTTTTTTGAGCAGTATTATAAATCTAACCTTCTAACCTAACAACCTATATATTTGATATTATTTTGCTTATTTAGGTTAGGTTACTTTTGATAAAATTGGTTTACTTTTACACAAAATGACTTCGAATTTAATTTTTTTAGGTTTGAGAGGTAAATTTTGGATTAGATTTGGATTCATTTTTTTATCAGGAAAAATCAAAGGTACCAATTAAGGTCACAATATAATTTATAATAGGCCCATATTTCTCCTATAACTCGAAAATCACAGGACTTAAAACCAATGGAGCTCAAAACTCCGTGCCGGTTCGAGTCCGGCCGGCAGTACTGATCAAAGCCCGTAAATAGCTTTATAATGCTTTTTACGGGCTTTTTTATAACACTATTTGAATTTCCATCTCCTCAGGAAAAAGCTGTACTTCGAATCCGTTCACTGATAGGAATAGTACGTCTTTCTCTTCTGCTGCCAACGGGCGGTCTTGCGCGGAAATCATGTTCATCGGCGGTAATCTGTTTCCAACCGGAACCGGAGTTCACATCATATACCCCTATATAACCACCTTTTAACAATTGAAATGGTTTTGTAATCTTATTTTGGTAATCAAATTGGGCAGAATCCGATTTACGAAAAGATTCAAACCAGGCCGGATATACAAAATCAGAGAGCAACACATTATCGATTTTATAATCGAAATTTTCAGACTGACAGGCATCACAGACTTCGTGAGCATACAATCTTCCACCGTTTTTAAACTCTTCAAACACCGTTAGATTAATATTGGGATCCGCCAGCATCTCCAATAATTCATGACTAGCAGCAACGGACCAATGCTCTTTGTATTTCTGAATTGTTTTTGCAAAAACTTTACTCATCGGCAGACCTTCGGTGGTCATATCATGATACCCTAACGCTCCGGCCTGATCGGAATTATCCAGTATAACTAACCACCATGCGCCTTTAGATGGCTTCGAATTCTGAGCAACAAATTTCAAATTAGCACCGGTACCCCAAATGGGTGCGAAATCACGATTAACCTGTGTTTGTAAAGCTGGTACAACGCCTTGTACCACTTCATCGGTAACAACAGAACTTTTATTGATTACGGCAACTTCGATATCATTCATAGAGGGGTTCCTTATTAATAATTTAAACACGTTTTAGTTATAGATCATTTCTGCCATCTAAGTAGTTAGTTAAAAATGAATCAAAGTCTTGAGACTTACAAGGATAACGGGGATTTGAGGTGGGTTTTGTGGTAAATCGACAAGTGATTGTGGTGAAGTAAATTATTACACTGATTATGGGTAAAAATTTATAAAATATTGGATTTGGAATTATACGAGCTTCATTCCATCTCACAAAAAAAGCCGCATTATCAAATAATGCGGCTTTTTACTCTCTTTTAATTATTTACCGGGACCAGGTCCCATACCCTGACGCATTGGGCGGTTAGGTCTCTGCATGCCCCGTTTTCCCCAGTTTCTCATTGACCGATTATGCATGAAACGACCTTTCATGGGATTCATTACCATGAGATCAAACTTTTTCTGTTGATCGGGATTTAGAATATTTCGGACATTTCGCATATGCTGAATCCTTTTAAGACTCATTTGCTTTCGTACGTCCGCAATCTGATCAACCGTTTTATTTACTTTGCCTTGGTTGAATTGTTCTGCGGTCATTTCCAGTTTCAAATCGCCTCGGAATGTTATCAACTTGTTACGTAACGGCAGCATCTCTTTCTGCATCGCAAGACGCATATCCATAATCTTGCTTCGTTGCTCTTTAGTCAGGTTGAGCATTCGCATCATATGCTCACCTCTTGCGAAACCTGGTCCGGGTCGTTGCGAACGTGGACCTTGTGCCGGTTGCGCCATTGCTGTTACACTGAAAAAAAGCATACCAGCCAGGAGGATAAATATTTTATGTGTTTTCATAGTCGTATTGTTAGTTTTTAGTTTATGGTAAAGGAGAATTTGGAGAAGACATGGGCCTGTTAGGCCGCTCCGCGCGTGCTCTCATGATTGCATTGTAAAATTCGTGTTGTTGTTTCGGTGTCAGATAGGATTTAGCTGCTATCATTTTCTTTATAATATGACGGCTAATCTCCAACCTGATATCAGATATTTCTTTTAAATTGGCATTTACAGAATCAACAGGTACCAAATCTTGCTGAATCAATTGAAATGTTTTTCTTTCTATACGATTGATTTTCCTTCGCTGTGATTGTGTTTCTCGTCGAAATTCACTTAACTGTTTAAAAAGTTGTTGACGCTGTCGTCGGTTAAGTCTCAATTCAGGTGGACCACCCGGACCACGATTAAAGGGTCTGCGTCCTCTTAATTCCCGATTGAATAAATGACCCGGTGGCGGACCCGTGAACCTGAAATATACGTAACTTCCAATGGTTGCCAGATTCACAGCGATCAGGAATAATAAAACCCCGATGAGTATCTTGACTTTCATTTGTTCGTTTCCTCTTTCTTTTTAATGACATCCTGCCATTGCTCGGCGATTCCGTTTTGATTGAAGGCCTGAGAATACGTGACCGCGACTTCATTACCAGAACTATACTGAGTTACGAAATACAAGCTGTTTCCCATCTCTACACCGATGATAATAGCAAATGAGGCAGCCGCCCCAACCAGGGTCCATTTCAGCCATCTAATGGGGTGTAACCGTCCTGCTTTCTCCGGATCCCGGCTTAACGTTTTAATGCGAGTCGCCATAAATGGATCCGGCTGCAACTCTGGGAAGAGGTCCTCATCAGGACGTTGTAAAAGTGCCATCATACGATCATAGTAAGCCCGACACTGCTTACAAGCATCCAAATGATGTTCAAGCTGTGATCGTTTTTCATCACTTAGCCGGTTTTCGAACCAGTTCTGAAATTGTGATATGGCTTGTTTGTGTGTCATTTTCTTTTGCTCTTTATTAGTTGGACAATAGCTTTTGAAAAAACTTGCATATTTTTTCAGATTTTATCGATCCATGGTTCTAACAAAACAATCAACTTCTTATTTGCGCGGTGTATCCGTGATTCTACTGCGCTCAGACTCAAATTCATGGTTTCGGCAATTTCTTTATAGCTGAACTCTTCGTAACGATATAATACAAGGGGAACCCGGTATTTGGCCGGAAGTGAATGAATCATAGATCGCACGATGGATTCACGTTCCCTTGCTTCCATTTGTTTATCAGCAGATTTTGCAGGATGTGATCCCCAAAATTCCGGATCTATATGATCTTCATGGATAGCCTCTGAAATAGGTTGATCAAGAATCCGCAACCATTGATAACGGCGTTCTTTTTTGAGATAATTTAGAACATGATTCACAGCAATCCGGTAAATCCAGGTATAAAGGGATGAGCGTTCCTGAAAAGACTCCCGTTTTTCATATACTTTGAGAAATACATCCTGTGTTAAATCTCGAGACACCTCTTCATCACCAGTCATACGGTAAGCCAGATTGAGGATTCTTCCTGAATAGACATTACAGATCTCATCGAACGTCATTTCGCTCGATTCTTCCGATATCTTGTCATCGACCGGCAAACCGTTAAAGTCTTCCTGTTGTGTATTTCTCATTTCCAATGTCCGTAACTATCTATGTTATAAATTGGACAACAGAAAATGAGTTTTATTGCAAAATATTAGATTATTTTTTTTGAATGATTGTAAATGAAGGTGGAACAGGGACTTTATTAAATATGAATGACTCAACACTACAAATAAAAAAACTAACCACAGCGTACACGGAAATTTTACACTGAGAGATCACATTGTTTATTTAAAAACATTGGTAAAAAAGCTCAAAAACGTTAATGACGTCATCCCGGACCCCGATCCGGGATCCCCCTCATTATAGGTACGTACAAGCCAAAAGATAAAACACGGATTAAAAAAATAACCATAGAGAGCATAACACCTGGAAGGAAATATTGTATAACAATCATCTAATTCCAATAGAGTTCTTAACGCCATAAGTAATAACCCGAATTATTCACATAAAATACAAGAATCAATACCTACCAAATTGAAAAAAATATCTTGGTGAATAATCCGGGATAAGTATTGTATAAATATGTGTAATCTATATAATCTGTTCGAATCCGGGCTCAGACCGGTAAAGCACTATTATCATTTTATTATTTTTTGCAATACCATTGGACAGAATAATAAGACAAACGGAAATGTGGAGATATTGGATACCCTTCATTTAATCATTATGGAAAAACAGATCGATTCAAAAAATGATCAAACAACCATCATCAATTTTATTATCGTAACCCCAAAATATAAAGGGACATGCCATGACATGTCCCTGCATCAATAACAGTAAATAGCTAACTAAATCTTATTCCGCTTTTTTGCTGAATGATTTTGCGGCAGAACGATACAGATAATATCCGACGATTGCGAGCAGGATGAGTCCGGGCCAGGCTTCAAATGGACTGGCTTGTGCTCCAAATAGCCGTTTTATACTGAATACATCGGTACCACCGTAATACGCGATTGGAATAGCTAAGAGAATTCCCATCAGCGCTTCACCGGTAATCAATCCGGAAGCGAACAGGAGTCCGGCACGGTCGCTTCGTTCTTTGGCGGCATCATAATCATCACGCTCTCTTTGACGGTCTTGGTATTTGCTTACCAACCATGCGATCACTCCCCCAACCATCGTAGCGCAGTCTAATTCAAACGGCAGATAAATACCGACGGCAACGGCAAGAACGGGCATACGGAATGAAGAGCCCTTTTTCTTCAGATGTTCATCGAAAGCGATAATGACAGCACCAATGGCGATTCCAATCCAAATCATTCCCCATGGAAGATTTCCGCCAAAAACGCCCTGTGCAACACTGGCCATTAACGTGGCCTGGGGTGCTGTTAAAGAATTGGGATGAGCGGGAGTAGCTGGACCAAAACCATAGGCAGTGTGTAAGAGGGAAAGAATAGGTGACATCACAAAAGCTGAAGCAACGACACCAACAATCAACATGATCTGCTGATTCATGGGTGTGGCCCCTAATTCATATCCGGCCTTTAAATCGTGCAGGTTATCGGCGGCTATGGAGGCGGCACAACAGACCACTGCGCCAATCAAAATGGCAGAAGCAGGACCCCTGGTGGTATCATTTCCCATTAATACTAATAATATTAACGCCGAGGAAAGGATCGTAGCGATTGTGATACCTGAAATCGGATTATTTGAACTCCCGACTAATCCTGACATATATCCTGCTACTGCGGAGAATAAGAAACCAGCCAGTATCATCAATAGAGCCATTATAATGGAGATGCCGCCTGTTCTGATTTCTGTCAGATAAATAACAAAAATCGGAATAACTAAAATACCAAGTCCCAATAAAACCCATGACATTGGTGTATCATATTCGGTTCGTACTCGCTGAACCGTCTCTGATCCTCTCTCACGGAATGCTTTAAAACCCTCACTGAAAGCTGTGCCAACCGAAGAACGAAGATCAACCAAAGCCCAGATACCACCAATAACCATGGCACCAACACCAATATAACGAATTTGATCTGACCAGATTTGATATCCGGCATCGATAGCTCCATTAGCGTTTAGCGGGAGTCCGTGTGAACCGATATAAATAGGAATTGCTATCCACCAGCTGAAAACACCTCCGGCAAAAACCAACGTTGAGATATTCAATCCAACAATATAACCCACAGCTATTAAGGCGGGCGAAACATCAACTCCAAAATAGAGATAGCCTCTCGTTCCAATCACTTTAGCTTTTTCAAATATTCCATTCCAGAGATGCATACCCTGCTCACCAAACTTCATCAATCCGCTTACTACAGCGGCCCAAACCAGATATTTTACATCTGAACTGCTTTGCTCACCTGATTTTAAAACCTCAGCGGTGGCCAGGCCTTCCGGATATTTTAATTTTTGGTGAACGATCAGAGCATTGCGTAACGGTACGGTAAACAAGACACCCATCACACCACCACAAAGAGCAATTAACGTAACCTCCCAATAATTAAAATGCTGCCAATATCCCATTATGACAAGTGCCGGAAATGTGAATACTACACCAGCTGCCAGTGATTCTCCTGCCGAAGCAGCCGTTTGTACAATATTATTTTCAAGGATATTAGATTGGCGAAACAGACTGAGAACAGCCATCGAAATAACGGCTGCAGGAATGGATGCGGAAACAGTCATTCCCGCGAATAGACCTAAATAAGCATTGGCACCGGCCAGGAGAACTGCCAAGATTACCCCAAGGACCAGAGCTTTTATTGTTATTTCGGGTAGTTTTACATCCGCACTAATATAAGGTTTCTTACGTTCGGTTACTTCACTCAATAGAACCTCCCGTGAGGTTATCACAATTTAATATGAGGTATAGCATCAGACGACTCCTTTAATTCAATAAATATTGTGGCAAAGTTAATACATATCATAATTATTGCAAATTACGTCTGCTCTAAAAGATTGAATTAAGAGTAAATCTGAAAGCCCTTTCTATTGATATTTTATAATTTAAGGGGAAATGTGAAATTTGGAATATTTTGAGAGAAGTGGTGAATAATCCGGGTTTGATGCCAAAGTTATCAGCTAAAAAAATAGAACGCGGACGACGTGGAAGACATGGATTTTCGCTGACTTTTTACAGCAGTACCAGACTCACCCGCGAAATTAGTGTAACCTCTGAGAATCCGAGATTCAGACTATTTAAACACGGAGCACACAGAGATTTTACACGGGAAATATGATGTGTTTCTGTCGTCCATCGTCATTTTCTAAAATACCGGTTGATACAGTCGGCCAATCAGATACCGTTATTTGATTAATTAACGTGAGGTTCATTTAAAATGTTGGATGAGCTCTCTCAAACTTTATACTAAATCGTCTAATATGCGAATTCTGCAAATTATAAATGATTTAGATCTTAAAATTTGAATTAAAGATAAGGAGAAGACCTGTCAGTTTTGCAAAACCTTCTTGTATTCAAATTGGAGATCAGATCTTACTTATGTTGCTTTTCAAATTATAAATTCGGACCGGGATCAAATACACGCTCAGGCATATATCACGAATCGAAAGGAAAAGAATAAAATAAATTATACGAATATTAAACACTCATATTATAATACCAGTTATCAAATTGATATTTACATAAAATATTGCTAAATGATAAATAATGTAACAAATTGGTATGTAACAAGTTATGAATGTTTTGGTTAATCTTTCCTGTCATTCATTAACTAAATATATACGTTTTCTTTATCACAAATGTTTGGGTAGTTGAAATGAAAAATGGGAAAAAGGTCTTAATCATCGAAAATGACGAACTTATTACAATTGTTTTAAGAACTTTTTTAGAAAAAATGGGATATTCTGTTATTGAGTCCACTACAACCGGTGAAGACGCGATTCAAATAGCCCTTTCCAACTATCCGGATATTATATTAAGTGATATTGTTTTAAATGGTACTTTAACGGGAATTGAAACAGTCAAAGAAATCCAAAAAGCGGTAAACGCCGATGTCATTTATATGACTAATTATACGGATCCCAAATATAGAAGAGATGCTGCTGAGACCAATTATTTGGATTATTTACTTAAACCCATCACCTTTCATACATTAAAGAGGGTACTCGATAACCGATAATCTATCTACGTATTCTGATTTTTAATCTTCAAGAACTCATCTTAATCATTTCCAGACTGCTCTCAAGTTAAAATCTTTTACGGTTCAGAAATAAAATACCTGGGTAATCCCGTTTTACAAAAAAAGACGCCACTTTTAATCACAACAAAATTTCTTGGTGAATAATCCGGGTTAAGAATACTTTTCGTTCAGATTTAATTCAGAATCTCTTCATAGTTTTAAGTTATGATTTTGGTTGATATTTATTACTTAATAAATATTCCAAAATCATAACTATGTTTATTATAGTATATGCTTTCATAAAAGTATCGGATATCTGATGGGAGATTTTGCCAAACCAGGGATTTTGTTCCATAACAAAGCCTGAGCGATTTCGAAATGCAGATATTGGACAAAAGAATGGTTTTGCAAAGCCTTCTAATAAATAATTATTATCAATCACCAAACCATCATAGAGACAAACAATTATATACCAATAATTTATTTACTATTTAACCGTACGTAGCTATACTATTATATAAACAGGAACAGGTACATTATTTTAATTAAAACGTTCACAAGATTCACCTCGGTTTATACGCTATTATGAGAAGGTATAAAGGCCATATGAATGGGGAACGTTATCTTGCAGACAGGAATATTACGGAAGTTCATGATCTGGATAACGAACGAAAGGAATGCCAAATAGATATTATCATCAACTATGGATTCGAAAAACCTTATGAAAGTTTAAATCAAGCTTATTGGGATGGTTTTAGAAGATGTAAACACTGCATTAAAAATACAAATAAACCAGACAGCGTTTAGTTTACACTTCCAAATAATTTTAGACTTTCTATTGATATTAAATCATTCATCTTTTTAAAACCTTATTATAATCAATACTTTGATTTAATTTGTTTTATTGAATAAAACAAAACGGGATCGTTTATCTAAAATACCTGTTATTTAAGAATCGGACTCTGAAAAAACTTTTTCAAAGGTACTTTTAAGGTCATTTATCGTAATCGGTTTAATCAAATAATCTACATAATTGGTTTCTTCTGCACGAATAGCATGTCTGTTATCGGAATTTCCGGTTATATAAATTACAGCTACATCCGAAAACTTACGTATTTCTTTCATAGCATCAATACCATCCATCGGTCCGTCTAACAATATGTCCATTATGATTAAAGCCGGGTTATGTTTTTTTGCTAATTCGACGGCTTCCTCACCAGTTGTGACTGGTCCCAATGGAGTATGTCCTAATTTTTTAATATAATTCTCGTAAACAAGCGACAATAACATGTTATCTTCAACAATCAATATTCCATTGTCCTTATCTGACATCTTAACACTCCTTTTTATTAGATCGTAACATTAAATCTTTTCCCAGGGAAAATTTACAACATACTTTGTACCATTGCTATTATCAACTAAAATATTCCCTTTTAATTGCCTCGTCATTGTTAAAATCAGTTTAAAACCTAGTGAATCCGGATGGTCTAAATCAATTTTTTGGGGTAATCCTTTACCATCATCACTGAAAATTATGTTAATTTCATCTTTATCTTGTTGAATATCAATATAAATATTACCACTTTTATTATTTACAAAAGCATGTTGATATGCATTATAAAACATTTCATTTAACATCAACCCAAATGGTACGCCCTGATTAATATTTAAGTATAAATCTTCACAATTCGTATTTACTTTTATCTTACTATCTTCTAAATAAAATGATTTTCGTATCGATTCGTTCAGATCTGAAATATATTTGGCAATATTTATTTTGGACAGCGTTTTATTATGATATAACTTTTCATGAATCAAGGCAATTGATTTTACACGACTTTGCCCTTCACTTAATAAATTCCGTAACTGATCATTATCCGAATGTTCTATTTGTAATTCCATTAATCCACTGATAGTTGCCAGATTATTTTTAACTCTATGATGAATCTCTGTTAAAAGAACTTCTTTTTCATTTAATGATGTTTTTAATTCTTCTTCATATTCGATTAATCTGGTAATATCGGTCAAGACATTAATTGTGCCTCTTTTTCCCTCAAAATCTGCAAAAGAGGACATATCAATATGATCCCAGAATGTAGAACCGTCTTTTTTATACCCTTTTAAGACAATATTTAAGCTTTCAAAGTTTTCTCTTGCAAAATCAAGTTTTTTAGCTTTTTGATGTTCTGTTTCCGGTCCTCTTAATATTTGTACGGGGTATTTACCTATTATTTCTTCACTTGTATATCCGGTCAGTTTGGTAAAGGCATCATTAAACCAATCGATTCGACCACTCTCATTAGTAATATAAATTCCATTAGAAGTCTTGCTCGCTACCATCGATAATTTAGATAGTTCCCGTAAATTCTTTTGACGTTCGGTAATATCCTGAATAACTCCTTTCATCCGTACAGGTTTACCTTTTTTATTATAGATTATTTCTGCATGATCAAATAGATATTTTTCCTTCCCGTCTTTTGTTTTTAGAAAAAACTTATAGGTAAACTCCCGTTCACCTTTTTTAATTTTCTCTTTAACCATTTCATTCAAATCAGATCTTATGTTATCAGGAAGTAAAGAAAAGAAATCATCATTTTTTTGAATGTATTGCGACTTATTGATTTCAAATATTTCATAGAGTTCATCCGACCAACGTAAAACCTCTCTCTCCAGATCGTTTTCCCAGCTTCCTAATTTGGCTATTCTCTGAGCATTACTAAGATTATCATTAATTTTTTCCAGCTTTTTCTGCTCATTAGCTTGCTCAGTGGCAATACTAACCAGATTGGTTGCTACATTTATCCATTGGGTATCTACTTCATCCTCTTCGAGTTTGTTTTGATGATAAAGAGTAAATACTCCTAATAACTCATTGCGACTTGAAAAAACAGGTGTCGAAGAAGCGGAACGAATCCCTCGCTTTTGAGCAGGTTTCCAAAATTTCTCCCACGAGGGATCACTTGCAATATCTTTTGTCACTATCGTCTTTTTCTTAACTACCGCTTCATAACTAGTTCCCAATTCCTGAATAGGTATATTTTCAACAACATCACTAAATTCCTGGGGAAAAGGAGATGCTCCCACTTTGAAACGATCTTTAAATTCATTAAGAAGTAATATTGCGCACTTGAGACCGATGGATTGTTTTTCAACAAATAGACCAATTTCTTTAAGTATTTTGGATAAGGACTCTCTTCGGGCAATCATCTCCAATATTTCATACTGCCCTTTTATTATTTGCTCTCTCTTTTTCTGTTTCGTGATATCCCGGCTAATACTTACACTGTAATACGAATCAGAATCGTAGATGAAAAAAAGGATGATATCGAGAGTGACCCAATACGTTTCGCCATTTTTTCTCTTTTGGGCTACTTCAATATTTTTAACAACTCCATTTTTCCTCAGCTCATTATATAAGCTTTCCACATACTCCGGCTTTATCAGAGGTCCCCATAAGAAATCCGGTGTTTTGCCTAAAATTTCGTCTTTATGATAACCGGTTCTCCGTTCAAAAGCTTCATTTACATAAATAATTTTTGGAGATTCTAAATCTGGGTCACTCTGCTTGGTGATAATTACAACATCCTCGATTTCAGATATTGCTTTTTCAAGTAATAAGAGCCGATCACGCTGTTCCGTAACTGTTTGTTCAATTTCTCTTCGTCGGTCGATTTCATTCCGTAATTCTTGATTGGTTTTCTGAAATTGTTTCGTACGATATGCTACACGCTGCTCAAGTGTACGATTTCGATCGGTTATACGCTTATTTTCCTTTTCTCTTTCTGTAACATCTGTTAAAATTCCGGTAGCACCCAGTACATTGGCATCATTATCATAATGAAGACGTGCCAACACTTCCATTTTTTTAACATCACCTTCTTTAGTAATAAGTCGATATATCTCTTGATGAGTATCATCATCTGAATTAATCAGTGTTTGAAAATTGCGGACCCCTTTATCCCGCTCATCAGGATGTAAATAATTGTCATATCGATTACCCAGGCTATCCGCTATTGAAAAACCCGTCATATTTTCCCAGGCTGGATTTAGATAGGTCCAATGACCCAATTCATCTGTTTGAAAAATAATCTCATTAATATTTTCAACGACGTTTTTATACTTTCTTTGACTATGAGCTAATGCGATATCCGTTTTTTTTCTTCCTGTAATATCGAACGAGGTACCAACAATACGAGCAGATTCACCTTGATCACCCTCTACCAATCTGATTTCATCTCTTAGCCATATATAGGTTCCGTCTTTTCTTTGAAATCGATACTCACTAACCCACTTATTACTCTTTTGCCCCGTCACTTTATCAAAACTATTCATCACTTTTCCATAATCATCGTGATGAATATGGTTTCTCCACAGATTGTCATTATCTAAGAGCTCATTAGCTGTAAATCCGAGTAATTGTCTCACATTGTCACTCACAAAGATCAATGGCATATTCTTTTCTGCAAGACACTGAAACAGGATCACGCTGCTCGATGACAAAACATCGTTTACTTGTTCTAATCCATCGATTTTTTTATTCATAAATAATGTAACCTTCTGAATCCCAAATATTATAATTAAGCGAACTTAAGCCATATCAAAATACCTGTTTTATCCTTTATCATTGAATGTATATCGAGGTTTTTCCATGTAATAATCTTTTTAACACATCCCCCAGGACCTGTAATATAAATAGTAATGCCCTTTGGTTCAGTAGCGCCTGCACTTAAGTAATCAATTACAGGTAAGTATATTTAATTGATTACTTACTAACAATATTGTTAAAGGAAGGCTTTGCAAATCCTTGGTTTTTGTTCAAAGTCAAAGCTTGAGCGACTTCGGAACCGCAGCATATTAGCCATATGGGAGGATTTCGAAATCGCGAAAATGCATCTATTGGACAAAAGAACGGTTTTGCATAGTCTTCTATAGTTCTTGTCATCGGTTTCCTTAATTATTGTCAAGATTATTCGATCAAAAACATAAATATTACTGTATGATTATTAATTAAATATTTGCAGTAACTATAATTCAAATTGCTCTTGATTTCCCGTATATTAATACCTTTATCATTGATGTCGAACAATACCCCTAATAACGAAAAATTTCGAGGGGTTTCTAATTAATCAATGTTATCAACATTTGCAAAAAAAATTCTTTTTGATGGATACTACGAATACCAATAAGCTACATCTTCTTAGAGAACACTTAGAAAAGAGAATCCTGGTTCTTGACGGTGCCATGGGCACAATGATTCAGGATTTTAAACTTACCCCGGATGATTTTCGTGGCGATCGATTTAAAGATCACCCAAAAGAGCTTCAGGGGAATAACGATATTCTTTCCATTACTCGTCCCGATGTTATCAAAAAAATCCATCAGGAATATTTAGCGGCCGGTGCGGATATAATCGAGACTAATACCTTTAACGCCAATCCGATTTCGCAGTCTGATTATGACACTCAGGATCTGGTTTATGAATTGAATCTTGCCTCTGCCCGAATCGCACGTGAAGCCGCAGATGAATTTACCCGAAAAAATCCGGATCAACCTCGTTTTGTGGCGGGATCCATCGGCCCAACCAATCGAACATTGTCACTTTCTCCCGATGTTAACGATCCTGGTTACCGAGCCATTACTTTCGACCAATTAGTGGATGCTTATACCGAACAGATCAGTGGTTTGGTTGAGGGTGGAGCAGATGTCCTGCTCGTGGAGACTGTTTTTGATACCTTAAATTGTAAAGCAGCCATTTATGCCATTCAGACTTATGGGGATAAGATTGGCAAAGAACTTCCAATCATGATTTCCGGAACTATCGTGGATCAGAGTGGTCGAACCTTATCGGGACAAACTACGGAAGCCTTCTGGATTTCGGTATCCCATACCAAGAACTTGTTAAGTGTCGGACTAAATTGTTCACTCGGCTCTAAACAGATGCGTCCTTATATCGAGGAATTGTCCAGAATCGCTACCTGCAATGTCAGTCTCTATCCTAATGCCGGACTACCGAATGAATTCGGTGAATATGATGAATCTCCGGATTTCATGACGAAGTATATAGACGAGTATTGCAATAACGGTTTTGTAAACATTATCGGTGGATGTTGTGGTACCACGCCTGATCATATCCATTCGTTTGCTGAAGCGGCTGCTCAATGTAAACCCAGAAAGATTTCAACCGCAGAACCCTACCTTCGTTTAAGTGGGCTGGAGCCTTTAGTGGTACGACCGGATGCCAATTTCGTTAATATTGGAGAACGTACTAATGTGGCCGGATCACGTAAATTTGCCCGGTTAATAAAAAACGAGCAATACGAAGAGGCGCTGTCAGTAGCTTTACAACAAGTTGAAAACGGGGCACAGATTATTGATGTCAACGTTGATGAAGGTATGCTCGACTCCGAAAAAGTCATGACTACATTTTTAAACCTGATTGCCTCCGAACCCGATATCTCTAAAGTTCCGGTCATGATCGATTCTTCGAAATGGTCGGTTATTGAAAACGGGTTGAAATGTGTACAGGGAAAAAGTATCGTCAATTCGATCAGTCTTAAGGAAGGGGAAGAAGCTTTTCTTGAGCAAGCCCGTAAAATCAAACATTACGGAGCAGCCGTCGTAATTATGGCTTTCGATGAAAAAGGACAGGCCGACACTTACGAACGACGGTGTGAAGTTTGTGAACGCAGTTATAAATTATTGACCGAGAAAGTCGATTTTCCACCACAGGATATCATAATAGATCCGAATATCCTGACCATCGGTACCGGTATCGAAGAACATAATAACTACGCCATCGATTTCATAAAAACGACCAAATGGATTAAAGAAAATCTGCCTCTTGCTAAAGTCAGCGGTGGGGTCAGCAATTTATCTTTTTCTTTCCGGGGAAATAATCCGGTTCGTGAAGCCATGCACAGTTCGTTCCTGTATCATGCGATCAAAGCCGGTATGGATATGGGAATTGTCAATGCCGGTCAGCTCGAGGTTTATGAAGAAATTCCCAAGGATCTCCTGGAACACGTTGAAGATCTGATTTTTAACCGACGACCGGATGCTACGGAGCGAATGGTTGATTTTGCCGAACAGGTAAAAGATGACAAGACGCAAGAAAAGAAAAAGGATGAATGGCGTGAAGGTCCTGTAGAAGATCGGCTGAAACATTCACTTGTAAAAGGTATAGTTGAGCATATCATCGATGATACCGAAGAAGCCCGTCAAAAATATGAACATCCACTCGAAGTCATTGAAGGTCCTTTAATGGATGGAATGAACATCGTGGGCGATTTATTTGGTTCAGGAAAAATGTTTTTACCTCAGGTGGTAAAATCGGCTCGTGTCATGAAAAAATCGGTTGCCTATCTCTTCCCGTATATTGAAGAAGAAAAGAAGGAGATGGAAGACAACCGTCCAAACGCTAAAGTTCTTCTGGCCACGGTGAAAGGAGACGTACATGATATCGGTAAAAATATTGTAGGTGTTGTTCTTTCTTGTAATAATTATGATGTAATCGATCTTGGCGTCATGGTTCCGGCTAATAAAATATTGGATGAAGCCCGAAAGCAAAATGTGGATATCATCGGGGTAAGTGGACTCATCACTCCATCACTCGATGAAATGGAACATGTGGCCAAAGAAATGGAACGAGAGGGTTTCGATATTCCACTATTAATCGGTGGAGCTACCACTTCACGTATTCATACCGCTGTTAAAATTGCTCCACATTACAACGGTCCAGTCATTCATGTTTTAGATGCTTCGCGAAGTGTAACTTATGTCAGTAAACTTATTTCTGAAAATACCCACGACACATTTATAAAAGAAAAGCAGGAAGAATATGTAGAACTGCGGGAACGCCAAAGCAAACGGAAATCTCGTAAAACCTATTTATCTATTGAACAAGCCCGCGAAAATAAAGCACAAATCGACTGGAAAAACACGAAAATCACTAAACCTGCGAAACCAGGCGTAACGGTATTTCATGATATCGATCTCTCAGAAATCCGTAAATACATCGACTGGTCTCCTTTTTTCATTGCCTGGCAATTAAAAGGTAAATATCCCGCAATATTTGATGATGAAGAAGTCGGTCCTGAAGCAAAAAAATTATACGATGATGCCAATGCTATGATCGATAAAATCATAGCGAAAGGCTGGCTCAAAGCGGATGCTGTTGTCGGACTCTTTCCGGCTAATGCCGTCGGTGATTCCATTGAAGTTTATTCGGATGAAAAACGAAATGAAGTCATTGCTGAATTTCATATGCTGCGTCAGCAAGCCAAGAAACGCCGGGGACAACCCAATAAATCGCTGGCTGATTATATTGCGCCTAAAGAAACGGGTAAAAAGGATTACATAGGTGGCTTTGCGGTCACTGCCGGACTCGGGATTGAGAAATGGATTAAGCATTTTGAAGAGAATCATGATGATTATAACAAGATTCTATTAAAATCATTGGCTGATCGTTTTGCAGAAGCTCTGGCCGAGATGATGCATAAAAAAGTACGAACTGAAATATGGGGCTATGATCACGATGAACAACTGGGCAATGAAGCTTTGATCAAAGAAGAATATGATGGCATACGTCCCGCTCCGGGTTACCCGGCCAATCCGGATCATACTGAAAAACGTACCTTATTCGATCTATTGAATGTCGAGGAAAACACTGGAATTGAACTCACAGAAAGTTGTGCCATGTATCCCGCATCAAGCGTGAGCGGGCTTTATTTCTCACATCCTGATTCGGAATATTTTTCCATTGGAAAAATAAATAAAGACCAGGTATTGGATTATCAAAAACGCAAAAAGATGTCCATTGAAGAAATTGAAAGATGGCTGTCACCGAATCTTGTATATAACGGAACCGCTGCTGAAGAAAAAGTAAAGAAATAACAAGTCGAATTATTAATTATATTGAATCCAAATTGAGTCAATAACATTGAATATTGCTTTTATAGTAGAATTTTGTTGTACAACTGTATATAATTGTACTTTGTAAGTGAGATGTTTTACTCCTTATTTTATCTTATTTTTGAAAAGTCATAGATTATGTTGTTTTTATAACGTTAACATAATCATCTAATGTGATCAGTCATTTTAGTTTCTCTTACTTGTTACTGAGTCTGTATTTATGAAGAAGTATACATCATTCCGTAAGATATTGTTTTCTATAGGCCTATTAGCTATTATCGGCCTGACGGGTATGAATGTATATTCATTATATAAACTCAATAAAACATCCATCGCCACTTCCGTAGAGAATAAGAAGAATCAAATTTCAGAATTTGCCTCTCAAGTTCGGAATCGCTTTTTAGTCGTATCTAAAGGTATATGGAAAATTGATACGGATAAATTGAACAATGAGTTAGAAAAGGGAAAGTTCCCCGCATCGTTTATGCAGGTATTAACAACTGCTTCACAAGATTCCCTTTTCAGTCAAATCTATTTTGCCCGTCCGGATCAAGCTTCGGCAACTAAGTCGTCTTTTATTTATAAGTATAATACAGTAACAAATAAAATGATGCTTACGCGTCATTATCCGGAATTAGTTCACGACGGCATAGAACTGGCTCAAACCCGAATGAAGGTCCTGGCTAAAGATTATCAATGGCCTACCAAAACCCTATTCGATACGAATCGAAGCATGACCATTACTCTAATCAATCCCAAAAACCATTCTATTATGGGATATGTTTGCCTGGTCATTGATAATAACTATTTGATTCACGGATATCTTCAACCCATGCTGATCAAAACTTTTGGTAAAAATGATCCAAATGGTATCACGGTTTGGGTGCATGACTGGGTTAAGAATAAAGATTTGGCCACGAATAACCCGAATGTCTCTTATAATAAAAAAAAGGTCCATATTAACGACAGCTTTCCCGGTCTGTTGGATAACTGGAACCTGAAAGCAGCCTTCGACGAATTACCGACGGTTAACGCCTCCCGGGCACAATTTGAACGAAATTTAACCGCATTGGGAGCGGCTGTCTTAATATTGCTGGGAAGTCTCGTCTTCATCAATATTACGGCTCAAAAAGAGCGGGAACTGGCATTACGACAAACCGGATTTCTTGCTAATGTCACACACGAATTAAAAACCCCGCTTGCCGTCATGCAGGCAGCCGGTGAAAATTTAGCTGATGGTCGCGTTAAAGACCCAGACCGGCTTAAAACCTATGGAAAACATATTTATAATGAATCGGTACGCTTACGTAAAATGATCGAAAAATTACTGGATGTTGCTAAAACGGATGCCGGTCAGATGATATTAAAGCCCTCACAGCAACAACTGGATCTGCTCGTTGCAAATTTTGCAGAAGAGCATCGATCTTACCTTGAAAATAAAGGTTTTACTCTAAAAACGAATATCGACAAAAACATTCCCCC
>Ga0102962_1000393_pt1 | contig 21554 bp, 16 predicted proteins | sample SalPonF2_C_D2_MG_FD_84519 | JGI IMG/M metagenome (GOLD analysis project Ga0102962, IMG submission 84519) | Salt pond soil microbial communities from South San Francisco under conditions of wetland restoration - Salt Pond MetaG SF2_C_D2_MG ...
ATTATTTTTTCTGAGAAACTTCTCTAAATTTTTGTTATCAAGTTTTAAAAGGTCGTTAACCGACATATCTTTGAAAGATTTAAATGTTAAACCTTCCTTTTTGATTTCTTTCTTTTCTTTCTTTTTTTTCTCCTCTTTAACCTTTTTTTGATTATCAACAATTGCATAGAGGATATTTGGCTGGGACTGGCAGATATCCAGCCCAATTCTTCCAACCTTATCGCCTGTCGGAAGACCGTTTACACTCTTTTTCCAGGTATCGCCACCATCGTTTGATACGTAAATAGCCGATCCGGAACCCGATCCTTCAAAATTCCAGGCATGGCGCATACGTGTCCATGTGGCAGCCCAAAGCTGATTGTGATTTTGAGGATTCATAACCAAATCTATGGCACCGGTACTATCGTTCACAAACAGCGTCTTTTTCCAGGTCTTACCACCATCGGTAGTTTTATATACACCTCTATAAGGGCTTTTGGAATATAAGGCACCTTCACTTGCTACCCATGCAATATCGGGATTCACGGGATCCGTAATAATGCGCGAGATATGCTCCGTATTAGTTAACCCGGTATGTATCCATGTTTTACCACCATCGGTGCTTTTATACACTCCGGATCCTGCATAACTTGATCGACTGCTGTTAACTTCTCCTGTTCCAACCCATAAGATCTGGGGATTAGCTTTTGAAACGGCTATGTCACCTATTGTCAAAGTACCTTGTTCATCAAAGATCGGGTCGAAAGAGATACCATTATCATCAGTCTTGAACACGCCACCGGAGGCGTAAGCAATATAAAATTGTTTTTGTTTAGATGGATTAACAGCAATATCAGTCACTCGTCCCGCCATAACAACAGGTCCTACACTCCGCGCAGGATAAGTACGAATCAATGAATTATGTCTGAGCTCCCGGCGCTGGCTAATAGCTTGATTAACATCTGTAGCCGAAGACGGCACAATCTGAGCTTTTAAATTAAGAGATGAAAAGAATAAAAAGATAATAGTTAATAATAAAGTATAGTATTTCGATCGGGTCATAGCAGATTTAGTTCATGAATAAAATTATTTTTTTAATATCTATCTGTAAAGAAAACAATTGGATAACAAGTTATATATGATCCTTTTAAATAAGGACAATGACTATAATTCCAAAACATAAATAATTAATTAAGAGAATATGGTATTTTTCGTTAATTAAATAAACCGTTTTCTTTTGAATAAGTGGGTAAAAGAACCGCTATCGGTTTGTAATTATTTTTAAATAAGGTTATCTTTCCGATGACAAAGTGAGGCTCATACCGGTCTCACTTTTTTTTGTACTTATAAACACTGAGTTTTGGCTGAAGTATTAGAAAATAAAATTAGTGAATTGGTTGAATCGGTACTTGAAGGTACCGATTTGTTTCTGGTGGACCTTGTATTGAAGGGACAGAAGGGCAGCTATTCCCTATGGGTTTATGTTGATGCTGAGAAAGGCGGTGTAAATCTTGATGAGTGTGCTAATATCAGTGAAGAATTGGGAGTATTACTGGAAGCACATGATATAATTAAAGGACGATACCGTCTTAATGTATCATCACCGGGAGTTGACCGGCCTCTTATGGACAAAAGACAATATTTTAGTAAGATTGGGCGTAATGCTTCTGTAAAGTACAAAGCAGGTGAGGAAGCAACGTCAACCAAAGGTATCATTAAAGATTTTAACGGTGAAGAGCTTGTAATTGAGAAAGATGATGGTCAGGATATTATCATTACTTTCGAAGATATCATAGAAACAAAGATTTTGACAGCCTGGTGATTATTAAAACCACTGATTGGGAGAAATGATGCAAGATGATATTTCTAAACAGATAGTTCAATCTTTTGCTGAGATAGCAAAAGACAAGGGGATCGATCGTAATTTGCTATTGTCGATCCTTGAGGATGTTTTTAAATCAATGATTCGAAAAAAATATGGATCGGACGATTCTTTTAGTGTAATATTAAACCCTGATCGGGGTGAGATTCAGATGTTGCATGTCAGAGAAGTAGTTCCTGATGATGAATTTGAGAATCCTGTTACAGAGATTCCTATTTCGGAAGCGCATAAATTTGATCCCGACCTGGAACTATATGATGAGTTTGCAAAAGAGATATTTGTAAAGGATTTTGGCAGACGTGCGGTTATGATGGCACGTCAGACATTGGCCCAGCGGATCCGTGAAATCGAGAAGGAGAATGTTTTTGACGAATACATGGATCGCGTAGGCGAAATTGTTCTTGGTGATATCTATCAGGTCAGGAAGAATGATGTTTTAGTAAATCATAACGGTGTAGAACTGGTTCTTCCCAAAAAAGAACAGATATATAAAGACAGATATCGTAAAGGTGACACTATTCGGGCGGTTGTTGTAGAAGTTAAACGCGAAAACAGCAATCCAACCGTTATAATATCAAGGACATCACCTATTTTTTTGGAACGTTTGTTTGAAAATGAGATTCCGGAAGTATTTGACGGTATTATAGAAATTGTAAAAGCAGTACGTGAACCCGGTGATCGTTCGAAGGTTGCCGTTATCTCCCATGATGAACGTGTTGATGCCGTTGGTGCTTGTGTTGGAATGAAAGGAGTTCGCATTCATTCCATTGTACGTGAACTTTGTAATGAGAATATCGACGTAATAAATTATACGGAAAACAAGGTAGAATTCATTAAACGTGCTCTTCAACCGGCTAAAGTGTTATCGGTGGAACTTGATGAAACCAGTTCGCATGCTAATGTTGTAGTACCGGCCGATCAGGTTTCGAAAGCGATCGGTAAAGGAGGGGTAAATATTCGATTGGCATCTAAGCTTGTAGACTGCGAAATTGATGTTTACCGTGAAGTGGAAGAAGAGGACGATATCGATATCTTTGAATTCACGGAAGATTTCGGTGAAGAAGTCGTTCAGCAGTTGTTTGATATTGGCTGTGATACGGCGCGAGCTGTTCTTGAGCTTGATGCACAAGAATTAGTGAGAAGAACAGAAGGCAAAATCTCCGAAGATTTAGCCAGTGAAATTATAGAAACAATAGAAGAAGAGTTTGAAGAGGATGAAATTTAGATAAACATTTAATTCGAGCGGAATCTTTTAACTCTTAAAGGATCATCTTAATTTATAGTATGACGCAAGGCGGAAAACAAAAAAAGCTTTTTAAAGTCGCAAAAGAATTTAACGTATCTACTCAAACCATAGTTGAAGCGCTAGAGGAGAATGGATACAAAATAGATAGTAAACCTAACGCTAACATTTCTCCGGAGATGTATAGCGCATTGGAATCTGTGTATGGTGTGGATAAAGCGAAAAGTAAAGAACACGAGCGTGCCCGTGAAGAGTACGAGGTACGCAAGACGGAATTGCGTCATAACAGAAATGAGTCTGTTACTCTCGATAATGTTTTAGAGCCTCTCGATGACCTTCCTATGGAAACGGAAGATGAAGCAAAAGTTGAAGACGAATCTAAAGAGAAGAAAGCGGCCGCTGAGGAAGAACAACCCGAATCCGGGAAAAAGGCAGATAAAGAGCCTGAAAAAGATGTGAAGGAACCTAAGGCTAAAGCTCAGGCTGAAACCGCAGATAAAGCCGAAAAGGAAGAGAAGGCAGAAAAAGAGAAAAAAGAAGCTGAAGCTGCAGAAGAAAAGAAAAAAGCAGAAGCTAAAAGGAAAGAGGAAGAGGCAAAGCAGAAAGCAGCCGCAGATAAGCAGAAGAAAGAAGCAGAGGAGAAAGAGGCTAAAGCCAAAGCTCAGAAAGAGAAGGAAGAAGAAAAATCCGATGAAGGTGAGGATGTAACTAAAGAAGTCGGAAAGAAACAAAAAGAAGATCAAGAGCAGGCTGAAAAGAAGAAGGCTCAAGAAAAAGAAACTCAGAAAAAAGCCAGTAAAAAAGAGCCGGAAAAAGCCGCTAAAAAAGAAGAAGCCGGGGAGAAAAAGGAAGAAAAAGAAGCAGAGGAAGACGAAGAAAATGTAATACGTGCTAAGACTTCCAGGCTTCGCGGTACCCGTGTAATTGGTTCAATAGATATTACGAAAGAAAAGAAATCCTCAAAAAAGAAAAAGAAGAAAAAATCCGATACTAAGTCAAAAGATGAGTCGGGAGAGGATGCGGATAAAAAGAAAACACGGAAAAGAAAGAAAAAGCGGCTCAAAAGAAGCAAAAATAAGCCTGACGATAAAAAACAGGAAGATACATCCAAGAATAAGAAGAAAAAGAGGGGCAAACGCGGCAAACGTGTTGATGAGGAAGAAGTAGAGCAGAAAATGAAAGAGACTATGCAGATGCTCAAATCTTCCGGTAGTGTCGGTAAAAAACGACAAAAACGTCGCCGGCAGAAACGTGAGGAAATGGCTGCTGAAAGGGAGCATGAAGCTGCACAAAAAGAAGAACAAAGGGCTATCCTCGAAGTCACAGAGTTTATCACAGTCGGTGACCTCGCCGATCTTTTGGATGCAAAATCTACAGATATTATTACGATATGCATGAATCTTGGTATCATGGTGTCTATTAATCAACGTCTCGATGCCAGTACTATAGAATTGATTGCTGAAGAATATGGCCGCGAAGTTCATTTTGTGGATGCGGATGAATTACTAGAAGAAATTGAAGATGAGGAAGATGCCGAAGAGGATCTCGAGCCGAGAGCCCCGGTTGTTACCGTAATGGGACACGTCGACCATGGTAAAACGTCTTTACTTGATTACATCCGAAAAGCACATGTAGTTGCCGGTGAAGCCGGTGGAATTACCCAGCACATCGGTGCTTACGAAGTGTCGGTCGGACAGAATGACAAGAAAATCACATTCCTTGATACACCCGGACACGAAGCTTTTACAGCTATGCGTGCAAGGGGAGCCCAGGTAACGGATATTGTTATCCTTGTTGTTGCCGCTGATGATGCTGTAATGCCACAAACCATTGAAGCTATAAACCATGCCCAGGCAGCAGGTGTATCTATTATTGTGGCAATAAATAAAATTGATAAGCCGGATGCCAACTCTGATAAAATCCGCCAGCAACTCTCAGAGCATAACGTTCTGGTAGAGGAGTGGGGTGGTAAATATCAATCGGCTGAAATTTCAGCCAAAACAGGAAATGGCGTAGAAGAACTACTTGATAAAGTTCTCATTGAGGCTGAACTCCTTGAATTAAAAGCTAACCCGGAAAGAAATGCGGTTGGGATTGTACTCGAATCAAGGGTAGATAAAGGTAAAGGTGTTGTAGCCAACGTACTTATCCAAAAAGGTACTCTTCAAGTCAGTGATCCTTTTGTTGCCGGGCAATATTTCGGACGTGTCAGGGCAATGGAAAATGAACTTGGCAAACGGATTGAATCAGCCGGGCCTTCCACACCGTTGCAGTTGATTGGATTTGACGGATTACCACAGGCAGGCGACAAGCTGACGTCAACAGAGGATGAGAAAAGAGCCCGTGAAGTTGCTCAACAGAGACAACAAATCAGACGTGAACAGGATCTGCGTAAAGTTAAGCATATTACGCTCGATGATCTATCGCGTAGGATGGCATTAGGTGAAGTTGCCGAATTGAATATTATCATAAAAGGTGACGTTGATGGTTCGATTGAGGCCTTATCCGGTTCATTGCAGAAAATCAGCAATGAAGAAGTTAAAGTGAATATTATTCACACCGGTGTCGGTGCTATAACCGAATCAGACGTACTGTTGGCATCTGCTTCCGATGCTATTATTATCGGATTCCAGGTTCGTCCGTCTACGCAAGCCCGCAAACTTGCCGAAAAAGAGCAAATTGATATACGATTATTTAGCGTAATTTATGATGCTGTTGATGCTGTTCATGATGCGCTTGAAGGATTGTTATCACCCGAGATAAATGAAAAAATCGTAAGTACACTTGAAGTACGGGATACCTTTAAAGTTCCCGGAGCCGGTATGGTAGCAGGATGTTATGTAACGGAAGGTAAAATCACACGAAACACCAAAGTCCGTTTGATCCGTGATGGAATTGTTGTCTATGACGGGGAAATAGGTTCACTTAAGAGATTTAAGGATGATGTTCGGGAAGTTGCTTCCGGTTATGAATGCGGTTTATCGATCGCCAATTATAACGATATTAAAGTAGGTGATGTAATTGAGGGCTATGAAGTCGTTGAGACAAAACGGAAATTAATGAGTTAACAGTTTTGCAATTGTATGAGTATAAGGACAGAACGACTTGGTGCGGAAATTCAGAGAGATCTGGGACCAATATTTCAGAAATATCAGAATAATACGATAATTACAGTCACTAAAGTCAGGGTTACTCCTGATTTATCCATAGCCAAAGTTTATATCAGTATTCTAGCACCGAACCGGGATAAAAATAGCGTTTTTGCTTATCTGAAAGAGCATGATACCGAAATACGTAAAGAATTAGCTCAAAAAATACGGCATCAGGTCAGGAAAATACCCGAGTTACATCTCTATCTTGATGATACAGCTGAATATGTAGATCGGCTTGAAAATTTATTCGATAAGATTCATAAAGAAGATCCGGATATACCCGATAACGAAAAAAATGAGGGTAACTGATACTACATGCCCATCGCCATACCATTAGATCGATTACCCGTCTATGATACAGCTAATTTACCGGCTGTAACGGATAATTATAATAATGGTGGTATATTCCTGATTGATAAACCCAAAGGATGGAGCAGTTTCAAAGTCATAAAAAGACTTCGACGATTTCTTGATTTGAAGAAAATAGGCCATGCCGGTACTTTGGATCCTATGGCTACGGGTTTATTGGTTGTTTGTACCGGAAAAGCCACAAAATCCATACAGTACATTCAGGAACTGACCAAAGAATATGTTGCTAATATCAGGTTCGGAGCATCCACACCAAGCTTTGATGCCGAGACGGAATTTGATGAACATGCCCCGTACGATCATATCACAAGAGAAGGTATCGAAGAAACGTTAAGTGCATATTTTAACGGCACAATCAATCAGCTGCCCCCTATGTATTCCGCTCTCAAACATAAAGGCCAAAGGCTCTACAAATTGGCACGCAAGGGTGAAACAGTGGAACGCAAATTACGGCAAATTACGATATATAATACAGACATTATAAGTTTTGATAATCCCGATTTGATAATAAAAGTTGAGTGTAGTAAAGGTACCTATATTCGAACATTGGCGGATGATCTGGGCAGAACAATGAATTCATTGGCATATTTGTGTGGTTTGAAAAGAACCAGGATAGGATCGTATCGGTTAGAAAATGCTTTATCGATAGAATTACTGGAAAAAATTTTTAACAATGACAGAAATCGTTTATCTCAATGACGTTAATTACGATTCCAACTCCGTAATCACGGTTGGTACGTTCGACGGCGTTCATGAAGGGCATAAAACAATAATAAAAAGGGTAGTTGATTCAGCGAGAGAAAGAGGCGCCAGAAGTATACTCGTTACTTTTGATCCGCATCCGAGAGAGATCATCAATCCGGGTAAAGATGGAATAAAGCTACTTACTACACTTGAGGAACGTGCAGAAATACTGGATGATTTGGGAATAACAATGATGTTGGTGATTCCATTCGACCGTGATTTCTCACTAATCAGTTCCGAAGATTTTATTCATGATATCATATATGATAAAATAGGGGTTGGTAAATTTGTTATAGGCTATGACCATCAGTTCGGCCGGAACAGAGAGGGAACAAAAGCAACCGTAAAAAAACTTTCACGCGAGCTCGGGTTTGAAGTTGAGATTATTGAAGCCCATGATATTGGTGAGATAACGGTCAGTAGTACCAATGTTCGCAATGCTCTTGAAAATGAAGGAGACGTTGATTTAGCACACCGATTCTTGGGAAGGCCTTATCATATTAAGGGAACGGTAGTTCACGGTGATAAACGTGGCAAGGAGATCGGATTTCCAACAGCAAATGTCAAACCAGAAAATCATAAGAAAATTATACCCAAAAATGGGGTCTATGCTGTTGATATTAAGGTTGGGGAAACCATTTATAAAGGGATGATGAATATCGGTATCCGGCCGACATTTGATGGGAGTGATGAGCGAACGATAGAAGTGAATATTTTTGATTTTGGAAGTAATATCTATGGGGAAACTGTTGAGATATGGTTTATTAAAAGAATAAGGGACGAATTACGTTTTAAAAGTGTAGAAGAATTAATTGAGCAAATAAAGAATGATAAAGTAATTGCTCAAAGGTTAAATAAGTAATATATTATCAAACTTGTAGATTAACTTAAGTAAGCAGTCTACTTTAGCATATAATAATATCTAAAGCGGAGAATAATGAATATAACTCAAGAAGAAAAGAAAGAGATTTTTAAAAATTATGGTACTTCCGAAAGTGATACCGGTTCGCCGGAAGCACAAATCGCTTTATTCACGGAACGTATCAATCGTTTAACCGGCCACTTAAAGGAACACAAACTTGACCATTCATCCCGTCTTGGGTTGCTACGTTTGGTTGGTAAACGCAGAAAATTACTCAACTATCTTATGAAAAAAGATATTGAAGGTTACAGAAAACTGATCAAAGAGTTGGGTATACGTAAATAATTTAAAAAGGCACGTAATAATCGTGCCTTTTTTATTACATCTCTCGTTATAATCAGGCTTATATTTTATGATACGGGTTTGCTAATATTTCAAAATATTAAGCGTTAATATTAAATATTATAAACAGATTAATTTAGTTATTTCACATCGTTATATACGATAACGATACGTACGTTAAGTAAAGGAAAAAACATGAAGGAAGATTTTAAATCAGTTGAATTTGCACCTGGAAAAACATTATCAATAGAAACAGGCCGCCTGGCAAAGCAGGCAAATGGTTCCGTTGTGGTTAGATTAGGTGAGACAATGGTGTTAGCCACAGCAGTAAGTAAAGAGGAACCGGTGCCAGGTCAGGATTTCTTTCCATTGTCAGTAGATTTTAGAGAAAACTTTTCAGCCGGTGGTCGTTTCCCCGGAGGATTTATTAAACGTGAAGGACGCCCTTCTGAAAAAGAGATTTTATCAAGTCGTTTAATCGACCGGACCATTCGTCCCATGTTCCCTAAAGGGTATATGAATGAAACACAAATTATTTGCTTTGTTATATCATCTGACGGTGAAAATGATGCTGATGTTTTAGGCGGTGTTGGAGCTTCTGCAGCGCTGACATTATCTGATGTTCCTTTTGACGGACCTATTGCCGAAGTTCGCGTAGGTCGTATTGATGGTGAAATTATTGTTAATCCGACGGTAACTGAACTCGAAAATTCGGATATTGATTTGGTATTGGGCGGAACCATCGACAGCGTTGTAATGGTCGAGGGTGAAATGGGCGAAATTTCCGAAAAGGAAATGCTCGAAGCCATTGATTATGGTCATCAGGCCATTATTAAACTATGCCAGTTTCAACTGGACCTGAGAAATGAATTTGGTAAACAAAAACGTGAATTTGTTCCCGAAGAGCCTGATCAGGAACTCGTGAATAAAATTCATGATCTCATCGGTGACCGTTTTTATGAGATATCCAAAGCACAACTTGATAAAAACGACTATAACCAAAAGATCAAGGATGTTGTAACGGAAATTCAGGAGAATCTCGCGGAAGAATATCCCGAACAGGAAGGTGATATTTCAGAGATCTGCCATGATTACCAAAAAGATATATTACGTGGACTTATTATTGATGAGAAGTTACGTATTGACGGTCGAAACACGGATGAAATTCGTCCTATCTGGACACAGGCCGGTTATCTTCCCCGTACACACGGATCCGCAATATTTACACGTGGTGAGACACAAGCCCTGGTAACTGTAACTCTGGGTACAAAAAGAGATGAACAAAGCATAGATACTCTGTTCAATACAGAGCCTAAGCATTTCATGTTAAATTACAATTTCCCACCATTCTGTGTTGGAGAAGCACGTTTCCTTAGAGGTCCCGGACGCCGGGAAATAGGTCACGGTCATCTGGCAGAACGAGCAATCAAGAAGATGATGCCGGACCAGGAAGAATTTGGGTACACCATTCGTGTCGTTTCCGATATCCTCGAATCAAATGGTTCATCATCAATGGCTTCGGTTTGCGGTGGATCTATGGCATTGATGGATGCCGGGGTACCATTAAAAAAACCTGTTGCCGGTATTGCCATGGGCCTTATTAAAGGCGAAGATAAAACGGTTATTCTTTCCGATATTCAGGGCCAGGAAGACCACATGGGTGATATGGACTTCAAAGTAACCGGTACTGTTGATGGTATAACCGCTTGTCAAATGGATATCAAGGTAAAAGGTATTTCCCAGGAAGTTATGCAACATGCATTGGAACAAGCTAAGAAAGGCCGCTTATTTATACTGAGCAAAATGGCTGAGACCATTTCCGTACCCAGAGCGGAACTTTCAAAATATGCCCCTGCATTTACCAGAATGGAAATAGATGCAGATCAGATTGGTGCTCTTATAGGCCCGGGTGGTAAAATCATCCAGGGTATTCAAAAAGAAACCAATACCGAGATTAATATTGAAGAAGAAGGTAATAAGGGGATTGTGACCATAGCTGCCATGAGCGGTGCAGAGGCTGAAGAAGCAGTTGCTAAAGTTAAGGCAGTTGTTGGTAAACTTGAAGAAGGTGAAACCTATGAAGGTACCGTTCGTTCAATAAAAGATTATGGTGCTTTTGTGGAAATCATGCCCGGAAAAGACGGTTTACTTCACATTTCAGAGATAGATCATAAACATATTAAAAATGTTCGTGAGGTATTGCAGGAAGGTGATATCATTAAAGTAAAACTCCTGAGTATTGAAGCAGGTGGTAAACTTCGTCTTTCAAGAAAAGCCTTACTTCCTAAGGAAGAAGAAAATGAATAAAAAGTAGATAATAACTTTTTTAAAGCGCCAATCGTAAATGATGGCGCTTTTTTTTGTTATTATGCTTTTAATGGCAATTTATTATTGAGTAATTATTTACAATGGAAAACATTAGCAAGCTGGATAATATCAACAAATCAACATTACCATCAGGATTACGAATTGTAACTGAAAATATAGATAGTGTTCGAAGTATTTCTGTTGGGATATGGGTTAAAACCGGTAGCCGACACGAAAGGGACGAAGAAGCAGGGATCACTCATTTCCTCGAACACATGTTATTTAAAGGAACAAAAACACGATCTCAATTCGATATATCTTCGAGTATTGAGGCGGCAGGCGGGATGCTGAATGCGTTTACATCCTCAGAATATACATGCTACTATGTGCGCTGCCTGGATTCAGAATTGGATACTGCTGTAAATGTGTTATCAGACATGATATTGAATTCTAATTTTCCAAAGAAGGAGATCGTTAAAGAGAAGAAAGTCGTTATCGAAGAGATGAAAATGTACCGTGACAGTCCGGAAGATTTCATTTTTGAAGAATTCGGAGCTCAGGTATTTGAAAATCATCCCCTTGGTCGCCCCATAATCGGTTATGAATCGACTGTATCAGCGTTTAAAAGAGACGAATTGTTCGATTATATGTCACAGCGATATCAACCATGGAATATTATTATATCAGTGGCCGGAAACGTTGATCATGAACAAGTATTGAAATTGGGAAAGGATTATTTTAATGGTCAAAAAAAGGGTGTTAATAAGGAAGATAAAAGTATATTAACACCCTATACACCTCAAAAAAAGATCCTGACACGGCCGATCGAGCAAACTCATTATATCTTAGGTAAAAGATCCCTTTCTACAAGTGATGATGAACGTTATAAACTGTTACTAATGCAGACGGTTCTAAGTGGTGGCATGAGTTCACGATTACATCAAAACATCAGGGAAAAATATGGCTATTGTTATGCAATACAAGCTTTTATTCAATCATTTATAGATACTGGCATGTTCGGTGTCTATGTAGGTACGGATAAGGAGTATCTTGATCATGTAAAAGATCTTATCTTGAAAGAATTTGATATTTTACGGGGTAATAATATTCCGGATAAAGAGCTGGCAGAAGCAAAATCGCAGTTGAAAGGCAAATTACTATTATCGCAGGAAAGTATGAGTAATCGCATGACACGTCTTGCAAAAAGTGAGATTTATTTCGATCGTTACATGACACTTGATGAACTTATCGAGAATATTGATGCGGTAAATGCTGATGATGTTCGTGAGTTTGCACAGGATTTTCTGAACGAAAAAGAAATTACTGAAACCATTTTATTACCAGAGAATAAAAACTAATTAGAAATATTATTTAGAAAATATGATGGCTATTTCAAGTATTAAGGATTTATCAGAACATGAAGGTAAAACGGCAACCCTTCAGGGATGGGTTTATAATCAACGCACGAGTAAAAAACTGATCTTTACCATCCTTAGAGATGGAACAGGATTATGTCAGTGTGTTACTTCGATTGACGATGTTTCCGGAAATATATGGAAAAAAATATCCTCATTAACGCAGGAAAGTTCACTTAAGCTAACAGGTAAAGTTGTTAAGGATGACCGTAGTGTTGGTGGCTATGAACTTCATGTTACGGATATTGAAATCGTCAATATTGCCCATGATTATCCCATCACACCAAAAGAACATGGTGTTGAATTTTTAATGGATAACCGTCATTTGTGGTTGCGAAGCCAACATCAATGGGCGGCTATGCAAGTTCGTAATGAAATCATTTATTCTATTCATCAGTTCTTCCAGGAGAGGGGGTTTATCCAGATGGATGCACCCATTTTTACCGGTAATGCCGCTGAAGGGACTACAACTTTATTTGAAACAAATTATTTTGATCAACCTGCTTATTTGACTCAGTCCGGACAGCTTTATGCTGAAGCAATGGCCATGGCTCACGGTAAAGTGTATACCTTTGGACCTACTTTCAGAGCCGAAAAGAGTAAAACACGCCGGCATCTTACGGAATTCTGGATGATAGAGCCTGAAATGGTTTTTTACGATCTGGATATGGACATGAAATTGGCAGAAGAAATGATTGCCTATATTGTTCAGAGGGTATTATCAAATAAGCGGTCTCAACTTGATATACTCGAAAGAGATATCGCGAAACTTGAAAATGTTAAGATTCCTTTTCCTCGCATCTCCTACAATGACGCCGTCGACTTATTGAAGAGTGATAAGACAAAGAATATGCTCGATGAAATGGAGGTCTCCAGAAAAGAGGAAGAAGTTAACCTAAAAAAAGAACTGGAAGAACTTCAAAAAGAGTACGGACAGGCTAAAAAAGGTCGTAAATATCAGATCGATCGAAGGTCCAAAGAAATACGCGGCCTTTTGGAAAAAATAGAGGAAGATTTAAGAAATATTCCAACATGGAGAGAATCGGCTGAAAAATTTAAATGGGGAGAAGATTTTGGCGGTAGCGACGAGACGCTGTTAACCATGCAATTTGATCAACCTATCATGGTTCATCGATACCCGGCTGAAGTTAAAGCATTCTATATGAAAAAAGACCCGGATGATAATCGGCTCGCATTAGCCGTTGATGTACTGGCACCGGAAGGTTATGGCGAGATTATTGGTGGATCACAACGTGAAGATGATCTTGATGTGCTGTTGAAAGCTATCGAGAAACATAACCTGCCTGAAGAAGCATTTAAATGGTATCTCGATTTACGGAGGTATGGATCTGTGCCGCATTCAGGATTCGGTCTTGGATTGGAAAGAACCGTGGCCTGGATTTGTGGCCTCGAGCACGTCAGGGAGACTATTCCATTTCCACGATTACTCGGCCGTTTATATCCATAGAACTTAAATCCGGAAACTAAGATGGCAAAAAAAACCAGCATAGAAATATTCAGGGAACTGGTAAGCGAGCTCAAGTCGGGTAATGCCAAACCCGTATATTTTTGTAGTGGGGAAGAGGTCTTCTTCCTGGACAGGATTCAGGAAGGCGTTGTTTCACGTGTCCCGCCGGATCAGCGTGATTTCAACTTAGATATATTATATGGTCAGGATACGAATACAGATCGTATCCTTTCTGTCTGCCGTAGTTTTCCCATGATGGCTGAAAAGAGGGTTGTCATTATTCGTGATTTCTTTGGATTAGCTAAAAAAAGAGAAATTAGTGATGATCAACCGAATAATATGGACGACCTGATACCATATTTCGAACAACCTAACCCTAATACACTCCTGGTTATGATCGATGAAAAGAAACCGAGTGGTAATACACGGTTGGGGAAAGCTATAAAGAAAAACAAATCGGTTGGTTATTTTGAATTTAATTCTGTGCCTGAATATCGATTACCGGAATGGATTATAGAGTGGACACAAGTTACTCATAAGAAACAATTTGATCCCGCAGCGGCACAATACCTGGCACAATTCGTTGGTGATAATTTACTGCAACTTACTTCTGAAATTGACAAACTGTGTACCTTTAAAAAAGAAGGGGAACAGATTACACAGGATGATATCCGTGAACTTGTTGGCATATCCAAAGAATACTCCATATTTGAATTGAAGGATGCGATTGTTCAAAAAAACAAAGAGAAAGCCCTCTTTATAGCCGATAAAATTCTTCAGATGTCCGATTCTATAACGGGTGAAGTTATCAGGACTGTCAGTTTCTTCTATAGCATGTATTCGAATATCTGGCAGATTCTCAGATTAAAAGAACGTGGACTGACACCCGATCAGATACAAAAGAAAGTAGGCATATCGAATAAATTTTATTTCAATAATCTCATGAAAGATGCCAGGGCATATAAAAGTAATGAGATGCCCCGCATTTTTGAAGCATTATTGGATGCCGATAAAGCTATTAAAGGATTTAGTAAAATGGATCCTTCTTCCATTATGTTTTTTACAATTTCGAAAATTATGTGACTTTAAAATGATCGTGTTTTTCTTATCCAAAGTTCATAGCAGTTAAGCAACGTATTTAGAGGGGCATGGTGCATAGAGAAAATAAGTGCGCATCACCTTTCATATCAAATAGGCGGATTTAAATCAAAAGCGCAATCCCTTCGCGGTGGAGATTGACGCCGTTGGAAGGTGTTGAAAACGCTAATAACCCGATACAAAAGATACCACACCATATCATCACCATCCTTAGACGTCATGCTGGCCTGATCGGACATCCGGAAAAATAATCAAGTATGTTTACAATCATACTTGATTTTATTGTAATCATTAATGTTTGATCTGTTTAGCCCTTCCCCTAATCGAATACTTTAGATTCGACCCATTCAAGCAATTTTCAATAGGCCAGCAGTTTTTGCAGTGTTTGATCCAATCTTGCATTAGCCAGGTAATGTTTTTCAAGCGGTGCCGAGGTCGGAACAGGGGTATCGAGTGAGGCACATCGCATAACAGGTGCATCCAAATACTCGAAACAATGTTCGGTAATCAACGATGATATTTCACTCATAGGACCCATCGTCAGACCAGGTTCCTGTAAAAGTAATGCTTTATTGGTTTTACTAAGTGATTCTGATATAGTTTCAAAATCAACAGGTACCAGTGTTCTCAAATCCAGTACTTCCAGATTAATATCTTTTTCATGAGCATATTGCTCAGCTATTTCAAGGGCCCACTGTAAACCCATGCCGTAAGTGATAATTGTTGCATCAGAACCTTCACGACGTATTTTGGCTTTTCCCAGGGGTTCAAACGACACATGATCCGGTGTTTCAGCCTTAAGACTTCGATATAATTTTTTGTGTTCGAACACTATTACGGGATTTGGGTCAAGAAGAGCGCTATAGGTTAATATATGTGCATCCTCAACAGTACCCGGTACGGCAATTTTGAGCCCTGGATGTTGCATAAACCAGCTTTCGGGACAAGTGGAATGAAAAGGACCGGCTCCCACACCACCACCGTTAGGACAGCGGATAGTGACATTAACAGGTGGGGACCAACGATAATGTGATTTTGCAAGATTATTGACAATTTGATTATATCCACAAGTGATAAAATCAGAAAACTGCATTTCAACAACGGGCTTAAATCCTTCGAGTGCAAGCCCATAGGCAGCACCAAGAGCCCCCGATTCAATAATAGGCGTATTACGAACCCGTTCATTTCCGTATTTATCAAGAAATCCTTTGGTCACTTTAAATACACCACCGTACCCGGCAATATCCTGTCCCATAATTAAATAGGAACCATCTTCGTCAAAAGCCTGTTCAAGGCCTTTGGTAATAGCATCTATATAACGCTTGGTTGAAGATTTGCCATTTTGGGTAGTTCTGCTAAGTATGTTTTTGGGAATTGGTCCCCATATCGCTTTAGATTCACGATCTTCGTCCGGTTCGGGGAAAGGCGCCTCAAGTGCTTTTTGAAGATCAGGCTGAAATGATTCATCAACCTCATCATATATCTTCTCAAGTTCTGATTCGTTGAGGTACTTATTTTCAATCAGCCAATGCTCCAATCTTTTTATGGGGTCTTTTTTACCCCATTCTTCAAATAATTCATCGGGGACATAAGCTGTTCCGGATGCCTCTTCATGTCCACGCATTCTGAATGTTTTTGCTTCTACAAGAATAGGTTTCCCTTCATTAAACACTTTTTCTCGTGCATAAGTGAGGCCATCAATAACCTCAAAAATATTATTTCCATCAATTTTCATCCCCTCGATACCATAACCCGGGGCACGATCTGCCAGATCATCACATGCAAATTGTTCCTTTATGGGAGTTGAAAGTCCATATCCGTTATTTTCCACTAAAAAGATGACCGGTAACTCCCAAACAGAAGCAAGATTAATCGCTTCATGAAAATCACCTTCACTTGAAGCTCCGTCACCGCTGAAACTTAATGCTACAAAACCCTCATCCTTCATTTTGGAAGCAAGAGCCAATCCATCTGCAACAGGCATCATGGCAGCCAGGTGAGATATCATTCCAATAATCCGGTGTTCAAGAGTACCGAAATGAAACGAACGTTCACGCCCGTTAGAATAACCATCTTCTTTTCCCAGTAATTGGCAGAATAAATTATAGAGTGGGACCTCTCTCGTAGTAAACACGCCGAGGTTACGGTGCATTGGAAGAATATAATCCCGGTCAGATACAGCAAGTGTGGCACCGACAGCAATTGCCTCCTGACCAATTCCTGAGAACCATTTACTAATTCTGTTTTGCCGTAGAAGTTTAAGCATTTTTTCTTCAATCCGGCGGGGAAGTAATAATTTCCGATGTATCGAGACAGCTTCTTTTTGAGATAACTTTTTTTTCGTAGTGATCATCTATTTTATTAGAAAAATTTCTATTTTGTATACATTAAAAAATTCGTACACAAATGATTATCATTTGCATATTTGAAGATTATTGAACTGTTTTTTATATGATGATGTTTTAAACATTAGTAAATTGGAACAATAAATAATCAAGAGTAAGTTATTTTTTTAACATACTAATTTCCAATAATCTTATATTAGAAAGTTTTTTTTAAACAGGTCAATATTATTAAACAAAATTGGCATTAAAACAGTTCTCAAAATAGGATTTATGCGTCAAAGATATTGAAGGAAGAGAAACAGAATATAATTAAGCATTCTAAAAACCAGTTTTAGGTCTGGAACATAAATGCGGCCGCATACAAATAGTGTAGTTACAATAATATGTATGCAGGGTTGCATTTTTTCGTATAAACGCCGGGAATTAATGTGAATTCACGGATATTTCAATTAACAAACACGAAAGTGTAAGTATGTAAGGTCAATGAAAGCATTAGGTAGACAAATTCTTGTAGAATATTACGACTGCGACACTGAAGTCATTAATGACGTTGCTGAGGTTGAGGAAATCTTGTTGACAGGCACTAAAAAGTCGAAGGCAAGCATTATCTCCCACAATTTTCATAAGTTTAGTCCGCACGGTGTAAGCGGTACAGTGGTAATCGCTGAATCACATGTTGCCATACATACATGGCCGGAATACGGTTACGCTGCAGTAGATATATTTACTTGTGGCGACACTATAGATCCATGGATTATACAGGAATATTTGAAAGATGCCTTTAAATCCGAAAATGTTTCCAGTATGGAATTAAAAAGAGGTATGTTCAAACGCGGACCAGGTGAAGAACTTCTTTTTAAACCCAGAGATGCCGAAAAAATAAATTCTATTTATTAATTAATTACGGATATTTTTTACAGTCGATGAATATACAACCTGATATTGATCTGAGTAATTCTCTTATGGTCAGGACACCGAATATATATTGCCTTGTTAAAGGAGCAGCGGAGGGGACAATGCCATTAAATGCCTTTGATAATGCTTTATTAAATGCAGGTGTAGGAGACACCAATTTAATGAGGATGAGTAGTATTGTACCTCCTAATTGCAAACAGGTACACGAAGTTTCCTTACCCGGCGGTAGTTTAATACCTATCGCTTATGCTTCTTACGAATCGAAAATTTCGGGAGAAGTTATTTCAGCAGCAATTGCTGTCGGAATTCCGGAAGATCCTGCGTTACCGGGAGTCATTATGGAATACGAAGATGCAACTACACTGGATGTCGTAGAAGACAAAGTGCGTCAAATGGTTATCGATGCTTTTGATTATCGTAAAAGAAAACTTAAAGAGGTGAAATCGGTTGGAATAGAGCACATTGTTAAAAAATGTGGTGCTGTTTTTGCCGGAGCCGTTCTCTGGTATGAATAATTGAGGGATATCGATGTCTTTAATTTATAATGAGTATTATCATAAGACAACTGGTTTAACTGTAGGACTTCATAAACTCCTTTTTTCCGAACAATCACCATATCAATTGGTGGAGGTATATGAAACGGATACATGGGGTAACATGATGACTATAGATGGCATGGTTATGCTGTCTGAAAAAGATGAATTTGTCTATCATGAAATGTTAACGCATGTTGCCATGTTTAGTCATCCACATCCTGAAAAAGTATTAATTATAGGGGGTGGAGACGGGGGAAGTGCCCGTGAAATATTGAAACATCAGCATGTAAAACAGGTTGATATGGTTGAAATTGATGAAACGGTAGTACGTGCATCCAAACAATTTCTGCCTGATGTAGGTGATTTCGATAATCCCAAACTGAATGTTATATACGATGATGGTATAGCTTTCGTCAAAAAATCTGGTAATACCTATGATGTTATCGTCATTGACGGCTCGGATCCGGTCGGGCCGGCCGAAGGATTATTTCAGCAGCAGTTTTTTGAGTATTGTCATAATGCATTAACCGAAAATGGGGTATTGACGGCTCAAACGGAAAGTCCCTGGGTAGACAGTTATCATGACAGTATTCGACAGGTGAGCCAGGCACTGAATAATACATTCGATGTATCCAAACTCTATCTGGCTTTTATCCCTTTATACCCGACAGGAATGTGGTCGATGGCATATGCCGCTAAAGGAATAGATCCACATGAACAATCTGTTATTGAAAGAGTTAAAAAAGGATGCAGGGTATTAGACAAATCCTTAAGGTATTATAATATAGAAATGCATTCAGGTTCTTTCGCATTGCCAAATTTTGTGAAAGATATTATAAAGTAATAAAGTGAACATAATATCACTTTACAGTAAGGTAATCAGATAGGATATTAAGGTATGAAAAATCGACTTTCATACCTTTTTTTTATGCTATTGTGGATTACGGTTGTATTTCAACCAGCCTATTCCCAAAATTCGGTAAGTGCTGATAAAATTCAGATATCCTGGTTAGTGAGCGGACATCGGCAACGATTACCGGACAGTCTTTCAAAAACTTCTGTACGGGATACATCGATCATCTTACCACATATCCGTAGTTATATTCTGCATCAATTCTACTATTCCGGCTTTTTTTCCGGTTCTATTGATTCGGAAAGGATTACTAAAAACGGTAGACAATCAGAATATAAATTTTTTACTACACGAAATAGCCGATACATCACCGGTAGTATTGTATTAAATAATACCACAAAGGATTCTACGGGTATTCTTGCGGATTGGCACCCTGAATACCTTAAGAAAGGGAAGGGTTATAGTCAGAAGGAATTGGAAGAGGATATAAATCGCCTGATAAAAATATATGAAGAGGCAGGATATCCATTAGTCAGGATTGATATAGCACATATTGAACTTAAATCGAATCCGAAGGAGGTAAATATCAATCTGAAAATTGATAGCGGGCCTAAAGTCATCATAAGTGGTGTGATTATTTCAAATGTGAAGAAGAACGATCCGAAGTACCTGGCAAAGATAACTGGTATAAGAGATTCATCTTTTGCTACTCCTCATGTTCTCGAAATGGGACGTTTAAACTTACAAAACTCTGATCTGTTCGAATCAGTGAGTACTGGTAATGTCATAGAGAGAGAGGGTCAATATTATATCCAATACAAAGTTGATGAGAAAAATCCAAATGCATTTGATTTATTAGTCGGATATGTACCCAAACCAAACGGTGGTGGGACGATTGTAGGCAACGGTGACCTGCTTTTGCGAAATGCCATATGGAATGGCAGTAAATTACAGCTTTCATTTAATCGTCTGCAGAAATATGTTACGAAGCTAAATATCGGATATCATAAAAATTGGCTCTTTAATATTCCGTTTGGTATAGGCGGAAATTTTCATTTTTTACAACAGGATACCACTTATCAAATTCGGGATTTAACTTTACAGAGCACCTATAATCTAAATTCAGCTACACAGATATCGGCAAGTGTTCGTCGCCAGGTTGTCGCGACTAATGCCAATATTGCTAATCCACCTGCTGTTCTTGATGGCAATGCTGTATTCGGTGGACTTGGACTATCCTATCAAAACATTGATAATCTTTTAGTTCCGCATAGGGGAGTTAGGTTAACCATTAAAATTGAAACAGGAGTAAAACGAATATCGGATAACAGATTTATTCAGGATACTACCGATGCGAGAATACCTCAGAAGATATTACATTTTGATCTTCAGCCATATTTCAACCCTTTTAGGCGGCAGGTGTTAACATTTTCTATTCATGGTTATTTCATTGAGTCAAAATATTTTACAGAAAGCGACCTATACCGTTTTGGTGGAGCAAATTCATTCAGGGGATATCGGGAAGATCAGTTTAAAGCATCGAGGATGCTATGGGGGGATGTTGAATATCGTTATCTGTTGGATCCGACGAGTTATGCTTTTGTATTTGGTGCGGATGGTACATATTTGCGTCCACGATTAACCATTAGAGATAAAACAATGGCTAAACAAGTAGGATGGCTGCATTCGTTTGGAATAGGTTTTTCGTTTCATACCCGATTGGGTCAGCTGAAGTTTACATATGCCAAATCACCGGAAGATTCCTTTTCAAATGCGAAGGTTCACATAAGTATCAGCGGTAATATTTAACGTGAGGTTTGAATAATAGTTTTATTGCTTCGAACCTTTAACAATTATAACTATATACCCTTATAAACACATCTGCAAGATAGCTGCGGTTGTAAGTATATTCAAAACCTTTCCGGATTCCCGATCAGGGTCGGCAGTGCTCCGATGCTTTTTCGGAGGCATGACATTCGATAACGGTTTTGGAGCAGAATACTTTTGGTTCGTTTTTAAACCTTTACTTCAAGCTCTTAGCATA
>Ga0102962_1000394_pt1 | contig 21541 bp, 17 predicted proteins | sample SalPonF2_C_D2_MG_FD_84519 | JGI IMG/M metagenome (GOLD analysis project Ga0102962, IMG submission 84519) | Salt pond soil microbial communities from South San Francisco under conditions of wetland restoration - Salt Pond MetaG SF2_C_D2_MG ...
CTCCCGAACCATCCCTAATCAAGGATTTTCGAGAAAAGCATGCACGGGGAGCGGGGCCCGTACTACTGTCAGTCGGCCGGCTCACACGCCGCAAGGGCTTGCGCGAATTCGTGACCCATGTGCTTCCCCGGATTGTAGCGGAGCATCCTGAAACGGTATTGCTTGTCATCGGCGATGCGCCCGACCGGGCCCTGCATGCCGAAGCCCAAACCCGTGAGAGCATCCAGGCGGCCGCCGAGGCTGCCGGGATCGGGGAACATATTCATTTCCTGGGCGTAATAACCGATCGCGAGCGACTCACGGTAGCGTACCGGGCTGCCGACGTGCACGTATTCCCCGTGCAACAGATCCCCGGGGATCCCGAGGGCTTCGGCATGGTCGCTATAGAGGCGGCGGCAGAGGGCCTCCCTACCGTGGCATATGCCACCGGCGGCATTATGGACGCCGTAGCCGAAAAGCAGTCCGGCTACCTCGTACCTGCTGGCGATAGCCAGAAATTCGCGGAAGCGGTTCTGGCCGTGCTCGATGCCCCTGCAATGCGTGCTTCCTCTGCTGAATTCGCCAAACAATTTGCTTGGCCAGAATTTGGAATGTCATTGCATAGCGCACTCGAAAGCAATGAAAAAACGGCCTGAAAAGAATCTGGAACTATCAGATCGTCAGCCTAACGTTACGCTCATCGTGCGCTTGAGACGAGATAAAGAGCTGAAAATCGAGCGGGGCCTGCAACTGAAAACATGCCACGGCCCGTTAATATCCTCGAAATCTGCAATGGGTCCGGCTGAATAGCCAATTACTTTGCCAGTCAGTCTTCTCTGGACTTCACGTTAACCTCTATAGACATCGTAGACCAGCGGCACGTTACAGACGGTCATGAATTTAAAAGACCGCAGGCACTCACTTTCCGTCCAGGACGCAAGCTTCGAGTTGTGATAACCAATCATGTCATGCATGACAAAAAACGTCGGCTATCTGGCCGTTCCCCAAACTGCTGGATAGTCATAGGGTCCCACTACCGGCTGGCTTTTCCGAGTTGGTTACCCAGCAGTTGAAGAACGGTCTGCCTGCCTTTGATGCGCCGTGGACTTTATTACGACTGCAAACCGTCGCAACTGGAAAAAATCTGGCGATAGCCCTCTACCATCTTGTTCATCGGGAATTGTTCAAGGACTTTTTCACGATTATAGTTTCCCATTTCCTTGCGAAGCCCGGGGTCTTTGACAAGTCGGGTCAAATAGTCGAGCATCTGCGACCGATTATCCATCTCGAACAAGAACCCTCCTTTGCCGTGATCTACCAATTCAGGCATAGAAGAGCAACGAGTTGCCACCACCGGTAATCCACAGGCCATCGCTTCCAACGCAACCAGGCTGAGTCCTTCACGTCGAGTGGGAAAAAACAGAATATCCGCCTGCCTGTAAAGCTCGGGCATCTCTTCATGGGTACGCCGGGGTATGGCAACCAATTTTTCCGACTCGGCAACCACGCCGGTCGCCGAATCCCTCAAGCCCACGGTATATTGCAAAACAGCATCATCAGGAAGCGCCTCGGCGAGGGCTGCGAGATGACCGGCACCCTTGCGACGAGTGGGATTCCCCGCGAACAGTACCCGAACGGGCTGCCCTGTATCACGCTCGGCCGGGCTGAACAATCCGGTGTCGACACCATTCCTGATCAGCACCAGGCGTTCGCCCAAGTCATGGTGCCTGGCCACCTTGTCTGCGGTAAAACGGCTTACCGCGGTCACCCACTTAGCGCGGGAAAGTGAGGAACGCACGGCGCTCGCCATGAGGGACTTGTAGAAAACCCGTTGCGCCGGGGACGCGGCTGCCAGCATTTCGGTGTCGAGATAGTAATTATGGAAAGTCACGACCAGCGTGGAATCCGAATGCGCAATCCCGGCCCCCAATTCCGGCAGCGTATGGGTAATCGGGGCAGGAATCAGTTTTCGTAACGCCAGCATCGGCGGCACGAGCCCCCAATAAGGCGATAATGGATCAACAAAGTAACCGGGCAAGCGCGACTCCAGCGCGCGGTGCACAACCATCACGCCACTGCCGCTGACGACGGGCGAGGTCACCAGGTGTTGACGCTCCGACATCATCGCGGCACGCGATCACGAATTCCAAGCCTTGGACGGGTCAATGGCCGGGCTCCCATCGCTTGCCGAGACGGTTGCATAATCCATCGACAATACCTCGGGCATATGCCAGCGACTGGCGCCACCTCCCCGGCTCGTAGACCAACGTGGCTCCCCAGCGGACAAATACGCCAGGCAAAGTCATAAGCACAAGGTGGATTCCGTAATGCCGTCGTCCGTTGAGCACCCGGTTGCGGATATTGTAATAGCGCCGCCAAGGCGGCATTCTGACGCAGAAAAAAGTCTGTGCCATGAAACGAACCGTGTAATCGGCAGGACGCGGGTGTTTAATGAGGCTGGCCTTTACCAATACGAAATCAGTTCCCGCCTTCCTGATCCTTTCGCTGTAATCCATATCTTCGCCCGATATGAAATAGCCAGCCTCCGGCAGCCCCACTCGCTCGACAGTTTCCCGATTGACCATGAAGCCAAGAAACGGTAATCCCGTAACCCGCATTGCATCCGGCAGATCATCGTAGTTACGAATACGCTGTTGCTGGTATTTCCCGGAATCCGCTTCTTCGGCAGGCCAGCACAGTAAACGTGCGCCGTCATCCGAATCGAATATGGCAGAGGACCCATAGCAATGAGCTGTTTCAAGACCGGTCTGCTCCAATGCCAACAACGCCCCGGGATCAGGCTCGGCATCATCATCCATGAGCCAGATCCAGTCATTGCCGTCTCTGACCGCTTGATCAACACCAGCGTGAAAACCGCCGGCGCCTCCTGCATTTTCCCGCAGCCGCCGATAAACCAGCTCATCCCGTGTCAGGTAACCGAGACTGTCCAATAAAGCTTCTGTTCCATCAGTGCTCGCGTTGTCAATCACATAGATAACGTCCGGGCGACGTGTTTGTTGGAAAAGCGCATTCAGGCAGCTTCGCAACAATGCCTTTCTGTTGTAGGTGACTACCAACGCCGCGATCTTCGTAGCCATATTCAGAGCTTTTCCTTGATGCCATCCGCCGCAGTGAGCGCGGCCCCTACTACCTGATCCATATTGTAATAACGGTATTGTGCCAACCGGCCCACGAAAGTGACATTTCGTTCGGATTTCGCCAATGCATCATAGCGCTTGTACAACGCCTCATTCTCGGCCCGCGGGATCGGGTAATAGGGATCGCCTTCGGCTTGCGGATACTCGCGAACAATCGAGGTGCCTGAATGATTTTGACCTGTCAGGTGCTTGAACTCGGTAATCCGCGTGAAATCATGAACATTGGGATAATTGACTGTCCCCGTCTGCTGGAAATATTCCGTTTCGGGAAAATGCTCGTGCTCAAAGTGGAGCGAGCGGTAAGGCAAACGGCCGAAACGGTAATCAAAATATGCATCGATTGGTCCCGTATAGACAATATGATCAAACCCGTCGGAACCGCGCATCTCGGCAAAGTCGACACCAAGTTCCACAGAAATTCCGGGATGATCGAGAATCGTTTCGAACATTGTCGTATAACCATGTAGCGGCATGGCCTGGAAACGATCCGTGAAGTAACGGTCATCCGTATTTGTTCGCACCGGGATACGCGCCGCGACACCCGCCTTGAGCTGCGATGGCTCCAAACCCCATTGCTTGCGAGTGTAATTCAGGAAGAATTTTTCGTACAAGTCGCGTCCGACTGAATTGAGGACTACATCCTCACTCGTAAGAACCGGTTTGCGTGGTTCGCGCACTTTATTGAAAAATTCTTCGACGCCCTTCTCATCCAGATCAAGGCCATACAAGCGATTCAACGTGTCCCGGTTGATCGGGAAAGGATAGGAAACGCCGTTCAGAACGCTACGCACCCGGTGCTCGTAGGGATGCCACTCCGTAAATCGCGACAACCATTCGAAAATGCGCGCGCCATTGGTATGAAAGATATGCGGTCCATATTGATGTATCAAAACACCATGGTCATCAAACTTGTCATAAGCATTCCCGCCCACATGAGGACGCTTATCTATGATGTAGACATAGTGCCCCGCATCCGCTAACTCACGCGCAGTGACGCTCCCAGCGAAGCCGGCTCCAACTACCAGAACATTTTTACCCATAGTGCTTGCGCTCACAATCTGCGATGATGCTTTTCGCCTCCTCTCTATGAAGCTTCCCGGAACACGATCGGGGCATTTGATACAACCGGGGAATCATACCTGAACCCGAACCGTCAAAAATTCGCGCCTGGAACCCCTGTTCCAGCCTGTAACAACCCGACAAGCTAGAATCCGAATACCGTGGGGCGCACATTCAAGCGTTTTCGCACCCAATACCACAGCAGTATATTCCAGGCCACAAGACTGCACGCCGTTGCGAAAGCAGCGCCCTCGATTCCATAAAAAGGGATCAAGATACCGTCCAGGATAATGTTTACTATGGCGCCCAGACCGGCTCCATAGGTCGCCAGGCGCTCATGATCTGTCATGTTCAGCATGATGTCGGTTGGCCCAGTCAGCACATTGACAAGTTGTGCGCCCGTAAGTATCTGGAGGGCGACAGCCCCCCCCGAATAACCTGGACCGTAAAGATAGGTCAACAAGGGACCGGCTACGATGAAAAAAAGCAGGGCCAACGGCAGCGACAGCACGAAGATTCTACGCACAGCGGCAGTTATGAGCCGCTGCAGACGTTCATGATCGCCTTGATGATAGAAACGCGCAATGTGGGGAGAAATCACCATATTGGTTGCCATCAGAAGAAAGATGACGAGTTCTCCAGCCCTGGAAGCTACTGCGTAGACGCCCGCAGCATGTGCGCCGCGCATGCTCCCGAGCATGATCAAGTCAGCCCGGCTATTGACCAGATAAAGCACTCCGAGCCACATGAAGGGTAATGCCGAGCGTACCCGCACGGGAGGAAGCGGTGCGTCGACCGTGATCTTCTCCTCCCGAGTCACCTTGCGAAACTGGAATTGGTTGATGAGCAGAGGGAACAAGGCCGCTCCCGTCAGGGCGGCAACCAGCTCGATCGGGTACAGCCTTCCCTGGTACAGCCATAGTCCGGCCAAGGCAGCCAGCATCAGCCCGGGGCCCAATATGAAATACGGCCATTGGCCGCGGGCTACCCAGCCCATATCCTGGAGCAGGGAGCGCCTTATATGCCCGAGATTATTCAGTAACGGGATTGGCGCGGCGATTACGAACAACCAGCGCGCTCCCGCCGCCTGAGGCAGGAATAGCGCACATCCAAGCAGGACTGCCGCTGCCGTGCCGGCCGCAAGAATGCGCACATCAGCCCACCGGCACAACCTGCGGATGCTGGCAGGCATCTTGGCGCCTTCACGAACAAGATAGAGCGGCAAGCCCAGGCTTGCGGGGATACTTACCAGGCCAACCCAGGCGGCGACATAGGCATAAAGGCCGTAGCCATGAGGGGCCAGGGCCCTCGCGTACACCAGGCTCGCCCCGAAAGCGATGACGGTGGCGCCCACCTTGAGCATGGCAGTGGCACCCGTGGAGCGGACCAACTGACCACGATCCGTATCAGGCCGCAAATCGGCATATAAGCTGCGCAAGAGGCGGCGAAGGGACATTCCGGCTATCTGGTTGAATTGGGCCTATCTTAGCCGCAACGCCAACAATCCCCGTCCACGGAGAACATCGGAACCCAATCGGAAGCCCCGGACAGCAATTTCAATGGCTGGATCCGAACCTCCAACGTAGGACTAATCCCTTTCATTTCAGGGCAGTTTTGGTCTAAAGTAACCTAAATTGTGACGTAAACTAGCTATGGCCACGCCTGCAGCACAAACCGCCTTATCCGGCCTGGGGCGCCACCTCGTCAACCGCGGAATGCTGTCCGCGGACCAAGCCAGGCTGGCCCAAGCCGATGCCCGCAAACAGAGGCAGCAGCTGGTCAGCTATCTGGTGAAACAGGGCATGGTCGATGCCAGGGCCCTGGCCCGCGCCATCGGCGAGGAATTCAGCGTCCCCATCGTCAACCTGGACGCCTTGCAGCCCGACCCGGAGCTGGCACGCGACATTGGCGAACGATTAATCCGCAACCACCGGGTTGTCCCGTTTTTCAAACGCGGGAAAAGACTTTACATTGCCACCTCCGACCCCACGAACCATCAAGCCCTGGACGAACTCAAGTTCCATACCGGGCAAATCGTGGAACCGGTTCTCTGCGAAGACGACAAACTCGACCGCCAGCTGGAACGCATTCTGCAATCCATTGACGACAGCCTGGGCGATCTGGGCGAGGACGACGATTTCGACGGCATGGAGCTCGAGGCTGAGGAAAGCGAGGAAGCCTCGGCAACAGATGCAACAGCCGTCGATGACGCACCGGTGGTGCAATATGTCAACAAAATCCTGTTGCAGGCGATACGTAGCGGCGCATCGGACATCCACTTCGAGCCCTACGAGAAGTATTACCGGGTGAGGCTGAGGATCGACGGCGTTTTACAGGAAATCAACCGTCCCCCAGTCCATCTCAAGGAAAAGCTGGCTGCGGTATTGAAAGTCAAGTCCCGGTTGGACGTGGCCGAGCGTCGCAAGCCACAGGATGGCCGTACCAAGCTGAAGCTGTCCAAGACCCGGGCGATGGACTTTCGCGTAAGCAGTATCCCGACCGCCTGGGGCGAAAAGATCGTTCTGCGCCTGCTTGACCCGGCCAGCGCCAGCCTCGGCGTAGAAGCTCTGGGCTTCGACGAAAGGCAGCACGAGGCCTTCTCTCACGCGCTTGCCCAGCCCAACGGCATGATCCTGGTCACGGGCCCCACGGGCAGCGGCAAGACGGTCACGCTGTATACGGCAGTGCAGATATTGAACACCCCTGAGCTCAATATTTCGACGGCAGAGGACCCGATTGAAATCCAGTTGCCGGGCATCAATCAGCTGGAAGTGAACCCCAAGATTGATCTGACGTTTGCCGGGGCACTGCGTGCTTTCCTGCGCCAGGATCCGGACGTCATCCTCGTCGGCGAAATCCGGGACTACGAAACCGCTGAAATCGCAGTGAAAGCCGCTCAAACGGGCCACTTGGTGCTGTCTACGCTGCACACGAACGATGCGCCGAAGACACTGACCCGCCTGCGTGATATCGGCCTGCCGCCCTACTCCATTGCCTCCAGCGTGAACCTGATCATTGCCCAACGCCTGGTTCGCCGCTTGTGCAAAAACTGCCGCAAACCCCTTGATATCCCCGCTGAAGCACTGCTCAAGGAAGGTTTTTCAGAAGACGAAATTGGCGAAGGCATGACCCTCTATGGCCCCACTGGGTGTCCGCAATGCACCAACGGCTACAAAGGCCGAGTCGGCATCTTCGAAGTGATGCCGATGACGGATGCGATGCAACATGCCATCCTCACTGACGCTCCGGATGAAGAGATCGCGCGGCTGGCCCGAAACGAGGGCATTCAGGACATGCGCCGTTCCGGCCTGGACAAAATCAAGGCTGGCGACACCTCTTTGGAAGAAGTCAGACGCGTAACCACAAGTTAGAGAATTCAACATGGCAACTACCGATTCGAGCACCAAACAAATCAACTGGCTCTACGAAGGGCGTGACCATAACGGCCAGCGCATCAAGGGACGCCTGATGGCCAGCACACTCACGCTTGCGCGCGCAGAATTGCGCAGCCGGGGCATAGCTCCATCAAAAGTTCACCGAGAACGCCAAAAATCGGGCAAGCGCATCAAACCCGCCGATATTGCCTATGTAAGCCGGCAGCTTGCCACCATGCTGGCCGCGGGTGTCCCCATGGTGCAGACCTTCAAGGTCCTGGGCGAAGGCAGCGATAATCCGAAGATGCGCCAGCTCATGGTGACCATCGGAAATGACATTGAAGCCGGTACGTCACTGTCAGACTCCCTGGCAAAACACCCGAAGTACTTTGACGAGCTCTATGTCAGCCTGGTCGCTACCGGCGAGCAATCGGGAAAACTCGAGGAACTGTTGCAGCGCGTAGCGACTTACAAGGAAAAGACCGAGGAACTCAAGCGTAAAGTCAAGAAAGCCCTCATGTACCCGAGTGCCGTGGTTTTTGCAGCCATTGTGGTTACGGGCATCCTGATGGTCTTCGTGATACCCAAGTTCAAGACTTTCTACGGCAGCTTCGGAGCTTCTCTGCCAGCGCTGACCCGCTGGGTCATCGCCGCATCCGATTCGATGGTACATGTCGGGTGGCTTTACGTCATCGTCTTCGTTGGCATTATCGTCGGCCTGCTCATGGGACGCAGAAGGTCCCCCAAGTTCCATCGTTTCCAGGACCGTATTCTGTTAAAAATCCCGGTTATCGGGATGATCATGAAAAAATCCGCGGTCGCCCGTTTCGCGCGTACCTTGGGCATCGTCCAGGCAGCCGGTGTTCCTATGGTCGAAGGCCTCACAACCGTGGCCAATGCGACTGGCAACATCATTTACCAGGATGCTGTCATACGCATCAGCCAGCAGGTTGCAGGCGGTCAGCGCATAGCGCGGGCCATGGATGAATCCAACATATTTCCTTCCATTGTCACTCAAATGATAGGGATCGGCGAGGAATCCGGCGAAATCGACAAAATGGCCTCCAAGGTGGCGGAATTCTATGAAATGGAAGTCGATACGCTGGTAGACGGGCTGAGCCAATTGCTGGAACCGCTGATCATGATGGTGCTCGGTGTGGTCGTGGGCACACTTGTCATCGCCATGTACCTGCCCATCTTCAATCTCGGCAACGTCGTCTGATCGCCGCCGGTCCGGCAACTACGGCGTTCAACAAACCTGGCAGGACAGTTGAATACACCTATAATCTGTTGCTGAGAGCCCCCTACCACGGGGCTCTCTTTAAGAGAAGTTCCTGAAACCTGCCCGGGAGAGTCGGCTTCATGTACAACGGTATCAGCCTGATCGCCATTGCCGGCGTCTTGGGCCTCATATTAGGCAGTTTCCTGAACGTTGTCATTCACCGGTTGCCGCGCATGCTCGAACGCCGGTGGCGCCTTGAATGCGCGGAATATATGGAACAGCCGGTTGCTGCTGGTGATGACGAGTCCCCTTACAACCTGGTCGTACCGGCATCGGCCTGCCCTGCGTGTCAGCGGAAAATCAGGCCCTGGGAAAATATCCCGGTATTCAGTTATCTCATGCTCCGCGGCCGGTGCGCGGGCTGCGGCACGCATATCAGTCTGCGCTATCCTGCGATCGAACTGCTGACGGGAATACTCTCCGCAACCCTGGTATGGCGATTTGGCTGGAGCATAATGAGCCTGGGCAGCCTGATCTTTACCTGGACTCTGATCGCGGCGGCTGCCATCGACCTCGAGCACTACCTGCTTCCCGACGCCCTGATCCTGCCTCTGCTCTGGCTGGGCTTGCTGTTCAATACCTGGAATGTTTTCGTCCCGCTCAGGGAAGCCGTGATCGGAGCCGCAGCAGGTTACCTCGCGCTATGGCTGGTCTTTCATGCGTTCCGGCTGCTGACAGGCAAGGAAGGCATGGGACGCGGCGATTTCAAGCTGTTGGCGTGTCTGGGCGCCTGGACTGGCTGGCGCATGCTGCCTCTGGTTATCCTGGCAGCTGCAGCAGTGGGCGCGATCATTGGGGGTGGCTGGCTGCTGTTCAGTAAACGCGGACGCGAACATCCCATTCCCTTTGGCCCCTTTCTGGCCGCCGCTGGCCTGTTGGCCCTGATGGCGGGGCCCGGTATCGTTCATGCCTATGTGCATTGGGCGCTGCCTGCCAGGCATTAATCCCTATCATGCTCAAGATCGGTTTAACCGGCGGCATCGCCAGCGGAAAATCGGAAACCGCCCGGTTTTTTTCCGGCCTGGGCGTCCCCGTCATCGATACCGATGGGTTGGCACGGGAAGTACTTGGCCCGGGCAGTCCCGGTTTGCGGGAGGTCACGGAAACCTTCGGCAAACACCTGCTGCATGAAGACGGGTCTCTCGACCACCGCGCATTGCGCCATATCATTTTTTCAGATCCGGCTGCCCGGCAACGCCTGGAAGCCATTACCCATCCGCGCATCGTTGCCCTGCTGCGTGAAAGACTGGCAAGCCTTTCCGGTCAGCCTTATGTGCTCGTGGAAATTCCCTTGCTGGTTGAATCCGGACTGGCCGGTGAACTCGACAGGATTCTGGTCGTCGACGCACCGGAAAACATGCAGACCGGGCGATTAATGCGGCGCGACTCGGAAACCGCCGATGAGGCGCGAATGGCACTGGCGGCCCAAAGCGATCGCGCGGCGCGGCTCGAACTGGCTGACGACATCATTGTCAACGATGCAGACCTGGGGAAGCTGAGAAAAGAAGTCCTGGCACTGCACGAACGCTACCTGAACATCGCGCACCAACGTTCGAAGGGCTGCTGAGCCAAGATTGTTACAATCCCGATTCATGAATAAATCCACAGCCCCGCCCCCGGACAAGGCCCACACGGTGTTCGAGCACCCGATGGGCGAGCGCATGCGCAGCTTTCTGCGAATGGAAAGCGCGCTTCAATCCGCGCGGGGACTGATCGAGGATTCCCGACCGGATCGTGCCCGTGCCGCACTGACCAGCCTGCTGGAACTGAGCGCCCTGAGCGAACGCGGGGAACTCAAACGCGACATACTGTCGGAACTGGAACGGCAGCAGATACTGCTGGGCAACCTGAGCAAAGAGGCGGGAATAGACGACCGCAAGCTGGCGAACGCACTTAAGGCGCTCGAGCGGGAACGCCGCCTTGTGGAATCGCAGCCCGACCGTATCGGCCAACGATTGAAGGCGAACGATTTTCTAGCCTCCGTCCGTAGTCGTAGCAGTATCCCCGGAGGCACATGCTCGTTCGATCTGCCGAGCCTGCATTGCTGGCTCACCCGTCCCGATGAGGAGCGCCTGCATGACCTGGAACAATGGTTCGGCGAATTTTCCGCGATATCCGCGGCACTCAGCCTGTTACTCAAGCATATACGCGACGCCTCCGAACCGGAAACGCTTGTAGCCGAAGGCGGTATCTACGAATACCTGCCTCCCAACGAGAACCCACCTGTATTGTTGAGAATACTGCTACCCACGACTTCGCGACTGTACCCGATGGTCAGCGGCAGCAAGCACCGCGTCACGATCCAGTTCCATCACTGGAACGGCGTCAACGAACGCGACGAGGTTCAGCGCCGCGACATCACGTTCAAACTGGCCCGCTGCCGCCTCTAGTCACTCCAACAGACCCACAACCTGCGAACCGGTACACGATAGATCCGAGCACCGCCGCCCCCTGGAAGCAATCCCAGCGCGGGTACCGGAACTTCAGCACCTCAAAATAAGCTGAACAGGCATGGCCTGAGAGCGTAGCGAGCGAAGGCAGGCCGGGCGGAGTAGCTCTCAGGCCATGCCTGGCCAGAAGGCTCGGATGCCGGCTACGCCCTGCCCCCAATGCCTCCGCGCCAGCTCCGAATCCCCCGGGTCAAGGCCACCGATGGCATAGGCCGGCAGGCCCGCCGCCAATGCGATCTCCTCGAACCGCGCCCAACCAAGAGGCGGCCTGCCCGGATGCGAAGGCGTCGCACGCAGGTTGCCGACGATGACGTAGTCCAGTTCCAGTTCGCGTGCACGGCGGGCCTCCCCGGGGCTATGCACCGAGGCACCCATCAGTCCGGGGCCGGTTGGCCTCCGATTCAGCTCGTACAGGACACGGCCCGGCAGGTGCAAGCCGGAAAAGCCTCGCGGTACCGTGGCGACATCGCCAAGATTGAGCAACACCGGTCCCGCGGCGCCCGATGGCACAGGCGTGAAATGCCTCTGGAGCTGCTTCAGTGCCGCCTCGCCGTCCAGGCGAATGACAATGCCGCCGGGCTCGCCAGCCGTGATGAGGCTCACCAGGGTGTTCGCGAAAGCCGGAACGGCCTCGACCGTCAGCAACGGCGTAACCCGCAGCAAGATGGGTAGCACTAACGCGTGCATCAGGGGGCGATTCGCGGGTAGGAGGGGCAGTTCCGTCAGACTGCCGCGCTCATGCCATCCCAGCTCCTGGCCCTCGGCCCCCACCGGCTCGCCCTGCCAACGGGTTACCGTGTAGGCGTGCAGGCGCACGGTAAACCCGGGGTAGGTGTACTCATAGCGAATCAGGGGCTTGGAGTAGGCTGTATCGGCGTGAACACCGATCTCCTCGCTCAATTCCCTGGCCAGGGCCTCGGCGGGCGTCTCGCCCCGCTCCACTTTTCCTCCGGGGAACTCGAGGTAACCCGACAGGCCCTTGCCGTCCGGCCGCCGGGCCAGCAGTATCCGTCCAGCCTCATCGCACATGACCCCGACGGCTACGTCTATCGGATCCCGCGCCATGTAGCGTGCCCGGAAACGAACCGCTTCAGCCGGTTGCCCGCTGGTTCAGGCGTCCATGGCAATGCTTGTACTTGAGTCCCGAACCGCAGGGGCAAGGCTCGTTGCGGCCCACTTTGCGCCCTGAGCGGACATAAGGCTCTTCATGGCCTACCGCCTCGCCCTCTGGGGCGCCCTGACCGGCAGCTGCGGCGGCCTCGGCCGCATCGGCATGCTGATATTGGTACTGCGCCTGACCGGCACGACGCCGTTCGGCCTCCACCGCCTCGACATCGGCTGCGCCTTCGACCTGAACCCGAACCAGTATGTTGGTCACCTCGAGCTTGTAACGGTCGAGCATCTCGGTGAACATCTCGAAAGCCTCACGCTTGTAGGCCTGTTTGGGATCCTGCTGCGCATAACCACGCAGATGAATACCCTGGCGCAGATGATCCATGGCCGCCAGATGCTCCTTCCACATCTGGTCGAGCATTTGCAGGGCCACCTGCTTCTCGAACTGGCGCATGACCTCGGATCCGACGACGGCTTCCTTCTTGGCGTAGTCGTCGGCGAGATACTGGTCTACCTTGTTTTTGAGTTCTGCCTCGTCAAGAGTGTCGTCTTCATCGAGCCACTTCTGCAACGGCAACTTGGCACCGAATTCGTGATCCAGGGCCTGTTCCGCGCCATGGACATCCCACATGTCCTCGACACTGTCGGGCGGAATGAATTCGTCGAGCACCGACCTGACCGCATCGCTGCGCATCTCGGCTACCAGCGAGGAGATATCCTCTGTCGCCATCAACTCGGAACGCTCGGTGTAGATAACCTTGCGCTGGTCGTTAGCGACATTGTCATACTCGAGCAGATCCTTGCGGATGTCGTAGTTGTGGGCCTCGACCTTGCGTTGCGCACCTTCGATCGCCTTGGAGACCATCGAATGCTCGATGGCTTCGCCTTCCTGCAAACCGATGCGGCTCATCAGCCCCTTGACCCGGTCGGAGGCGAAGATGCGCATCAGGTTGTCTTCCAGCGAGAGGTAGAAGCGGCTGGCCCCGACATCCCCCTGACGGCCGGAACGGCCCCGCAACTGGTTGTCGATTCGCCTCGATTCGTGCCGTTCAGTCCCCACGATGTGCAGGCCGCCGGCCTCCAGGACCTGCTCGTGCCGCTTGCGCCATTCGGCACGGATCGCCTCGCGCTTGGCCTCATCGTCGCCGGCCGCTTCCAGTTCCTTGTCCGGATTGCCGCCCAGCACGATATCCGTACCGCGGCCGGCCATGTTGGTCGCGATAGTCACGGCACCCGGCCGCCCGGCTTCGGCCACCACTTCGGCCTCCCGCTCATGCTGCTTGGCGTTGAGCACGTTGTGCGGGATTTTGCGTTTTTTAAGCAAACCGCTGAGGTATTCCGAGACCTCGATAGAGGTCGTACCGACCAACACGGGCTGCCCCCGCTCATGGCAGTCGGCTATGTCCTCGATGATGGCATCGAATTTTTCCTTCTGGGTCAGGTAGACCTGATCGGGATTATCGTTGCGTGCAATGGGCTTGTTGGTCGGAATGACCACCACCTCGAGGCCATAGATATCCTGAAATTCATACGCTTCGGTATCGGCCGTACCAGTCATTCCCGCGAGCTTGTCGTACATCCGGAAATAGTTCTGGAAGGTAATCGAAGCCACCGTCTGGTTCTCGGCCTGGATATTGACGCCTTCCTTGGCCTCCACCGCCTGGTGAAGCCCTTCCGACCAGCGCCGGCCTTCCATCGTGCGACCGGTAAATTCGTCGACGATCACCACTTCGCCATTACGAACGATGTAATCCACCTCGCGCTTGTAAATATGGTGCGCGCGCAGGGCAGCATTGACATGATGCATCAGCGTCATGTTCGCGGCCGAATAAAGGTTGTCGTCCTGCTTGAGGAGTCCCTCCTTGCGCAGCACCTCCTCCAGGTGCTGGTGGCCTTCTTCGGTCAGGAAAACCTGCTTCTGCTTCTCGTCGACGGAGAAGTCCCCCGGTCCGTCTTCTTCTTCCTGTTTCTTGAGGCGCGGAATAATGCGATCAACACGTTTATACAGCGAGGTATCTTCCTCGGCCGCGCCAGAGATGATCAGCGGCGTACGCGCCTCGTCGATCAGTACCGAATCAACCTCGTCCACAATAGCGAAGTGGAGACCGCGCTGTACCCGATCCTCCAACGAGAAGGACAGATTGTCGCGCAGGTAGTCGAAACCGAATTCGTTATTGGTGCCATAGGTAATATCGGCGGCATAGGCAGCCCGTTTTTCGTCCTGGGTCTGTCCCGCCTTGGAAACTCCTACAGTCATATCGAGCGCCGCATAGACCGGCCGCATCCAGTCCGCGTCACGCTGGGCCAGATAATCGTTGACCGTGACGATATGCACACCCTTGCCGGGTAAAGCGTTCAGATAGCACGGCAGCGTCGATACCAACGTCTTACCTTCACCCGTCGCCATTTCCGCGATCTTGCCTCGATGCAATACCACACCGCCGACCATTTGCACATCGTAATGGCGCAGGCCAAGCTGCCGCTGTGCCGCTTCGCGTACGGCGGCGAAGGCCTCCGGCAGAAGGCTGTCGAGGGTAGCCCCGTCTTCCAGGCGCTTGCGGAATTCCGCGGTTTTGGCACGCAACGCCTCGTCGGAGAGGGCCTTGAATTCGTCTTCCCGTTGATTGATCGCGTCAACGACCCTTGCGATGCGCTTGAGCAGCCGCTGGTTACGGCTTTTTACGAAATATCTGAGCATAAAATTAAAAGACCGCCTGGATGTCGAGCACGGATTCCACGCATAGCAGACCGTACGCCTAAACTGCTATTTTAACAGGGACTTGCCGCTTTACTGAGCGCTTTTGCACCGGTCAGGGAAAGGTGCTCTGCTCAGGCTACGCCCTTGCCCTCGACGAATTTCCAGGGATTGATGGGCACACCATCCTTATGGACCTCGAGATGGACGTGGGGTCCGGTCGCGCGGCCGGTTTCTCCCATGAGGGAAATGACATCCCCCCGCCTGACGATCTGCCCGACCTTGACCAGAACTTTCTTGTTGTGCGCGTAATAAGTCATGTAGCCATCCCCGTCATTGATGATCACGAGATTGCCATATCCATAACGCGGGCCGGCCCAGGTTACGACTCCGGCCGCTACAGCATGCACCTTGGCGCCTTCGTGCCCCGCAAAATCGATACCGTAATGGAATTCCCGTTCCCCGGTAAAAGGATCGGTCCGCCATCCGTAAGGCGAGGAAATCCACCCCCCTCGAACCGGTTTGCCGCGTGGAACAATTTGCGCACTCAACCTCTTGTGCGTGAGCAACGCCTCGAGGGCCGTCAATTGATGTTCCTCATGCCAGAGCCGCTGCGAAAGCGAGCTGGTGGCCGCATTCAGGTTCCCGACCTGCCAGGGTTTTTCATTGTTATTCACCGGCCCGCCCTCGCCGGCAGGCGCACTGAAATTGAAACCGCTCTTCTTGAGCCCGGCCAGGTGAACAATCTCGGCTCCCATGGCATCCAGGCGATTGACCTGCGCGTTGAGTTGCGCCATGCGGGCCGCTACGGCATTAATGGCACCACGATTCTGGGTCCGGATATCGGCAATGGCCTGTTTCTGCTGCTTGATCTGGTTCTGCAGATGCCGGGCCCTGGCCATCAATTGGGAAGGCGCCCTCTGGGTTCCGATCACGTAGCCCAAGGCCATGCCTGCCACGACAAGCACCATTACGGCCGCCACGCCTGCTGCTCCGTAACGGCTTCGCAAATTCCAGCGCCACGAGGCTCGGCCTGAGCGTACTACAATGAATTCCATTCCGTCAGGTCTCCAGTCAATGACCGACACTCCAGACAAAGGCTTCCGCCGCCTTGACAGGAGCGCTCTTTCCGGCTCTCTCGGGGCAGTCTACCGTCAGGCGCAGGAATTTGACAAATTTCGTCAGGTCCTTGCATCCGCACTGCCCTCAGATGAAAGCAAGCATCTAGTCGGCGTAGCGGGCAACCGCGATCGACTCGTGATCTTCGCCGACTCTCCGGCCTGGGCAACTCGCCTTCGTTATCGTGCTCCCGATCTCGAAGCGGCCGCCGTCCAGTTCCGCGGCACACGCCCGAACCTGGTATTCAAGGTCGGCACCCGCCATGGAGTCGCCGAACAACCTCCTCTCTCTCCCTGGTTGCCCGAACGCGTAGTCAACACACTCGAATCGAGCGCGCGAACCGTTAAAGACGAGGGGTTGGCAGCAGCCTTGCGACGTCTGGCGCGCGGCACTGACCGTTAGTTCCGACCCTTCAGGCCGTTGTCGGACTCCATGCGGCACCCGCATAGGAAATCGGCATGGCTTCGGGTTCTTCGAAAGTCACCTCTTCCCACGCGCTGGACTCCGCCAGCAGGGTGCGCAGGATGGCATTGTTGAGTCCATGGCCGGGCTTGTACGCGACATAGCGGCCGATCAGGGTATGCCCCAGGAGATAAAGATCCCCGACGGCATCGAGTACCTTGTGCTTCACGAATTCGTCTTCGTAACGCAGGCCGTCTTCATTAAGAATGCGGAACTCGTCCAACGCGATCGCATTGTCGAGCGAAGCGCCCAAGGTCAGGTTCCGGCGGCGCAGATATTCGATATCGCGCAAAAAGCCGAACGTGCGCGCACGGCTCACTTCCTTCACGAAAGAGGTGCTGGAAAAATCAACCAGGCTCTGGCGGGTATGCTGCTTGAAGACCGGATGATCGAAGTCGATCTCCACGCCGACGCTGAAACCGTCGTAGGGCTCAAGACGCGCCCACTTATCTTCCTGGCGCACCTCGATAGTCCGCTTGATGCGGATGAAGCGTTTGAGCGCGTTCTGTTCCTCGATGCCGGCCGACTGGACCAGGAACACGAACGGTCCCGCGCTGCCGTCCATGATCGGCACTTCGGAGGCGGACAGATCGATATAGGCATTGTCAATACCGAGACCCGCCAACGCTGAAAGAAGATGTTCCACGGTGGCGATACGCACGTCGCCCTTGACCAGGCTGGTACCCAGCGTGGTGTCCCCCACCAGATGCGCCCTGGCCGGGATCTCGACCGGCTCGTCGAGATCGACGCGCCGGAAAACGATCCCGGTGTCCGGGGCCGCCGGCCGGAGATTCATGAAAACTTTCTGTCCTGTGTGCAGGCCGACACCGGCCGCACGAATACTGTTTTTCAGGGTTCTTTGTCTGACCACCGCGATTCCTGAGCGCGCCGGGGCGGCGCATAAGGCGACATAACTAATTTAATTTACCACAAAATCAAATTTTTTACTACAACTTCAAGCATGTAGGGACACACATCCCGCAGCCGCACCAACGCGGCCTTCCGGCGTCTACCGACCCGCCCAGGGCCGCCAGGTCAGTCAGCCTGGCGGCGCAGGAAGGCCGGGATATCGAGGTAATGCGGATCGTTCGGATCGAGCTTCTGGGGCGCAGCCTGACGCTGTTTCCGGAGCACGGTGGGACGGTCATACTCGCCATAGTCGCCGTCCGCCGGAAGCGATTCGCCGCCGCCCTGGGCAACCAGCTTCATCTCCGGGCGCTCCACTTCGTGCTGGGTCGAGGCGAGACCCGTAGCGACCACCGTGACCCGCAATTCACCCTCGGTCATGGAGGGGTCGATCACCGTGCCAACCACGACGGTCGCGTCGTCGGAGGCGATGTCGCGCAGGATGCCGCCCACTTCGTCGAACTCGCCGATTGACAGGTCGGTGCCCGCCGTGATGTTGGCCAGGATACCCTTCACACCGGAGAGGTTAATGTCCTCAAGCAACGGGCTGGCAATGGCGTCTTCCGTGGCCTGCCGGGCTCGCTCGTCGCCGACCGCGGCGCCGGAACCCATCATGGCCATGCCCATCTCGCTCATGACCGTGCGCACGTCGGCAAAGTCGACGTTGATCAATCCCGGCCGGGTAATCAGCTCGGCTATGCCCTGCACCGCGCCGAACAGGACGTCGTTGGCGCAGCGGAAAGCCTCCAGCAGCGTGGTCTTGGTGTCCAGCACCCGCAAGAGCTTGTCGTTGGGAATCGTGATCAGCGAATCCACGTGCCGGCCCAACTCCTTCAGGCCCTGGTCCGCGATTGCGCTGCGCTTCTTGCCTTCCCATGAAAAGGGCTTGGTCGCCACGGCCACCACGAGAGCTCCGGCCTCCTTGGCGATCTGCGCCACTACCGGGGCCGCGCCGGTGCCCGTACCGCCGCCCATGCCCGCCGTGATGAACAGCAGGTTGCAGCCTTCGATCACTTCGCGGATCCGCTCGCGGTCTTCCATGGCCGCCTGGCGCCCCACCTCCGGGTCGGCGCCCGCACCCAGTCCCCGGGTGATCCCGGCACCGATCTGCAGCACCGTCTTCGCGTTGGTGTTGCGCAAGGCCTGGGAATCGGTGTTGGCGCAGATGAAATCCACGCCCTCGATGCCCGAGGCCACCATGTGGCGTACGGCATTGCCGCCGCCGCCGCCCACGCCGATCACCTTGATCACGGCATCCTGGCTTACTCCGTCCATCAGTTCAAACATGCTCATAACTACCTCCACTTCCCCTGGGGAACCTAAAAATTACCTTCGAACCAGCGGCGCATCCGCTGGAACATATCCTTGAAACCCATCGCCTTGGGCGACTCCGTGATGCGCCCCTCGGTCAACGCTTCGCGCGCGTAAATCAGCAATCCCACGCCGGTGGCATGGATCGGGTTGCGCACCACCTCCGCCAACCCGGAAACGCCTATCGGGGCACCCAGGCGCACCGGCATGTGAAAGATTTCCTCGGCCAGTTCGGCCGCGCCTTCCATCTTCGAGGCCCCGCCGGTCAGCACGATGCCGGCGGCGATCATGTCCTCGAAGCCGCTGCGCCTTATCTCGGCCTGGATCAACGCGTACAACTCCGCGTAGCGCGGCTCGATCACCTCTGCGAGCGTCTGGCGGCCAAGGCGACGCGGCGCGCGTTCGCCGACGCTCGGCACCTCGATCGTCTCTTCCGCCGAGGTGAGTTGCGGCAGCGCGCAGGCATAGCGCAGCTTGATTTCCTCGGCGCTCTTGGTCGGCGTGCGCAGGGCGATGGCGATGTCGTTGGTCACCTGGTCGCCGGCGATCGGGATCACCGCCGTGTGGCGGAGCCCGCCCTCGCAGAAGATCGCGATATCAGTCGTGCCACCGCCGATGTCGACCAGGCACACGCCCAGGTCCTTCTCGTCCTCGGTCAGCACCGAGTAGCTCGAGGCGAGTTGCTCGAGCACGATGTCGTCGACGGTCAGGTCGCAGCGGCGCACGCACTTCTCGATGTTCTGCGCGGCCGAGACCGCGCCGGTCACGATGTGCACGCGCGCCTCCAGGCGCACGCCCGACATCCCCACCGGCTCGCGGATGCCGTCCTGCTGGTCGATGATGAATTCCTGCGGGATGACGTGCAGGATTTTCTGGTCCGCGGGAATCGCCACCGCCCGGGCCGCGTCGATCACGCGATCCACGTCGGCCGGCATCACTTCCTTGTCGCGGATCGCCACGATGCCGTGCGAGTTCAGGCTGCGGATATGGCTGCCCGCGATCCCGGCGTAGACCGAGTGGATCTCGCAGCCGGCCATCAGTTCCGCCTCTTCCACCGCACGCTGGATGGAACGCACCGTGGACTCGATGTTCACCACCACGCCCTTCTTGAGCCCGCGCGAAGGATGCATGCCGACACCGACGACCTCGATGGTGCCATCGGCAGCGAGTTCGCCCACGATGGCGACAATCTTCGAGGTGCCGACATCCAATCCGACGACGAGACGACGGTCACTCTTTCCTGCCATGATCTCCTTCTCCCTTCCATCCCACGGCAAACCCGTTGGGATAACGCATGTCCACCGTGGCCGCCCGGGCCAGCTTCGGGCCCAGTGTCGGCACGGTGATATGAATGAATCGTTCCAATCGCTCAAATGGCTGTTTGCGCCCGAGCACCAGATGCAGTCCCGACTTGAACGTCACGCTCATCTCGCCACGGGCGTTGTCGTCGAGACCTACCGCCTGCAGTCCAATCCGGCGCACTTCCTTCTGCACCCGGGCGTAATCGTCCAGCACGCCCTGCGATTGGGCGGTGGGGCCGTCCAGCATGGGCAAGGCGGCAAAGGCACTGAGCTTCGAGGGCGTGAACACCACGCCGCTTGCATCCACCAAGGAATTCTTGCCCCACCTCGCGACGGGCCGCCTCAGTTGCACCGCGACTCCCAGCGCATCGGGCCAGATCCGGCTGATCCGCGCCGAGGCGACCCAGGGCAGCTTCTGCACGGCGTCCCGCACGGCGGCCAGATCCACATCGAAGACGCCTCCATGGACGACACCGGCTACGGCCGACCTGACCTGCTCGGCCGTCAACACCGTATTGGCCGGCACATGAATCACCAATGCACTCACGGCCGGGCCCGAAGGCCGCCTGGCATAGTTCGCCACGAGGATTCCCACGGCCAGGCACGCCAGCGCCAGCAACACCCACCGCAACCAGCCGCGGGGCAGGCGTTTCTTGCGTGTCATGGCAATAGCTGCCGTTGCCATCAGGCCACCTCCCCAAGCGTCTGTGCCAGTATCGCCACGACCAGTTCGGAAAAACTCATGCCGCTGGCCCGTGCAGCCATGGGCACGAGACTGTGTTCGGTCATGCCCGGCGCGGTGTTGACTTCCATCAACCAGGGATTGCCCGCCTCATCGAGCAACAAATCCACCCGACCCCAGCCGCTGCACCCGAGGGCCGCGAAGGCCCTGCGGCACAGCTCACGCAGCTTTTTCTCCCCGGCCGCCGGCAGGTCACAGGGACAGTGGTAGCGCGTCTCATCCGACACGTATTTCGCTTCGAAATCGTAGAAATCGACCGCCGGTTCGATATGCACGAGGGGCAGTGCCTCGTCACCAAGCATGGAACAGGTCAATTCGCGGCCCGTGATCCAGGGTTCGACCAGAACCTGATCGTCGCACGCAAAAGCGGATTCGAGTGCCGCAGGCAGAGCCTCCGGCTTGCGCACGCGGCTCAGGCCGAGCGTGGATCCTTCCCGTGCAGGCTTGACCGCCAACACGGAACCCAACCGCTCGAATATATCCATGGGGACCGGCTCGCCGCGACGCAATTCCACCCAGTCGGCCGTCGGCAGCCCATGATCCCGCCACAGGCGCTTGGTCACCCATTTGTCCATGGCAATGGCGCTGCC
>Ga0102962_1000397_pt1 | contig 21443 bp, 16 predicted proteins | sample SalPonF2_C_D2_MG_FD_84519 | JGI IMG/M metagenome (GOLD analysis project Ga0102962, IMG submission 84519) | Salt pond soil microbial communities from South San Francisco under conditions of wetland restoration - Salt Pond MetaG SF2_C_D2_MG ...
TCATACCTAAAATCGGTAAAAATTTTATTGATTGATCAATTTGTTTTTTTCATGAAACAATAAAAGCCGGCTTATCTTCATGCCGGCTTTTTTGTTTAACACGCATTATTCACGAATACTACAATAAACAATACATAACATTTTAAAAAACAATATTTTGAAAATAATAAAGCTTTCCTCAAATTTGAGGAATCTAAAAAGATCTGCGAAATTTGGCCGTGCTCTGCGTTGAATTTAAAAATGCTTAATCAATGTACCACTGAACGTTTCATGCACATTTTTATCCCGAAAGCTTTCGGGACACGACTAAATTTCTTGGTGAATAATCCGGGTTAATCTCAAATAATATAGTTACCTGTTTTATATACCTGCGGCCTGGTAACTTCCCGATGCTGCCAGCATTAAATAAATGATTACACCGGTAATGGAAACATAAAACCATAACGGCCAAGTCCATCTCGCAATCTTTCGGTGATTGGCATAGTTTCCTTTAGTTGCCCGATAAAGTGTAATGAGTACAAGAGGAACAATAGCAGTCGCTAATATTATATGTGAAATTAAAATGGAGTAATAAATTGGCCGGATAATGCCGGTTCCAAGAAAATGTACCTCTCCGACCCCAAAATGCAGTGTTAGATATGAAGCTAAAAATAAAACAGACAGGACAAAAGCTGTCCACATTACTTTTAAATGCAGATCCTTCCTTTTTTTGAGAATTAACACTAAACCAATGAGTAACAAAACCGCTGTAGTTGTATTTAATAAAGCTTCGAAGGGCGGTAAAAAAGTATAAAAGGACATTACTCTAAATTTAAAATTTAAATCAAATTATTTGGAGAAGTAATATATTAAATCCAATACATATTCTCTCTTCTGTCTAATTGTATATGCAAAGAAAGTCCGATTTCATAATATCAATTTTGGACTCATTGAAAACATTTTAATAACCGCTAATTAATTGAAATTAATCCACATTATAAAATTTCGATAAGCCAAATTATATAATACCTATACATATAAAACATGTAGGTTTAATATTTTACAGATGTTAAAATCACACTTCCTTACAAAAGCGGCCGCCAAGTAAATTAAAAGCCACTTTTTGCATTTATTTAGATAGTTTATAAATAAGAAATTTACTTCAGTTGCTTGCCAATTCTGTCTTATATTAAATACGATTTAAAAAAGATTGAGTTGCGGTATTCAACCAGGAAATTAAATTCGAAAAAATTATGTCTCAGATTTTCCCCAAATGGGCAAATCGCGTGCCTAAACAGATAACTATTGGTTCAATAGTATTACTTACTGCCATAGTATTTGTTTTCTGGTACTTTTTCTCACCGAGAAACTTGGATGTTGGCTATCAACCGATTCAACCAATTGCATACAGCCATGCCATACATGCTGGTAAATTGGGTATTGACTGTAGATACTGCCATACATCAGTAGAAAAATCACCACACGCGAATGTACCACCTACCCAAACATGTATGAATTGTCATAGTCAGATTAATGCTTTGAAACCAAAAGAAATTGCGAAGGTCAGAGCACATTGGAAATCAGGCAAAGCAATTCAATGGATTAGGGTAGACAAACTCCCAGAATATGTAAACTTTAATCATAGTGCACATATTAATGCGGGTGTGGGATGTGTTACCTGTCATGGACGGGTAGACAAAATGCAAGTTGTGCGTCAGGTCAAGCCACTCAATATGGCATGGTGTATAAGTTGCCACAGAAATCCGGCACCACATTTACGGCCAGTTAGTCAGGTTACGAATATGACCTGGAAAGCTCCGAACGGAAATCCGGAAGCTTATGGTAAAAAATTAATGGCTGCAAGAAATATCCATCCTCCAACATATTGTGATGGTTGTCATTATTAACACTCGAGTAAGTTTATATATTAGCAGATTTTATAATTCATAATTCGATTATGAGTAAGAAAAACGAAACAAACACATATTGGAAAAGCCTTAACGAGCTCTCAAACAACGACGAGTACAAAAAGTTTTTAGATAGAGAATTTCCCGAAGGCGCATCTGAATTAAAAGATGGCATGACCCGGAAAAATTTTCTTCGAATTATGGGGGCTTCTATCGCCCTTGCGGGATTTGCGGCTTGTCGGCGACCAGTAGAAAAAATTCTACCTTATAAATCACGTCCCGAGGAAGTTGTACCCGGAAATCCGTTGTTTTATGCCACGGCGATGCCTTATCGCGGATCATTAACGGGATTGCTTGTTGAAACGCACGAAGGTCGTCCTACAAAAATTGAAGGAAATACCGAGCATCCGGCAAGTATGGGTAATACTAATACCCAAATGCAGGGTGCCACTCTTGGGTTATATGACCCCGATCGGTCTCATGGTATTACTCAGAATGGACAGAAAAAGACCTGGAACGATTTTATCTCTTTTGCTAAACAAAACTTCACCAGCGACAAAAAGGTCGCTTTTTTATGTGAAGCTAATTCTTCAATGACGCTTAATCGCCTTAAAAAAGATGCCTTAAAAAAATTCAAAAATGCGGAATGGGTGACATATGAGCCATTTGGTGAACAAAATGCTCTGGAAGGAAATTACCGGGCATTCGGGAAGAAACTCAGAACGTTTAATCGCTTTAATGAAGCAAATGTAATCGTTTCATTAGATGCCGATTTTCTACAACAAGGTTCTGAGCAGGTTATCAATATTGGTAATTATGCCAAGAGACGGGAAATGAAGACCCCTAATAACAACCCGAATCGCCTCTTTGTCGTTGAAAATAATTATTCACTAACTGGATCTAATGCCGACCACCGTTTACGTGTCAAAAATAGTGAAGTTGAACTCTTTACGTATGCTCTTGCTGCTGCATTAGCTGATAAAGTAAATGGTCTGGAAGCATTTAAAGGTTATTCGAACTCTCTCAGTAATCACAGCTGGATAAGTGTGTTGACCGAAGAGTTATTGAAGAATAAAGGAAAAAGTATTGTAGTTACTGGTAACGATCAAAATCCAGCCGTCCATGCTGCTGTTGCAGCAATAAATGTGGCATTGGACAACAATGATAAAACGGTTGCCTATTATGATGTGCCTACTTTTGATGAAGGCTACGATATTGAACGTTTTTATAAACTTACCAGTGATTTAAAAGCCGGAAAATATGATGCCCTGGTCATGATCGGTACGAATCCGGTATTTACCGCACCTTCCGATCTTGATTTTACATCGGCTCTTAAAGCGACTAAAACTACGGTTCTGCTTTCTGAATATCATGATGAAACCGCTCGACAAACACAGTGGCACGTCAATCGAGCTCATTTTCTTGAGCAATGGGGAGATGGGACATCATACACGGGTGCCAAATCAGTTATTCAACCTTTGATACTTCCTCTATTCGATGGAAAAAGTGAGATTGAATTTCTTAATACTATTGTAAATGGGAAATCGGAAAAGGGCCATAAATTGGTCAGGGATACCTGGAAATCATATTTACCCGCTTCTAATTTTGAAGATGGCTGGGAAAAAGTCCTGAACGACGGTCTTCTACCGAATACAGAGTTTGACAAACCCCGACTTTCGATTGCTACTTCATTTGCCGGTGATATGAAACAAGCTTTTGCAAAAGCTAAAAAGCCGTCTGATACAGAAATTGAATTAGTAATTAAACCGGATAATAAAATAATTGATGGTCGATATGGAAATATTGGCTGGCTACAGGAACTTCCGGATCCGGTTACAAAGATTACTTGGGATAATGTAGCATTAATGAGTCTAAAAACGGCAGCGACCCTTGGAGTGAAAAATGAGGACGTCGTAAAAATTGAAGCTGCCGGACATACCGTTACATTAGCAGCCTGGGTTTTACCGGGTCATGCTGATAATAGTATTACAATTTGGGCTGGTTATGGCCGTAAAGGCGTCGGACGAATTGCCGATGATAACTTTGGAATTTATACCGATAACACCTATGGAACTTTACCTTTCAAGGTTCATAAATTTGAAAGTAAAAACGTCTTTCCATTTGTAACCACCGATAACCCACTTTACCATAGCAGTGTAAAAGTAAAGAAAACAGGTGATTACTATCCTATTGCATCCACACAGGATCATAGCAGTATGGAAGGCCGACCGTTAGCCAGAGAAGCCACAATCGATGAATATCGGAAGGATCCACACTTCGCTCCTGAAATGGAACCCGTTGATGGTATTAAGAAAAAAGGATATCGAAAATTTCCTGCCGCTATGTTCACCCCACAAAAAGGATATGATTATCTGCCTCAGTGGGGAATGAGTGTCGATCTCAACGCCTGTATTGGTTGTGGGACGTGTACAATAGCCTGTCAGGCTGAAAATAATATTCCGATTGTAGGTAAACCTTCGGTAAAACGGGGCAGGGAAATGCATTGGATTCGAACAGACCGATACTTTATCGGTAATGATGCCGGTGATCCTAAGGTAATTCACCAGCCTGTTCCCTGTATGCAGTGCGAATTAGCTCCCTGTGAGGAAGTTTGTCCGGTTGCAGCAACCACACATAGTAGAACGGGATTAAATCAACAGACATATAACCGTTGTATCGGAACACGTTACTGTTTGAATAACTGTCCATACAAAGTCAGAAGATTTAATTTCTTTAACTACACTAAAGAGTTTCTGGCATCGGGTAAGGATCCTGAGGTTATACAAATGGCAATGAATCCGGATGTAACGGTTCGTTTCCGAGGTGTTATGGAGAAATGTACCTATTGTGTTCAACGACTCAACCGTGCTCAAATCAATCGACAGCTTGAAACAAAAAATCAATCCTTTAAGCCAGTTGATGGTTCGGTACAAACCGCTTGTCAGCAAGCTTGTCCGGCCAACGCAATTAACTTTGGTGACATCTCTGATCCTAACAGTAAAGTTGTTCAGACGAAACATAATGATCGAAATTACATTATGTTGGATGTCTTAAACACACGGCCAAGAACATCTTATCTCGCCAAGATTCGTAACCCGAATCCAAAATTGAGTTAATCGAAAAAATAATTGAGTTTTCTGAAATTTTAACAAGAAACGAAACAGGACATGAGTAAGTCTTACGAATTTGTGCCAGAGCCACCTTTAGTGCAAGGTAACCATACTTTTGGCAGCATTACGGCGCTTATTGGTGGTATACCTGAGAAAAAAACTCCCAAAGGTTGGTATTTGGCTTTTGGTATGGCCAACATCCTATTATTACTTCTGGTCAGCCTTTTAAGTTATTTAGTCTGGGAAGGTCTCGGCGTTTGGGGAATTAACAATCCAACCGGCTGGGGCTGGGCCATCATCAACTTTGTGTGGTGGGTCGGTATTGGACACGCCGGTACCCTTATATCGGCTATCCTTTATCTGTTCCGCCAACATTGGCGAACAGCTATTAACCGATTTGCCGAAGCCATGACCATTTTTGCGGTAATGTGTGCTGGTTTATTTCCCGCATTTCACGTCGGCCGTATCTGGGTTATCTACTGGGTTTTCCCGGTACCTAACCAAATGGGATTGTGGCCTAACTTCAGTTCACCACTATTATGGGACGTTTTTGCGGTTAGTACCTACTTCACCGTTTCCCTTATTTTCTGGTATGTTGGTTTAATACCTGATTTAGCTACGCTTAGAGATCGAGTAAAAAGTAAAACATCGAAATTTGTTTACGGCGTTTTTGCTCTTGGATGGACTGGAAGTAACCGGCATTGGTCAAATTATGAAAAAGCATATATGATCTTAGCCGGTTTAGCTACTCCTCTTGTATTATCTGTGCACACTATCGTATCCTTCGATATGTCCGTATCGAATGTACCTGGATGGCACAGTACCATATTCCCTCCTTACTTCGTTGCCGGTGCTATATATTCCGGTTTTGCCATGGTTGCCCTGCTTATGATTATCGCCCGTAAGATATACGGATTGGAGGATATCATGACAGTAGACATCATGGAGAAGATGAATATAATCATGATGATAACGGGTAATATGGTTGCATTTTCGTACCTGATGGAAGGATTTATGTCGTGGTACAGTGGTTATATTTATGAACGCGGTATTTTCTGGCTTTATATCGTAGGACCTTATGCATGGGGTTTTTGGATTACAATGTTTTGTAATGTGATCAATCCTCAATTCATGTGGTTTAAAAAAGTGAGGCGGAATATTACACTTACATTTATGGTCGCCATATTCGCAAATATAGGGATGTGGTACGAACGATTTATGATTATTGCCGCTTCCCTCTCAACTGACTTTATGCCATCATCCTGGGCCTACTATTCACCGACCTGGGTTGATTATCTGACCTATGTAGGAACATTCGGACTATTTTTCACCTTCTTCCTATTATTTTTGAGATTCTTACCAATGGTAGCTATATCAGAAGTAAAAGCCGGTTTACCACAAGCAGATCCTCATTATTATGAGGAGGATGAAGGTCTTGAAGGATCTAATGGTCAAGGAACAATTGTTATTCAACCCAATGAGACTGCTTAAATAACGATCGTATATGGAAACGAAAGAAAAGAATAAATTACACGGTATCTTAGCTGAATTTAAGAATCCTGCAGCGCTGTTACATGCTGCAGAAACAGTGAATAACGCTGGATATAGTAAATTTGACACCTTTAGTCCTTTTCCAATACACGGAATGGACGAGGCTATGAGTCTTAAAAAGTCTAAGGTAGGTTGGATAGTACTTGGATTTGGTCTTGTTGGTTTATTCGGTGCTATCACTTTAATGGTATGGGTTATGTCTTCAGCGATGCCTGTTAGTATAAGTGCCAAACCCTTAGTCGACCCGCCTATTTATGTACCGATTACATTTGAGTTAACGGTTCTCCTGTCTTCTTTCGGTGCGGTCACCGGAATGTTGCTTTTAAACGGATTACCTAAACCTCACAATCCATTATTCAATTCAGAAAACTTTAACAGGGCAACAGACGACGGCTTCTTCCTTTATATAGAGTCGAAAGACGCCTTGTTTTCTGAAGATAAAACGGCTGATTTCCTTGAGGAAGCTAAAGCCCTGAATATTGAAAAGATCTATGATTAATAATTACTCATTTGAATAGGTTTAAAAAGCTAAAACATTGCAGATGAAACTATTAAAACAACATCGCTCGATAGCACTTATTTTACTTGCTATGGCTCTCTCAGCCTGTAGAGGCAGGCCTTTTCATAAACCCCCTATTCTCCCCGAACAAAATATGTTCGATCAACCGAAGTTCCAGGCCCAACAGGTAAATAATTTTTTCCCTGATAAGAGAGCCATGCGTATGCCGGTTAAGGGAACTGTTGCTCGCGGCTGGTTGAAAACCAATACTGTTTATTGGGATGGAAAAACCAAAGATGGTAAATGGGTTCAAAAAAACCCACTTACCATAACAAAAAAACTGGTCGACAGAGGTAAAAATCGATTTAATATTTACTGTACTCCCTGCCACGATCGGTTGGGTACCGGTAATGGTATGGTTATTCAATTCGGCTTTGTACATCCTCCCTCTTATCATTCCAAACGTTTGCGTAATGTAGCTGATGGATACTTATACAATGTAATCACAAACGGCTTTGCCGTAATGCCGAGTTACAGAGACCAAATACCTGTACACGATCGCTGGGCTATCGTTTCATATATCAGAGCATTACAATTGAGTCAACACGCCACTAAGTCTGATCTGCAAGGCTATACTTTTTCAGATTCTACAATAACAGCTTATAAAGATAGCGTACAAGCAGCTAAAGAGGCGGCGAAAAAACAAGCTGAAGCACAGGCTCAAAAGCAACAAAAAGTAATGAGTGTCTCTCAATTAATTGCGCTGGGTAAAAAGTTACATAAAGAAAAGACCTGTGTTACTTGTCACTCTACAGATGGTTCAAAGGGTGTCGGACCTACATGGCAAAATCTGTTTGGAAGAAAGACAGCTTTGTCTAACGGCAAAACTATTACAGCTGATGTAAGTTACATCAAAGAATCGATCATGAAGCCACACGCACAGATTGTTAAAGGTTTTCAGCCTGTAATGCCTCAGGGCTTAATCAGCAGTCAGCAAAACCTGAATGCTCTGGTCGCTTATATCGCTTCATTGTCGAATCACAGTAGCGCCAAACAATATTTGAATAACCTGAAGAAACAGCAGCAGAAGAAACAATCGCAGTCTGGTTCAAGTAACAGTGGTTCTTCATCATCATCCATGAGTCAGGCACAGTTAATAAGCTTGGGTAAAAAGCTTTACAAGCAAAAAACCTGTACAACCTGCCACTCAACGGATGGTTCTAAAGGCGTTGGCCCGACATGGAAAGGTTTATATCAAAGTACGGTTACACTATCCAACGGCAAAAAGGTAAAAGCTAATGTGAGTTATCTGAAAGAATCGATCAAGAAACCACATGCACAAATAGTCAAGGGTTTTCAACCGGTCATGCCGCAGGGATTAGTTAGTAAAAAGCAAAACCTTGATGCATTAGTAGCATATATAAAATCTCTCAAGTAATTGATATTGTTTAGATATATAAGTGAGTTAAGCATAAATATTTGAAAAATTAATCATGAAAAAAATCAAAATAACAGACTCACTGTCGTTTCCAGAAGATAATAAGGCGACAACATCATTATTCGTAATTGGAGCAGTGGGACTTATAGCCAGTGCAATCGGCTATTTTGTCAACAGGGAACAGTTTTATTTCTCTTATCTAACCAGTTTTGCCTTCATTGCAAGTTTAACTTTGGCCTCTTTGATGTATGTGATGTTACAACACCTCACACATTCATCTTACAGTGTTGTATTTAGGAGAGTGCCCGAAGTAATTGCCAAAAATATTATCTATATCGCCATATTGTTTATCCCGATATTTTTTGGGATGCATTATCTTTTTGAATGGACACACTGGACACCACAGGAGATAGCAGCAAGTAAGGTGTTACCTTATAAAGCGCCTTTTTTGAATTATAAGTTTTATATCATCCGGTATTTTATCTATTTCGGTATCTGGTCTTTCTTTGGCTACCGGATGTACAAGATTTCCATTAAGATGGATGAAACGGGCGATTGGGGGCTTCAAACATTGCTTCGCCGTACAAGTGGACCGGGTTTGTTCTTATTTGCCATAACCGTTGCATTTGCATCATTCGACTGGCTTATGGAATTAGATCCTCACTGGTACTCCACTATTTTTGGAATCTATTTCTTTGCGATGAGTTTCCAGGCATTTTTTGCAATGCTGATTCTTATCCTCCTCTACATGAGAAAAAAAGGCATCTTAGCAAATACCATTACAGACAAGCATTTTTCTGATTTGGGATTATTATTATTCGGTTTTACTGTTTTCTATGCATATATCGCGTTTGCCCAGTTCCTCTTGATTTATTACGCCAATATACCTGAAGAGGTCGTTTGGTTTAATGCTCATTTAAGAGGAAGTTACATTTATATTGGTTGGGCAATTGTCATTGGTCGATTTGCAATACCATTTGTTGTCTTAATTGGTCAGGAAGCAAAGAAAAGCCTTACGGTTCTCAAATACGTTTCCATTTTGGTCATATTTATGCAATTTATTGAATTATACTGGCTGGTAATGCCCAATTTCCACAAAACAGGCATACATGTAAGCTGGATTGATTTTGCTACTATTATTGGTTTAGGATGTCTGTTTTTAGGGCTGTTCTTCAATACTTTTAAAAAGCATTGCATGATACCCAAAAATGACCCGCTATTAGCTGATTCACTGAATAAACATTAAAATTTTATCGGTATAACGATGAGTGAAAAGAATCTTGATAATACAAAGGGACAACAACCCGACGATGAAATTTACGAAATTGAGGTAGAACAAAAGTTTGCTGACTCTGTAGAAGAAGGAGTTACAGACGACAGCCTCGATATGAAACGGCTCGCGTTCTGGGTTTTAACCGGTCTTTGTGTTGTTTTTCTTCTTGTTACCATAGCATATAATATGTATGGTTATAATTCCTTTGAAATGAAACAACAGATAGATAATAAGACAAAAAATTACGAAATTACTCAGAAACGTGCCGAGGAACACAAAATACTAACGTCATATGGAATCGTTAATCTAAAGGAAGGTATATACCGGATTCCTATTGACAGCGCTATATCTCTCTATGTCAAAGAAAATAAAAATTCTAACACAGGTAAAAGTAACGATTAGAACTTCGTTCTTTCGATTTTCTTATATCTTCTTTGCATCGTTCTTTATTTTATTGCTTTTATCTACTGAAAATGCTTCTGCTCAGCGAGTATTAAAACATGCTCGCGGTCTAGAAGGTGTAGGTATCACTGAAAAATTAGGAAATAAGATTCCTTTGAATCTTACTTTTACTAATACGGATGGAAAGCCCATTCAATTAGGTCAAATTATCAAAGGTGATAAACCTGTTATATTGGATTTGGCTTACTTTACTTGTCCAATGTTATGCCCAATGATTATTCATGGCATGATGGATGGAGTTAAAAAGCTGGATTGGTCACCGAATAAAGATTATAAGATAATCACGGTTAGTTTTGATCCTCATGATACCTATAAAGTTGCAGCCGCCAAAAAGAAGGCGTATGTAGATACTCTTACGGCACTCGGTAAAAAGGGTGCTGAAGATGGCTGGTATTTTTTAACCGGCAAGCAAGATCAAATAAAAAAATTAACCAAAGCTGTTGGGTTTGGTTATAAATATCTTCCGAAAAAGAAAATGTATGCACACACGGCAACATTAATTTTCTTAAGTTCTAAAGGGAAGATTTCACGATATTTATATGGAATATCGTTTCCAACAATACAACTTAAGAATGCTCTTGGTGATGCTGCTGATGGACATATTGGCAGTACGCTCGATAAAATCATCTTATATTGTTGTCAATACGATCCAGGTACAGGGAAATACACGGCTTCAGTCAAGAATATAATGAAACTGAGCGGTGTAGTTGTCATGATTCTTTTAGGTGGATTTCTTGGAATCCTCTGGTTTAAAGAAAAAAAAGCGAAACACACATAATTAATGTTCAATAATACTGATGTTTAATCTAGGCAAGTATTTCTTACCACCGGCAAAATCTACTTTTGCTCATAATACGGATGCATTATTCAATTTCATAACCAATACCGGCGCTTTATTGCTACTCGGTATCGTCGTTGTTATGATTTATTTTGTTATCAAATACCGGAGGAGGTCAGATGATGACGTTACTTCTTTGGTTGATCATAATACTACACTTGAAATTGTCTGGACTGTCATTCCGTTAATACTCGTTCTCGTCATCTTTAGTTGGGGTTTTAAAGGATATTATACACTTTTCACCCCCCCGCAAGATTCTTATGAAATCAATGTGACGGCTCAACAATGGTTATGGAAGTTCCACTATAAGAATGGTAAAACAACCATCAATAAATTATATGTTCCTGCGGGCAGGGATGTTAAACTCATAATGACATCTAAAGATGTTATTCACTCCCTTTTTATTCCTGATTTCAGGGTTAAACATGACGTTTTACCGGATAAATATGAAGAACTCTGGTTCAACGCAAAGAAACCTGGGCATGCCAATCTTTTTTGTACGCAGTATTGTGGACAAGGTCATTCAAACATGCATGCTGATGTAATCATTGAATCTCAAAAGAAATTTAACGCCTGGCTAAAAAAGGGTGCTAATGGTTCATCAGGTGGCAATGGTAAACCTCAGGGTATGAGTCAGGCTGCCTATGGAAAACAGCTGTACCAGAAAAATGGCTGTTCCTCGTGTCACTCAACTGATGGTTCCAAAGGAGTGGGACCCTCCTGGAAAGGAATATTTGGACATAAGGTCACCTTTAAGGATGGATCCTCAAAAACAGTAGACGAAAACTATATTCGTCAGTCAATTCTTAATCCTGGCGCTAAGGTCGTCAAAGGCTTTAACAATGTTATGCCAACATTCCAGGGTGTCTTAAATAGTGATCAAATTAGTGCAATCATAGCTTATATAAAGACTTTAAAATAACATGGAAAGCAAAGAAACCACGAATACAACCAAAATCAAGGTCCGTCATTTTCCTCTTGATGAAAACCCTCCGCATCATTATGCCAATTGGCAGAAGGGTATAAAATCATGGTTGACGACAAAAGACCACAAGCGTATTGGTATCATGTATCTTGCTACTATTACGTTGGTCTTTTTATTTGCCGGTACGATGGCCATATTGATCCGTTTATCTCTTTGGAATCCGGCTAACCATATTGTTGCGGCCAAAACCTATAACATTTTATTCACTCTTCACGGAACAATGATGATCTTCCTCTTCCTTGTTCCGGGAGTACCTACAACACTTGGGAACTTCTTCATCCCTATGATGATAGGTGCTAAGGATGTCGCCTTTCCAAGACTGAATCTGGCCAGTTATTATATCTATCTAACAGGTGCCATATTTACAGTCTGGGCCATCATTCATGGTGGTGTTGATACCGGATGGACATTTTACACTCCTTACAGTATACAATCTACTACCCACGTCTTACCAATGACGATAGGGATCTTTATCATAGGTTTTTCATCCATTTTAACCGGTTTAAACTTTATTGTAACATTGCACAAATTACGTGCTCCGGGTATGTCATGGGGTAAATTACCATTATTCTGCTGGGGAATTTATGCAACCAGTATCATTCAGGTTCTTGCTACCCCGGTATTAGCTATCACACTTTCATTACTGATTATGGAAAGGGTGTTACACGTTGGTATATTTAATCCGGCACTTGGTGGTGACCCGATTTTGTATCAACACTTTTTCTGGTTTTACTCGCACCCTGCCGTTTACATTATGATTGTACCTGGCTTTGGTATCATATCTGAACTTATTGGGACATTCTCAAAGAAACGCGTTTTCGGTTACTGGTTTATCGCAATATCGAGTTTGGCTATCTCATTTTTAGGATTTTTAGTCTGGGGACACCACATGTTCGTTTCCGGTCAATCAGCGCTGGCCTCAACGGTATTCTCATTGATCACGTTTCTTATTGGTATTCCAACGGGTATCAAAATATTTAACTGGCTGGCAACCATGTATAAAGGATCTATTTGGCTGACGACTCCCATGTTGTATGCCTTATCATTCATATTCCTTTTTACAATCGGTGGCATCACTGGTATCATGCTTGGTGCCCTCTCCGTTGATGTTCAACTACACGCCACTTACTACGTAGTAGCACACTTCCACTATGTAATGTTCGGTGGTATGTTGATTGCCTTTATCGGAGGTCTGCACTACTGGTGGCCTAAAATGACCGGTAAAATGTATAGTGAGACAATGGGTAAAATCTCATGGTTCTTCATCTTCGTAGGATTCAATGTTACCTTTTTCCCACAATTCATTTTAGGTGCCAAAGGAATGCCGAGAAGATATTATAACTACTTACCGCAATTCGAAACGTTGCACAGAACTTCGACTGTTGGTTCCTGGATTCTCGCTACTGGTTTCTTAATCATGGCCGGATATCTTATTTATTCTCTCGCTAAAGGAGAAAAGGCCCCTTCAAATCCATGGGGTGCCCGAACACTGGAGTGGATGACTGCTTCACCCCCCATTCATTCCAATTTCAACTACATTCCTGTAGTTACTCATGAACCCTATGATTTCCATCGACCGGTTAGTGAATTTCAATTAGGATTAGTTGGAAGTGAAGAAAACGGTCACGATGGAGGAAATGGTGCTACATCACCAGATGGTGGAACTCCTGTGGTAGCTGATGAAAGTCAAAGTTGACCATTGACTGACCCACGAGAAATAAAAATTATTACGCAATAAACTTTTTAATAAATTAATATTCAATCATTTATGGCACAGGCAAATGTAGCAACTGAACGTGAAGCATTTGTTCAGCATCACTTTGTGAATGCCGAACAGCAGTTCGATACCGCTAAGTTAGGCATGTGGATATTTCTTGTTACCGAGATACTGTTCTTCGGTGGTCTGTTTTGTTCATACGTAGTGTTTCGAACATGGTATCCCCATACATTTATGGAAGCATCGAGTCATTTGGATAAACTATTAGGTGGTGCTGATACCGTAGACCTCATTTGTAGTAGTGTAACTATGGCTCTGGCCATTCACTATATCCAAAAAGGGAATGAAAGAATGACTATGATCATGCTTGGTATTACATTTCTTTTTGGTGCCGCTTTTATTGGTTCTCACGCTTATGAATGGCTCGATGAGATGAGTCATGGTATTTATCCGGGTAAAGCATACGCATTTAAAGGAATAAGCGGTTCACATGCTTATGTATTCTTTAGTCTATACTACCTAATGACCGGTCTTCACGGAATTCACGTATTGATAGGCATGGGACTTATGGCATGGCTAATGGTTAAAACGAAAAGAGGACGATTTAGTGCAAAATATTACACACCTATTGAAATTACAGGTCTGTACTGGCACTTTGTTGACCTCATCTGGATTTTCTTATTACCTCTACTCTACTTAGTCGATTAAAAGGATTTTATTATGAGTGAACAACATCATCATATCGTACCAATTAAAATGATCCTCACTGTAGGAGCTATTCTGGTTTTTCTTACAATACTAACGGTATTTATTGGTTATCTGCATTTGCCTAATCCATATAATGTTATTGCAGGAATTGGCATTGCAGTAATTAAAGCCAGCCTGGTAGTAATGTTCTTTATGAATCTTTATTGGGAAAGAAGGAGATTCAACATCATGGTTTTTCTGGCGGGAATTGTATTTCTGACTGTATTTGTAGGTATAACCCTGTTAGATACGCTTCACCGGGCACACATTACACCTGGATTTTAATGTAACACCCAATATTTAATTTAGGTTTAAAGCCGATTCTTATTCGAGAATCGGCTTTTTTATTGCCTCGCTCTGCTGAACTAAAAGGATAAACAAAAATTCCGCACTTACCAGAACCGCCACATTGGTTAAATGTAGTACTTGTAATGCAGGGACCATATTTAAGTTCACAAGTCCTAAACCGAGTATAATTTGCATTACAATTAAGGCTAAAATTGAGGTCCCTATTCTTTTATAAATATTATTGGAATCGAAGGGTCTAAGGAAGTATATCAAAATCATACAAGCTATTAACACGACCCAGGAAAAAGCCTCATGTACGCCTTCAATAGATCCGACATGTGACAACCATTCTGATCTGGGAATCGTTAACGAACTATTCTTTATAACATCAACAGACTGTCTGACTTGAGTGCCAAGCCCAATTTGAATCATTGTGGCGACTAGTAAAGCCATTCCAACCCAGAATAATCTTCTTTTATTCTCTTGTGATAAGGTAATGGTCATTTTCTTTTGAAAAGCTTTATAAGTCGTATAAATCAAAATCATTAAAATGGCCAGGGCGGTGTACATGTGCACGGATATAATCCATGCTTTTAATGACGATTCCACAACCTGACCGCCAAGCCATCCTTCAAAACCGACTAATAAAACGGCCAGTCCGGATCCATAAAATACAATAGGCTCTGATTTTCGATATTTAAAAGATCGTATAAATGTTAGAATAATCATTATTCCAGTCGTTATACCTACAAGCCTGTTCACATACTCTACGACCATTAAAACAGGATTGAATTGAGATTTATCAAATCCAGGTGGTAATTGTGACGCTGAAAATGGTGGAATCCAGGAACCGAAACATTTGGGCCAGTCAGGACATCCTAATCCTGCACCAACAGCCCGCACCAATCCGCCAACAAAAATGAGAAAAATAGTTATAAAAATAGTTGCCAGTGCTGTTTTCTGGAAGGCATTAAATTTTGTTTTCACAGAAATACTAATTATGCGATTTGTTAGAAATTTTCGTTAGACAAATAATTATCAAATTACAAATATAAAAGTGCTTTAAAAGTGTCTAAAAATACAAATATTTATTAACTTGTTTTGGTTTTCAATCATAGTGTGAGAATTTTAATTACCAGGTATTTATTCGCCTATTGATAATATTTATTTCGAATGAAATTTACAGTAGATAGTGCACTCTCTCAATCCGATAGTTTAAGTACAGTATTAGCTGCTTATTATGAATTAACCAAGCCAGGAATCACATTTCTTGTTCTTGCAAGTATGGCTATTGGTTTTTTTCTTGGTTCGACAAACGGTATTAATTACGTTACTCTTCTAAATGCTGTCATCGGCACTTTTTTAATTGCAAGCGGTACATCAGCATATAATCAATATATAGAACGTGATTTGGATAAACTGATGCTGAGAACCCGTAAGCGTCCACTTCCAATGCATCGCGTTGGTCCGACCAATGCCTTTTTATTCTCCACATTTCTAATGCTCATTGGCCTTGGGTATTTAATTCTGACTGTAAACATTGTTGCCGGATTCATTTCAGCAATGACTTCCATATTATATCTTGGATTTTATACCCCTCTTAAGCGGGTTTCATTCATAAATGTATTTATTGGTGCTATCCCCGGCGCATTACCACCTGTGGGCGGATGGGCTGCAGCTACCGGACATTTAGATAATATCGGACTCTGGATTTTATTTGGAATCGTATTTTTGTGGCAAATTCCACATGTCGTTGCTATTGCATGGCTCTGTAATGATGACTACGAGCGGGCTGGCTTCCATATGTTACCTGTAAAGGACCAAAATGGTCTTTGGTCGACCGTTACTATTATGTCATGTCTGATATTGCTCATACCTGTAAGTATCGCTCTCTACACGTTTCATATTAACGGAATGATCTATCTCGCGGGTGCCGTTTTATCCGGATTAGTATTTTTATTATACGGTATATTTTTTATGCTGGATCGAAGTAAACTGAATGCAAAAAAATTAATGTTCGCTTCTCTTTTTTATCTCCCTTTAGTCTGGATTTCAATTCTCATTGACCGACTTATTGCCTAAGAATTTATTTATTACTTGAGTTTGAGTTACGAAACTATGCTTCCGGGTAGAGCGGTTCGTTGCCTCCCCCCTCCCTCACAGACCCGTACGAGCAGATTTCCCGCATACGGTTCCTCTGCTTATGGTTTCTGCTACCGGTTGAACCGGTTTACACCGTCCTCCGGTTTCCAAACCGCTATCGGCATGACTTCCGTTGACATAAGTCCCTGCTGGCTCTGAGTCCGGCAGGTTCTCTGGGATCCGGCCCATATTATGTTTCCGACATACCGTCCATAAGTCAGGCCTTTCCTTTCCTTCCCTGGAGTGGAGTCGGTACCATGAAGAGGCTAACACGGCCCCTTTGCCTATCTCGTCGCCATCGGTTTCTCTCGGCAAGGATACCACTTTGCGCTGCTGGCTTGTTTCTTCGTCCGGAATAACAGCCGGGACTCCGGAGCGTCTGGATCGATTTTATGGATTCTAAATCATTAGTATTTATCTAATGTAGCGTGAGTTCGAACTAAACTCTTTTTAAAATAGCGTCTTGAAATGACTATTTTACTTTGAAGATTTCTCCCTCCGGTCGAAATGACACGAATGGGCGAAGATGATGTTGAGGTTAACCCGGATTATTCACCAAGAAATTTTGTCGTGTCCCGAAAGGTTCGGGATAGAAATGCGCATGAGAGGCACTCTGGTGCCTTGAGTAAGCATTTTTAAGTTCAACGAAGAGCATGGCCAAATTTCGCAGCTCTTTTTAGTGTCCTCAAAATCGTGGATCGGATTATTTTTTATAAGTACTTTAATTAACAATATGATATATATTACTTCTAATGGGTTATGTGAATAATTCGGGTTAAAAAACATCACTCAAAGGCGTCGTCTCGAACCCGCTTTATTTTATACTTTAAAGAAAAAGGGACTTAGTTTAACCAAGCCCCTTTTTTGCTAACAATATTATATTAAAATTGCAGATCAGTAGATTGCCGGTAATCTTTGTGGATTCGCTTCGCGCATAATGTCATAAACCGCTTCAAATATATCCTCGGCATTCGGTTTTGAAAAATAATCACCATCAGAACCATATGCTGGTCGGTGCTCTTTTGATGTTAAGGTTTTAGGTTCAGAATCCAGATAATAAAATCCGCCTTGTTCATTTATTACTTTTTGCATCATATAAGCAGTTGTGGCTCCCGGCATATCCTCATCAACAAATAATATGCGGTTTGTTTTCTTTAACGATTCGACAATTATATGATTCCGGTCAAATGGTAATAACGTTCTCACATCAATTAATTCTACCGATATACCGGCTCGTTTGAAGTCCTCCATCACGGAAGTAATGATATTAAAAGTTGAACCATACGATACCACCGTTATATCGTTACCTTCTTCTACGACTTCCGGAACACCCAGAGGAACTGTAAAATCCCCTAAATTCGTAGGCATGTATTCTTTTACACGGTAAGCATTTAAAGGTTCAATAATCAGTGCCGGATCATCTCCTCTTATAATCGTATTATAAAAACCAGCTGCTTGCGTAAGATTTCTTGGGACACAAACATGAATACCTCTTACTCCATTTATGATCAATCCAAGTGAAGAACCGGAGTGCCAAATACCTTCTAAACGATGTCCTCGAGTTCTGACGATCATCGGCGCTTTTTGACCGCCTTTGGTTCGGTAGTGTAGCGTCGCAAGATCATCACTTATTGTCTGAAAGCCATACAGCAGATAATCAAGATATTGAATTTCTGCAATCGGTCTCAAACCACGTACTGCCATTCCAATGCCTTGACCAATGATGCTTGATTCCCGAATGCCGGTATCACTTACCCTTAATTTTCCATATTTCTCCTGTAGCCCTTCCAGACCGAGATTTACATCCCCTAATTTTCCTGAGTCTTCACCAAATACCAGAAGCGATGGATTTCTATCAAATAAGACATCAAAATTATCTCTTAATACGACTCTGCCATCGACTTTTTTGGGGTTATCATCATATTTGGGTTTGATCTCTTTTATTTTCAACGGTGACCATTCCGATTCACTAACAACCTGAGAATCGTATCGATCTTTATTGGCATCATTCGCTTCACTCAGCCAATATAATAATTCATCACGTGCATTAAATTTTTGTCCTGCTGTTGCAAGTAATGCCCGCCGGACAGCAATAATAATATCTTTGCGAATAGGATCCATTGCCGTTTTCAAACTTTTGATAATTTTAGCAATGTCATCACCATTATTAGATTGTGACTCCATTTTTTGGAATATGGCCAGAACCCCATTCTTCTCTTTATCAATTGCGGCTCTGAAGGCTTTCCACTCTTTGTTTTTTTCCTGAATCACATATTTTCGAGCTTCATCCTCTAACTGATCGAGTTCTTCCTCTGTTGCTATATCATTCTTAAGAATATACTCTCTCATTTTGAGATTACAGCAATGCTCTTTTTCCCATTCCAGACGTTCTTTTGACTTATACCGTTCATGTGATCCGGATGTGGAGTGTCCCTGCGGTTGAGTGACTTCCTGCACATGAACTAATACCGGCACATGCTCATTACGAGCTATTTCGACCGCATTTTTATACGTTTCAACTAATCCCACATAATCCCAGGCTTTGACGGTAAAAATTTCGTAACCCTGCTGTTTTTGTGTACGTTTGAAACCACGTAATACAGAGGAAATACTACCTTTAGTAGTTTGATATTTTTTGGGAACGGATATGCCATATCCATCATCCCATACTGACAATACCATGGGGACTTGCAAGACACCGGCCGCATTTACGGTTTCCCAGAATATTCCCTCAGAAGTACTTGCATCACCAATGGTTCCAAAAGCAACTTCATTTCCATTATTCGAAAACTTCACCTGATCGTGCAATTCTTCGACTTCGCGATATACTTTTGATGCGTGAGCCAATCCCAGTAAACGAGCCATTTGCCCGGCTGTTGGAGAGATATCGGCCGAAGAATTCTTCATTTTTGTCAGATCTTTCCAGGAACCGTCGTCATTCAAGCTTCTTGTGGCAAAATGGCAATTCATCTGCCTTCCCCCTGAATTAGGTTCTGCTTCTACATCGGCATGCGCATATAATTCAGCAAAAAACTCTTGAATGGTAAGCTCTCCGATGGCCATCATAAATGTTTGATCCCGATAATATCCCGATCTGAAATCTCCTTCTTTGAAGAATTTGGCCATTGCAATCTGGGGAATTTCTTTTCCATCCCCGAATATTCCAAATTTTGCTTTACCTGTCAGAGTCTCTTTACGTCCTAGAATAGAAGCTTCTCTACTCATAACAGCCAACCTATAATCTTCAATAACTTCTTCCTTGTCCAAATGGTTGGCCATTAGTTTTTCCTTCGTTTTTGGAGTCTGTAAATTTTCCATTTTATCCTCTATAAATTAGACCTTGTCAGCCAATCAAAAAATAAATCTAAAACTATTTTCAGGAATAGGAATCAAGCTACTCTTCAAATAAGAAGTCAAGAACTGTTTTTCCACACACAGCCCTATTCCTGTGTATAGTTTTAATATATTACCATGTTAATAAATGTAAATTTCAATGTCATAGTAATAAAATATAACTTGTCTGCCGCAAACGTAACATTAACGGCAGACATAATAAATTCATAATTTCACTATTCGGTAAAACCACCTTTCGTCATTTTAATCGGATCTAAAGCCTCGTCAAGCTCTTTATCCGACAGATCGGTCATTTCTTTGGCAACTTCCTTCAGGGCACGATTTTCGGCAAATGCCTTTTTAGCAATCTTTGCACCGGTTTCATATCCGATAATTGGATTAAGTGCCGTTACTAAAATCGGATTTTTTTTGAGTTTCTCTTTAATTTTCTCAGTATTGACCGAAAGATTGGCAATCGATTTATCAGCAAGATTACGTGATACATTGGCCAGTAGCTTGAGCGACTGTAAAAGATTTAATGCCACTACAGGTAGCATCACATTTAGCTCAAAATTACCAGCTTGTCCACCAACAGTTACCGCCGCATCATTTCCGATGACCTGGGCACAAACCATGGTAACGGATTCTTCAATCACGGGATTAATTTTACCGGGCATAATGGATGATCCGGGTTGTAATGCCGGTAACGTGATTTCAGATAATCCGCTATTCGGCCCTGAATTCATCCAACGCAAATCGTTCGCTATTTTCATCAAACTTACAGCGATCGTCTTAAGCTGACCGCTTAACTCAACGAGTGTGTCGACCGAACCTTGTGATTCGAAATGATTACTTGTTTCGCTAAAACTGCCGCCGGTGAGCTCTCCGATTTTTTCTGCAAACTTTTTACCGAAATCAGGATGCGTATTCAGACCTGTACCAACGGCAGTGCCACCTTGCGGAAGTTCGGATAGCCGTTCCATTGCTGATTGAACCCGTTCAACACCTAATTCCATTTGACGTGCATAACCGCTGAAAACTTGTCCAAAGGTAACCGGCATGGCATCCATCAGATGCGTACGGCCCGTTTTTACAATATCTTTTAAATCTTCACCCCTTTTTAGAAACGTTTCTTTTAAATGTGTTAAAGAAGGTATTAATTCATTTTTAGCAA
>Ga0102962_1000398_pt1 | contig 21443 bp, 20 predicted proteins | sample SalPonF2_C_D2_MG_FD_84519 | JGI IMG/M metagenome (GOLD analysis project Ga0102962, IMG submission 84519) | Salt pond soil microbial communities from South San Francisco under conditions of wetland restoration - Salt Pond MetaG SF2_C_D2_MG ...
GTGATCTCGGCCCTGCGATCACTTCAGAAATTGCCGCAAAAACTCAGAGGGTTTTTCCGCACGCCGACATGCCGGTACGCGGCACTCTGATTTATCTTGCTTTATTAACGAAGATATTAGTAAAGGTCGACAGCACAGGCCTGGTGAGTCGAAGCGAGCCCATACGCGCTAGTAAGTTGACTTCAACGAGCGGTATGACCCCCGAACTTTGTCCGTACACTACCATTAGTCCGCAAGGGCGCAGGCATTGCAATGACCCTAGAAAGGTGTCTTTCCCGACAGAGTCATAAACAACGGGTACCTTGTTTCCGCGAGTGATTTTGATGACGCGCTCAACGAAATTCTCGCGCGTGTACACAATTGGATAACTGCAACCTCGAGATTTCGCGAACTCCGCCTTCTCGTCGCTAGAGACAGTACCGATAACGAAAGCACCCAAAGCGGACGCCCATTGGCAAAGCAATTGACCAACGCCCCCAGCAGCGGCGTGTACTAGAATGGTCTCGCCACCCTTTATGCGATAAACATCCCTCACGAGATAACGCGCCGTCATCCCCTGAAGCATAAGAGCAGCGGCGGTGATATCATCAATTTCGTTAGGCAACTTGATTAAATGCGCGGCAGGAATGACCCGCTCTTCGCAGTAGCTTCCCTGGACAGCGGCATACGCAACACGATCACCTGGGCGGACGGTACTCACATTGGCACCAACCTCCACCACCACTCCAGCAGCTTCTCGACCTGGCACGAAAGGCAGATCGGCAGGGTACAGTCCCCTACGAAAATAAATATCGATGAAATTTACACCGATCGCCGTATGGCGAATCCGAACTTCGCCAGCCCCCGGAACACCCACGTCCCATGCTTCCCAGCGGAGCACCCCAGGCCCGCCTGTCTTATGGACACACACCGCAAAACTCATTGATCTATATTTATTTGTCCCGAGGTCAATTCGCAATAAGGGCCATCTCACGCAATGACGCCAGAGTATGGGTGGGAGACAGGACATTAGGATCCGGGACCAGTTCAATGAGTGCTGGTTTGCCTGCCGAGACTGCCCGTTCAAACGCAGCAGGAAATTCGTCTGTCTTGGTTACACGCTGGCCGCAGGCACCATATGACTCCGCAAGTCGCACAAAATCAGGATTCAAGAGATCGGTGGCGCTAACACGCTCAGGGAATCTACGCTCCTGATGCATTCGTATGGTGCCGTACATGTTGTTGTTAAGAAGGAGAATGATGATTGACAGTTTCTCCTTTACGGCCGTCGCGAGCTCTTGTCCTGTCATTAGAAAATCGCCATCGCCTGTGAAGGCGACCACAACTCGCTCGGGATGCTCCATCTTGGCCGAAATGGCGGCAGGCACACCGTAGCCCATCGACCCGGATACCGGTGCTAACATTGTCCCATAGCGCGTGAACCGATGATACCGATTCGGCCATACTGCGAAGTTGCCTGCCCCGTTGGTCACAATCGCGTCGGCAGGCAAACGCTGACGGAGATTGACCATGATCTCACCCATCTGGAGATCCCCTTGAATCGGCCCGGGCGTCGTCCACTCGAGAAAGCTTCCGCGTAGCGCCGCGAGACGCTTCCGCCATGGGCGCTTGGCCGGAGGCTCAAGATCAGCCAAGGCGCACAATGCAGCGCCCGAAGCGGCAACGACGCTCCGATCCGGTTGGTAAACCCGTCCAAGTTCCTCAGCTACCGGATGAATATGCACAAGCTTTTGATGCGGACGTGGTATGTTTAGTAAGCGGTAACCGTTGCTTGACGCTTCCCCGAGCCGTGCACCAACGAGAAGCACGAGATCACTCTCGTCCACCGCCTTGCAAAGATCCGGATTAGCGCCAAGACCAAGATTGCCGATGTAATTTGGGCTTTCGTTGTCGACGTAGTCGTTGCAGCGAAATGTGCAGCAGACTGGCAGTTCCCAACGCTCGACGAAGCGCTTCGCCGAAGCCGCGGCCTCATCGCTCCAACCTCCGCCTCCGACTATCAGGAGCGGTCTCTCCGCCTTTCGCAACTCGCTGGCGATTTCACCCAACGCGTGAGCACCGGGCTCGGAAGCAGCCGGAGCGCAGTAAGGCGCCGGAACGGCATCAAAACGCTCTTCCAGCATATCCTCAGGTAGGGCAAGCACCACGGGCCCCGGCCGCCCGGTCACTGCGGTTCGAAGGCCTCGGCTGACAAGTTCCGGAATCCGCCGGCCGTCTTCGATCTGGGCTGCCCACTTAGTGAGCCCACGGAACATGGTGCCGTATTCGATTTCCTGAAATGCCTCACGGCCACAAAATGTACGCTCCACTTGGCCGATGAATAGCACAAGCGGTGCGGAATTCTGATGCGCAATATGCACGCCTGCACTGGCGTTCGTGGCGCCAGGTCCGCGTGTAACGAAAACGACGCCTGGCTGTCCCGTCAATCGTCCGTAGGCTTCGGCCATCATCGTTGCCGCGCTCTCATGGCGACACGTCACCACATGGATATCCTGCGCATCGACGAGCGCATCCAAAACCGTCAGGAAACTCTCACCAGGCACACAAAAGACCCGTTCCACGCCGTGCACACGCAACTGCGCGACCAGGAGTCGAGCGCTCGTGACCCTCTCCGCCTGCTCCCGACGTTTCAAATCACACGTCCTCCGTCGACTTCGTGTTCGAAGTTGTCGATGACGACGAAGAGGAGGCCCGTTTCTTGGCAACGCCCGCAACGGCAAAGTGCCGTGGCGGCACTTCATTCAACATGATCCGAACGTTTTCGCGCGGAGCCCCAAGCGTGCGATGAATCGCCTCCGTCACTTCCCGGTACATGTTCTCCTTCTGCTCGTCGCTCCGGCCTTCAATCATGGTGATGCTAACAATAGGCATAACGCGTCTCCTTTGACTCAGTATCCGCAAAATGAATCGATAATTCCTAACGAACTCGCCTGTAGAGGCATCAATCCCGCTATCCTGAGGATTTCCCGTCCGATCCGTTCCACACCGTCGTCCGTCATATCCCTTGTATGCCCTGTGACGGCGAAACAGCCGGCCATACGCCCACTCCAACTCCTGAAATTGCAGGAAATTGCCGACAGTCCCTGATAAAACTCATCGCGTACCACTGCGTAGCCACGCTCCTCGGCAATCTTGAGATCCGCTGATACCTCTGCCCAACTCGTCAGAGTGTGCTGTGTGTATCGGCGATATGGTTCTGGACCCAACAACTGGCGTCGACGTGGCTCATCTACCGTCAAAAGTAAGGCCTTCCCGGGCCCTGAGCCGTGCAGAGGCCCCTGAAGCCAACTATTGTAGTAAGGATTGAGCGTGCCAGGACTCAGACCCACGTCGACGACCAAGCGCTCTATACCGAGGTAGATAACCAATACGACACTGTTGGCTAACTCCCTCGATAAAGACGACAGCATCGGTGAGGTCTCACGGCGCAACTGCTCAAGAGGATGCAGCAGGGAAAGGGGCCGAAGTGCGTGCGGGGAGCAACAATACTTCTTCCCGTCTCCGAGCCTAATGAGCTGTCTATTTTCCTCAAGGCTTCGAAGCAACCGCAAAGTCGTGCTCTGCTCCAAGCCAACACTCTCGGCAATTTCGATAAGCGACATAGGCTGCATCGCCGACAAGAGCGTGTCCATTATCGCCAATCCGCGTGACAAGGTACCTTGCCGCGGAATGGTCTCCTTAACGGGCAGATCACCCACATATCCCTCAGACCGTTGACTCGTTCTCGATCTCTGATGAGCTGGCACTTTCAAATTCTCAGTTTCGTTGGTTGAAACGGCGGCCGACTAGATCAGAAGCAATATTTACCTTTTGCACATCAATCGCTCCACCTGCGATCCCCCAACCCCAGGCATCGCGCATACGCCGCTCCATTCCGTAATCGCAAGCATAGCCGTAGCCGCCCATGAGCTGAAGCGCTGCCCCGGTGACCTCGCGTGTTATCTCATTTACGAAACACTTCGCCATGGACGATTCACGCAGACTCGGAAGACCCGTACCGGCATTCGCAGCAGCGCGATATATTAGCAGCCGGGCCGCCTCAACCTTAATGGCGATCTCAGCCAAGCGTACTTGCACCGCCTGAAAATCGACGATAGGTTTGCCGAACTGCCTGCGCTCCTGTACATACTCTAACACTTGTTCTAAAGCCCCAGCGGCTACGCCGAGGGCCATCGTGGCATTGCCGAGCCGTTCGAGATTGAACACCCCCATAAGCTGGCTGAAGCCCCCCGGTCCGACCAGGAGCTGATCCTCGAGCACTGCAACACCGTCAAAGTACATGTCGGCGGACGGCACTCCACGAAAGCCCATCAGGCGTTCCTGAGGCCCGAAGGCCAGCCCTTTGGTATCCCGGTCAACGAAAACAGCGCCGATCCCCTTCGCTCCAGGAATCTCGTTAAATCGGCAGAACACAACGTATCCGCCCGAGTGACCAGCACCGGAGCACCAGCGTTTGGTTCCGTCAATGATGATTTTGCCGTTCTCAACCCTTGCCCTTGTCCGCAAATCCGTCAAAGCACTTCCTGCGTTAGGCTCCGACATCGAAATAGCAACAAGCATCTTCCCTGCAACGACATCACGAACGACACGATCTTTCAAGGCGTTTGAACCATAGCGTTCAACAATGCGAACGGGTCCAGCACAGCACTCGAACACGGGAAAGGCGACAGCCACGGAGATTTTGGCGAATTCCTCCATGACAATAAGTGCATCGAGGTGTGGCAAGCCAAGCCCACCGTAGTGCACCTCTGAGTTTACTCCGAGAAACCCCATGTCAGCGTAACGGTCTAGCCACGCCTGAGGGACTGGTGCACTCGTCGCTTCGAGGTCATCCGCAAGCGAGGGCAATTCGGTCCTTGCGAAGCGGCGTGCACTCTCTTGCATGGCTCGCTGGTCGCTAGACAGTCCAAAATCCATAATGAAATTACCCTACGTCAACGCGGTAGGATTCAATATTGTCCCAGTCGAACGTGAAGCCGACGCCTGGAGCGGAAGGAAGCGCGATCAATCCCTCGTCGTCGATTGTCATATGCTCGCGAAAGAGTGGCTCGAACCAAGGCATGTGCTCGCACCATATGGCATTGGGCGCGGAGGCTACCACGTGCAGGCTGTGCTCAGTGAAAATATGCGGAGCCACGGGTAAATCTTGTGCTGCCAGATACTGCACGGTTCTGCGCATTTCGGTATAGCCCCCCATGCGCTGAAGATCAGGCATGAAAATATCGACGCCCGCATTTTCGGCCATGCGACGTATACCATACCGGGTGTACTCGGTTTCCCCGCTTGCGATCGGCGTATCGAGTGCCCTCGCGAGTGCTGCGGTACCCGAGTCATCCCAGGTTGGTAGAGGCTCCTCAAACCAGGTTAGGTCGAACGCTTCAAGCGAACGACCGAGTTTAAGCGCATCGACTGCACTGAGCCCTTGGTTGGCATCGACCATGAGAGCAATATTCGGCCCAATCTCATCACGCACCGCCTCAACCCGAAGCACATCGTCCTGCCAGCGCTTAGAGCCAAGCCGAAGTTTCATCGCCTTGAAGCCATCAGCCAGGAATTTCCGAGCCTCTTTGCGCAACTCGTCCGGATTCGAAGATAGCCACAGCCCGCCACTAGCGTAGACGGGCACCCTATGTCGGCATGCCCCAAAGAGCTTGTACAACGGCGCTTCAGCTGCCTTACCTATCGCGTCCCAACATGCGATGTCGATCGGACTCATGGCCAGAATCGCAATGCCGGCTTGACCGTAGAAATTAAGACCGCGGAACATCGCCTTCCACATTGCTTCGACGTCATGGGGATCCCGCCCGACCACCATATCGCGCAGCGTGGCGGCCATGCCGGCGATAACCCGAAGGCGATCGATTCCGAAGCAGAACCCGTAGCCTTCACCGACCACCCCGCAATCCGTCTCGATCGTTACAAGCAGGCATCCAACGCTGGCGATCTCGTGCATCGCTGTACGTAGCGGCGACGTCATCGGCAGATCTACGGCGTCAATTCGAAGATTGGTAATCAGCATATGTCCTCCTCTCAATGCGCATTATCAGCCTCAAGTCCCAATTCCGCAACTTTTCTTGCATTCGCCGCAAGCCCTATTGCGCTCGAAGCGTCGCTTTGCTAGGTTGAGCAGACACAACCGAGCTCAGATGGCCCGAAAGTACCCTCAGCTTGGTCTGTACACGCACCGTAGGCGCCACGACGCGTGCAACTTTTATTGCAATTGCAGCGCCCTTGGTGCCGTAGCATCGACAACAGGAGGAGGCGCGTTATGACAATCAAACTAACTAGACGAGGTTTCATTAAGGCAAGTGCTTTGACGGCTGGCGCGATGGCCGTCCCCGCCTTCGCGGCAGAACGGCCCATCCGGATCGGCTGGCTTTCATCCCTAACCGGCCCGCTCTCCTCGGCTGCAATTGCCGAGAACCACGGCGTACAATTTGCCGTCAATCAAATCAACGCCGCAGGTGGAGTCGGCGGACGCAAGCTCGACCTTCTGACCCGAGACACCCAGGGGGATCCAACGAAGGCCGTTAACTTCGCCCAACAACTTGCATTTTCCGAAAAAGTCGACTTCGTGATTGGCCCGGTGAACAGTGGTGAATCCTTGGCGACGGTTCCGATCCTCGCGCACGCGAACATCCCCAACATCATTATCGGCACAGTTGACAAACTCACGAACCCGGCGAAGTATCCACTTGCCTTCCGGGCCATCAACACGAACACTCAGTGGATCGAGGGCACTAACCACTACACACTCGATGTTCTAAAGAAGACTAAGATTGCTATCATCGGTGATACCACCGGCTACGGAACCTCAACGGTCGACAGCGCCAAGAGGCTTTTGTCGAAACAAGGGGTTACACCCGTTTATACAACGCTTGTCAAACCGAATCAGACGGACCTGAGCGACGAGATGAACAAGGCCCAGTCGGCCGGGGCCAACGTATTGATGCCATGGTCCGCAGCCACTGGCCTCCTAGCCCGTATTCTCAACGCACGCGGCAACATGGGCTGGGATATTCCCATCGTCGGTCACCCAGCCCTGATGGGTCTCGATATCCAACACCTTCTCAACAAACCAAGCTATTGGGACAATACGTACGCGATCGGGTATAAGTGCACCACCTTCGACAAAAACGGCAACCTCCCTGCGGGTACACAACGGCTAATGAAAGCAATACGCCCAAAATTGAAGGGGGGTAAAATCGACTTCACATTTTGGTGGGTCGCCTTGGGCTACGACACGGTGCAAATCATTAAGCACGCTGTTGAAAAGGCTGGCTCAACCGATGCAGGCAAGATCAAGACCGGGCTGGAAAACACCAGTGACCTCAAGGAAGTTTACGCTGCGCCCCATGGCTACACCTGGACACCACATGATCACAACGGTTTCCCGACATCCGATTTAGCCATGGACGTCGCGGATACTTTCAAGGAAGGAAGCTTTCAGAGGGCCCCTCGCTGACATTGCCATGGCGACCGCCACGAGGGGTTGGCGGTCGCCGAGGCCTCTGAAAAGGAGAGCATGCCCTTGCTCACTGTTATCGTTTCCGGGCTTGCGATCGGCGCCGTCTATGCGGCAACGGCGCTTGCGTTCAACGCTATGTTCTCCACTTCTAAGGTGCTGAGCGTTGCGACGGGCCATATCAGCATGCTCGGCGGCGTCTTTGGCGCCTACTTCATTGCTTCCCTTGGCCTTCCGTCAATTGTAGGCTTTGTCGCCACACTGGTAATAGGGGTGCTCTTCGGCTTGGCAACCGAAGTGGTTGCAATTCGGCGTGTGCTCAACCGCTCGGACCAACATCTTTGGCTGCTCAGTACCTTAGCTATCGCCATTATGGTGCAACAATCAATCGGGTTGTGGTGGGGCACCGAACCGCGCCCCTTCCCGCGCTTGTTTCCTCAACCCTTCGGCGCAGGCGTCTTAGACCAGAAGTACTGGCTGCCGATCATAGCGGTGGGCGTCATGGTGTTAGCACTTGAATTGTTCTACCGCAAAACTCTGTTCGGCAAGCTCTTCATTGCTGTGTCTGAAGATCTCTTCGCGGCCCGAGCTCGTGGCATTCCGGTCCACAGGGTACGTGCGTTCTCCTATGCGCTCGCTGGGGTAATCGGAGCCATGGCGGGGTTTGCGGCCGGGCAGTTGACCTTTGCCTACTTCGCTCTAGGCCTAACACTGACACTCAACGGGTTTATCGCAGTGGCTGTCGGGGGCTTAGGTAGCAATCGTGGCGCTGTCGTTGGGGGCGCCGCACTCGGGTTGCTGAGTGCCTTTGCCTCGTACTTTGTTGGGGGCCAGTATCAGAACACGATTGCAGTTGGGCTTTTGATGCTCGTGCTACTCATTAAGCCTGAGGGATTGTTCGGCGCCAAGACGGTGAGAGCGGTATGAACATCGGACTCAGGAGATGGGGGCTGACCGCTTTCTCACTGCTGATCGTGGCGCTGTTGCCCTATTTGACAGGTAACCTCTATCAACTCCATATACTTACCTTGATAGCGGTCTATTGGATTCTCATTGCTGGCCTAAATATGGTCGTTGGCTTCACTGGCCTGCTATCTATCGGTCACGTTGGACTGCTCGCGATTGGTGCGTACGCCTTCTCCATCCTAGCGGGTCAGCACAGTATGGATCCTTTTTTAGCGCTGGCTTTGGCCGGTGTCATGGGGGCAATTTGCGGGCTGCTCCTCGGGCTCCCCTCCTTGAGATTGCCTGGATTCTATTTCGCAATGGTGACCTTGGCCTTCGCATTGATCGTTAACGAACTCTCGTTAGCCCAGAAAGGCCTGACAGGAGGCGGTACCGGGCTCTCTGTGCCCTCATTCCCTGGCGCCCTGGTCACACCATGGGGCTACTACTGGTTTGTGGCAGCGATCGCCGTCGCTGTCACCTGGCTCAGCTGGAACATTGCTCACAGGATGTGGGGTCGAGCCCTCATATCTGTCCGTGATAGCGAAGTAGCCGCCGCTGCCCTCGGTGTCCCGATATATCGCTGCAAGCTCATTGTTTTTATATTCAGCGGCTTTACAGCTGGCATTGCGGGGGCACTGTTCGCTTCGCTCCAGAGCTACATCACACCGGAAACGTTCGTGTTCGAGCTAGGGTTATTCTTTTTTGTCTGTATCATCATTGGCGGACGCGGCAGTATAGTGGGACCGTTAATCGGAACCATCATTTTAACGGCTCTCCCCGAAATCGTAGCTCCCCTTGCGCGGCTCAGTAACTTCTTTTACGGCGCCCTTTTGCTTCTCGTAGTGCTAATACTTCCCGAAGGCATCAGCAATCTCGCCGTTATCATCCGTGAGAGGGTCCGCCGCGGCGAGGACACAGAAAACCTAATAGAGCCCGATACGCAGCGACTTCGCGCAGCCATCCGCTCGCGGCGGACGCCATGAGCACCCTACGCGCGGACACCATCTCCAAGCACTTCGGTGGCGTCCACGCCCTAAGGAATGTCACGCTCGACGTTCGAAGGGGTGAGATTCACGGCCTAATTGGCCCTAATGGAAGCGGCAAGACAACCCTGCTCAATTTATTATTGGGCTACTACAGAACCAATGCAGGGCGCATCTTGATCGATGACGTTGATCTCACACGCGCATCGGTACAAGCTCGGGCATCACATGGCATCGCGCGAACCTTCCAGCAGCCGCGATTGCTTGGCGCCTTGAGCGTCCTCGATAACGCCATGCTCGGCCAGTGGACCAATACGGCCGCCGGATTTCTTGAGGCTTGCCTTGCTCTTCCGCGCGTACACCGCGAAGAACGACAGGCCCGGGAGCATGCCCGGGAACTCCTATACGGCGTGGGACTGGGTCAAATCATTGATCGGCGGGCACATCTTCTTGAGCACGCGGAGCAACGTTTCCTTGAGATCGCCCGCGGCTTGGTAATGCAGCCCCATTTTCTCTTGCTTGACGAACCGGCCGGCGGATTGACTGAACATGAAATCGAAGCGCTCGGTGAAATCGTAACGGCGGTGCGTGACTGTAATATTGGTGTGCTTATCGTGGAACACCACACGGATTTCGTGTTCCGAATATGTGACCGCGTCACGGCCCTAAATCTCGGATCAGTCCTAGCACACGGTGTTCCAAAGGAAGTTCGGAGCGACGAAGAATTAATCCGTGTCTACCTTGGAGCGTGAGCCGTGTCCGGAGATAATCGCAACCAAAAGCCTGTTCTTCTCGACGTAAAGGAGTTGCGCGTCGCGTATGGCAAGGCCGAAGTGGTACACGGCGTTGATCTCGAGGTACACGAAGGAGAATTTGTCGTACTCCTCGGTCGCAACGGGGCGGGTAAGAGCACGACTCTGCACGCCATCAGTGGGTTAATTCCTAAGCGGAATGGGGCCGTCACGTTTGCCAACGATGATATCACTACCACAAGTCCCGGGGACATCGTTGCGCGTGGTGCAATTCAAGTGCTTGAGGGCCATCGGGTCTTTACGACTCTTTCAGTGGAAGACAATCTCTTAATAGGGACGTATGCTCGTAAGCACGGCGGCGATCGGTCGAAGCTCAAACGCATCTATGAGTTGTTCCCGGAACTCGCGGAGAAGCGCCACCAGCACGCCTCTAAGCTTAGTGGTGGACAACAGCAGATTCTGGCTGTAGGTCAAGGCATCATCGGCGATCCTCGCCTCATCATTCTTGACGAGCCCTCTGGCGGATTAGCACCCATTCTCGTAGATAGAATCTTGGACGTCGCGAGCGCGCTGTGCCGAGAAGGTGTTGCTGTTCTTCTGGTTGAACAACTCGTCGAAAAGGCGTTGAAGCGAGCTAACTACAGTTATGTTATGGCTACCGGGAAAATAACGGGTAGCGCAACGCCGGACGAATTGCGCGCCGGCGATCTACTTCATCGTGCTTTTCTCGGAGAGCGCGCAGGCTAAGCGACAAAGCATATAGAGATGCTCATTATGCGGATAACCTCCATTGAGCCAATACCGGTGTCGATCCCTTACAGTCATGCGGGGCCTCTGACTGGCTTTGGTGGCTCGAGCTGGTCAAAATTGACCTATCTTCTGGTACGTGTACAAACCGAGGATGGCCTAGTCGGTTGGGGAGAATCGTTCGGCTATACGGTCATTCCTGCAACGCTGGCTGCTCTCCAAGAGCTTGTTATACCGCTGGCAGTCGGCCGCGATGCAACACACATCGTCCCGCTAATGGAAGAGCTTCAAAAGACACTGCATATTTTTGGGCGCGGCGGGCCGACGCAGTTCGCCCTATCGGGTTTGGATATGGCTCTTTGGGATCTCGCGGGAAAGCGGTCGAACTGTAGTATCGCGCTACTCCTCGGGGGACGTTACAGAAGTGAGATTGCGGCCTATACGAGCTTGTTGAAACTACAGCATCCCGACACTATTCGCAAAGCCTGTGAGCAAGCATGCGAAGCAGCATTCAGCGCCGTAAAACTACATGAAAGGACTGAGCAAGCCGTTGCAGCAGCGCGCGAGTCACTCGGTTCTCAAGTTGATCTCATGGTGGATGTCAATTGCGCTTGGGATCTCGCCGAAGCGCTAGATATGACATCTCGGCTAGAACGATACGACCTTAAATGGTTAGAAGAGCCCATCTGGCCTCCTGAGGACTTCTTAAGCTTGGCGCGCTTACGCAGTCAAAGCGAGGTGAGACTGGCCGCCGGTGAGAATTTGTCGAACTCTTGGGCTTTCCAGCCCGTAATCGACGCGTCAGCGGTGGATTTCTTGCAGCCAAGCGTAACCAAGGTTGGAGGCATAACGGAGTTCATGAAGATTGCAAACGTGGCCCCATTTCACGGCGTACGCGTTGCACCGCATTCCCCCTATTTCGGACCGGGCCTGCTCGCCACACTCCAGGTCGCTGCGGCCTGCCCTTCGATCTGCTACGTCGAGTGCTTCGGCGTAAAGCTGCAGACACCGCTCTTCGGCAGCACAGGACTGCCCGCACAGAATGGACGCATCATGATTCCAGATGGGCCTGGCCTTGGCGCTGACCCTGACCCAGACGCTTTGGCACATTTGCGCACGGACCGCAATTGACAAGGCAAACAACGAGGTAGACAACGTGCAAGCGCTTGATGGAATAAAGGTCCTCGACCTGTCGCGCATACTGGCAGGCCCATGGTGTACCCAGACCCTAGCGGATCTTGGTGCTGACGTTTGGAAGGTGGAGTCACCCGGTTCGGGCGATGATACACGAAGCTGGATGCCGCCGGACATCGACGGCGAATCAACTTATTTTCTTTGTGCTAATCGCTCGAAACGCTCCATCGCGATCGACTTTCGAACCTCACAGGGCCAGGAAATTGTGCAGCGTCTTGCTCGCGAAGCTGACGTTCTCGTCGAAAACTTCCGGATCGGAAGTCTCGCACGTTACAGACTCGACTATGAGTCGCTCTCGACGATTAACCCTCGGCTAATCTACTGTTCCATCTCCGGTTATGGTCGAACCGGTTGCCGCGCAACCGAGGCAGGATACGATTTCGCGATCCAGGCTGAGAGCGGCCTAATGTCGATCACCGGTGACCCCGATGGTGAGCCCATGAAAGTGGGCGTGGCGATTACAGACCTGGTTACCGGTATGAACGCAACGCAAGCAATCATGGCCTCACTCATTGCACGGGAAAAGACCGGCACCGGGCAGTTTATCGACATGTCGCTACTAGACAGCGCTGTGTCTGTCCTAGCCAATGTTGCGTCAGGCTACTTGGCAACCGGCGCTACCCCGAAACGCTTCGGAAATGCACACCCCACCGTTGCACCCTATCAGATCTTTCCGAGCGCTGACGGCAGCTTTGCGCTGGCCGTTGGAAACGATCGCCAGTTCCAGATTCTGTGCTGTGACGTACTGGAGCGTCCCGATCTGGCGGAAGATTCCCGATTTTCGACAAACCGGCTGCGAGTCGAAAACCGAGGAGTACTGATTCCGCTCCTTCAGGATGTCTTCCGTACGCGCACGACCGACGATTGGCTAGCGCTGCTTAAGTTGGCCGGGGTTCCTGCGGGGAAAGTAAGATCCGTCCCCGAGGTATTCGCGTCAAGAGAGGCAACGGAGCGCGGGTTCTTCACCGAGACCGACGACCCAATCCATGGCACACTGAAGCTCATGCGGTCCCCGCTAGCCTTACGAGGCACCGTCCCGCGGGATCCGGCAACTCCACCGCGCCTCGGTGAGCACACCGACGAGATATTGCGCAACGTGCTTAAGGCAAGCACGTACGACATTGCCGCATGGCGCCAAGCAAAGATCGTTGCTTAAAAGAACGCGCCATCCCGGTAGGCTTTACTCGCCATGCGCGTGTCTCGGTGCCCGATCAATAGCATCCAAAAGCGCAAAAATCGCTTGGTTGAGGGGTACCTCAATGCCGTGCTTTTCGGCAGCCCGTAACAGCGCGCCAGTCAAATGCTCGTGTTCCAGTGAACGACCGGAAAGACGATCATACAGCATAGAACTTCCGCCTTCAGGGCTCGCGTTGGCGTACATGCTTAGTACGTCGTCAACGTCGCGCGCACAGAGTTGCGCCCCTTCCGCTTGACCGACATCGACGGCTTCGCTCAGCAAACACCGTGCCAACGCGACTATCGGTTGCTCTGTAAACACGTCCATACGCCGCATCGTTAGAGCGGTCAGTGCATTGGCTGCAATGTTTGCAAGCAATTTTCTCCACGACGCAGTGAGGAAATTTCGACTTTCGACTATCTCCAGTTCACTTCCTGCAAACAGAGCTTGGACCGCCGCACCATTCTCGCCTGCCGGCACGATCATGTGACTCGCTCCGTGATGGAGAATATAGCCCGGCTTTAGTCGCTCCGCCGAGATGTAGATAATACTTGGGATGATCGTCGCGGACTCGGCTAATAAGCGGGTGCGCTCCACCTGCTCGATTCCGTTTTGAGCAATTAGCACGGTACTGCTTGGACCGACAAGGCGATCAAGCCAGGGCTTTGCGCTGTAAGTATCCTGCACCTTGGTAGCAAGTAGGATCCATTGAGCCTTGTCTACGCTGTTCGGATCGGTCACCACTTCAACCGGAATAGATCGTCTCCCATTGCTCCCCTCAATGGTCAGCGCATCAAATCTGGTTCGAACACAGACCGTAACCTTGTGCCCGGCCTCCGTAAGCATCGCTGCCAGATATCCGCCTATCGCACCCGCGCCGATCACCGTCACCATTTCTAAATTCACACCTTAGGTCAACAACAAAGCCAATTACTAATTATCGCATGACTTTGCACAGCTCCTAACTCTTTAGGCTCTTGACAGCTCCGCGATTATTTCCAGGGATCGGTTGAGTCGAGCAAATGCCGTTGGCTACGACTGACACCTGCCGACTGACTTGAGCACGTCGAGCTACAGTCGGATCTGGTGTATGCGGAGATTTGAGACAGACTAAGGCCGCAGAGGTGTAATCTGACGCTAAATACCCTCGTCAGCAAGGGTTTGTTGCCAGTTCTTCTCCACTACGATCCTGAACCGCATCGGTTGAGCCTTATCGTCCAGTTGGAGCTGACCGACAGAAGCGGTCACACCGGCGTAGCAGGTGAGAAGGTCAAATAAACTTCTCTTGTACTCGGTATCGTCGTTACCTTTCAGGTGGTCGCCCTTGGTTTCCAATACCGAGAACCGAAACTTGCCGTCCTCGACACCATGCACACAGGCCAGCAGGTCAGGGTACACGCGGTGGCGCTGCCAACCCTGCAAACCGTAGGAACGCTGATTGACCGCGATACGGTGCCACCAGTACACGCACCGGCTTTCATCCAGGTACCAGGCGGTATTCTTTTCCAGATCGTTGAACTCTTTCTGGTAGACCTTTTCGAACAGGCTCTTCTCCAGCGGCTCACCGTTCTTGCGGTATAGCAGCGGGTCCACATCTGAGACGTCCAGCTCCAGCGTCTCGGCGATTTTCCAGTTCAATGCCGGATCATTGGATGAGACGAGCCGCAAGGCAATGTCGCCGGTGTCGAGTTTTTCGCGAAAGAGTGCCTCGGCCTTAGTGTTGACCTGCTCGCGCAAATCCGCCTTCATGGCCTGCACCAAGTCCAAGCGATTGACATAAATCTGCTCCTCGCTCACGCCCTGCTTTCTCAGCACGGCCAGTGTTTCCTCCAGCAAGCGCATCCCTTGCCAAGGGTTGGGTACCACATCCAGTAGTTGGCGCACCAGATAAGCCACGTCCAGCCCTTCTTCCGGGAGCGCCTCGACCGCCTCCTGCTCCAGTTCGAAGACCGTTTGCCCGGTCTCCTTCGCCTTGCGGTCGATGGACACGCGGGCCACGGTTCGCTGCAGTTTGCTCTCGTCCATGGCAGCCTTGTCCGCGCCCAGAAAGTGCAGTTCCTCCCAATCCATCGCGCCCAGTACATCCCGATCGTAATCCAGAGGACGGTAGCCATCCGGTGCTCGGTTGTCGCGGTGCAACACACGGGGCAGAAAAATCGGTGGCAACCCAGTGAATTTATCACGCCGCCGGATCGTCTCCCGACGAAGGTTACGGGCCTGGCCAGTTCCTGGGTCCACGGCCTTGACACTGGAAGCCAGATCGGCCATGCCTTCGTCTTCCAATCCTCGGCGCACGCTGTTGATGGCCTCGGTCACTTCCTGATCGAAGGTGAACACATAACACTCATCCAGCGTCGCATGCCCAGTGGCACGGGCGTAGGGCTGGCGCAACACGCGGCCGATCATCTGGGTCAGTGCGGTAGTGGCGGTGGTGCGCGATAGCACCGCCAGGGCATAGGCAAAGGGGCAATCCCAGCCTTCGCGCAGAGCGTCCTTGGTAATGATGAAGCGCACCGGCGAGGTGTCGGACAACAGGTCTTCGTCGGAAAGCTCGTCGTCGCTGGAGGTCTTCAGGCGAATGTGTTCTTCCTTCACCCCCAACTGATCCCGCAGGTACTCGCGGGCGTCTTCGGCGTGCACGAAACCGGCATCGCGCTGATCCTTGCCAGTGCGCTCGACGCGAATCAGCGCGATCGGGCGGATATATTGGCCCGATTCCGCCTGCCAGCCCTGTGCCGCCTGCTCCAGCTCCTGCTGCTTAGCGTGGGCCAGCGTCAGAGTATGCTTCCAGCCGCCCTTGCCCTCGTTGATCACGTTGATGGGCAGCTTGATCATCTCCTCGTCCTTGAGGTCTGCCCCGGGCACGTTCACCAGCACATTAGATTGGTGCTTGTTGTTGGTGTTGGGCGTGGCGGATAGCTCCAGGATAAAGCGGGGGTTGAATCCGGCCAGCGTGTCGCGGGCGGTGTCTGAATAGGCCTTGTGCCCCTCGTCGATTACTACCACCGGGCGCACCAGCCGCAGCACGTTGCCCAGGCTCTGTTTGATGGAAACCGACCCCGGCACGATGCCGTCGCTGAACCCCATATCCGCCAGATCATTCTGGTCCAGGTTCGGAACCCGATCCAGCAGGGCGCGGTTAGCCTCGCTATCGTCTTCCACCGGGAAGAAGGACGTAAAGCGCCCGCTGTCGCGGAACACGCGCAGCGTCTCCTTGGACTTGCGTGCGGCCGAGGGCAGCATCAGCAGCATCACACACAACTGGCTTTCTACATCCCGCCGGGTAAAGGCATCGCCCTTTTCCAGCAACTTCACCCGTCCCCCGGAGGCCCGCTCCAGCATTTGCCGGTAAGGGTGTTCACGACTCGCCAGTTGCTTCCAGGTCTGGCGGTAGATGGCCTCGGAGGGCACTACCCACAGCACCAACCCGATCTGACGTTTGAAGTAATCCGTCTGAATGCGTTCCAGCGCGGCCGTAGCCAGCAGCGTCTTGCCGCCGCCTGTGGGCACCTTAAAGCAGATATTGGGGATAGAAAGACCCAGCCCGTCGTGGCGCGACAAATACGGAGCCACCACGGCTTCCCCACCCTGATACAAATAGGGAAGCAGGCGTTCGATATTAAGTTGGTCCCAAGCCTCACGGGCATAATCACCTAGCGTGGCCTTCCTGCCCTTGCTCTTTTGAAATTCAACAAAGTCCACCGCCTGCTCGCGCTGCTCGGCCAGCACCGTCAGGTAGCGGTCTAGCTTGCTTAGTACGCCTTGCTGGTATTCCTTCAGCTCCATGCTCAATCCCCCAGAATCCGGTGCACAGCATAGGGCAACTGGCAGAACTCGATGCGCCGGGCGGTCAGCTCCTTCTGGCTCATAAACTTGGCGACAGCAAACACGATGGCGCGCTTGCCGCTTTTGTTCCCCTGCTCGATGGCTGCCATGCGCTCGGCGTTGAGCGCCGCGTCGTTGGAGCGTAACCACTCCCGGTCCGGCTGATAGAACAGGTGCACCCGGAATAGCTCGGTCTCGCCAATCAGCCCATCGGGTGTAGGTTTGCCGACTTTCTCCAGCGACTGCCCTGTAGCGGTGTAGAACACATAGCGCGCCAGCGCCTCAAAGCCGGGCAGTCCTTCGCCGGTGAGCAGGCTTTCAATGTTAATGGGCTCGCCCAGAGTGCAGTACGTGAAGCTGCCACCCAGGCCCGGCGCCGCCTCCTTAACCTTGCGCTCGCCGGTTACGGTCAGCACCCCACCCTTAATCTCTTTCTTGATCTTGTCGTATTCATGGCCCTGTAGGTTTTCGATGGAGGCAATATGCTCCAGCACCTTGGCCTGCTTCTTCTCGAACGTGCTCCAGGTGATACTCTCCCGGTACAGCTCCTCGCGTTGGGTGCCGGTGTAGGGGTAGCCCTTGATCACGCGGCGAACGCGCTCGGCTGTGAGGGTGTTGGCATAGTCTTCGCACTCGACCAAGATAAATCGGCGGTTGCCATTGTCTTTTTTGTTGGCTTCGAGAACGGCGTGGGCGGTAGTACCGGAACCAGCGAAAGAATCAAGAATCACTGAATCGCTATTAGCTGCGATTTGCATCACTTGATTTAGAAGCCCCATAGGTTTCGGCGTATCAAAGGAAACATCTGATTTCAGAATATCTCTAATTTCACGCTTCGACGTCCTATTGCTTCCGACATCAGCATTGTAAAAAATTGTCTCAGGAGGCATTCCCCCCGAACCATCGGCGTAAATCCGATAATAGGGCGTCCAACCACTTCGGCCAGAGACCCATGCGTATTCCGCTCAATCCGGACACCCGTTTCGCGCGAAGCCGGACAGCTGTTTCGGCTGAAGCCGGACAACCATTTCACGCCAAGCCGGACACTGATAGTCGCAAGGTAGCGACGCGGCTATGGGAGCCCGTTACTCGGTCGTGTTAGCCCGCGTCAAATTCGGTGAGCGACGCCTTCGCATTGATTCGCCCTTGAGCGTTATGCGGTAAGAGCTGTGAACCAAACGATCCAGTATGGCGTCGGCGAGCGTGGGCTCGCCGATATAGTCATGCCAGAGCTCGACAGGCAGCTGGGCGGCGACGAGCGTGGCGCGATGGCCATGGCGGTCGTCGAGCAGCTCCAGCAGGTCGCGGCGCTGGGCGGGGCTCATCGGAGTAATGCCGAAATCGTCGATCGCAAGAAACTCGGTGCGGGCCAGCGCGCGCATGAGCTTGGGGTAGCGCCCGTCGCCGTGGGCAAGGGTGAGCTCCTCGGCCAGGCGCGGCCAGCGCCAGTAGCGCACGCTGTAGTCCTGGCGACAGGCGCTGTGGGCGAGCGCACAGGCGAGGAAGGTCTTGCCGCTGCCGGTGGCGCCTTCGAGGATCAAATTGAGCCCATCGCGGATCCACTGGGCGGTGGCAAGCTGGGTGATGAGCGCTTTGTCCAGCCCCCGCGGGGCGCGCCAGTCGATGTCCTCGACACAGGCGCGCGAGTCGCGCAGCTGCGCGGTGCGCAGCCGGGTGCGCAGGCGCCGGTCGGCGCGGGCGGTGAGTTCGCGGTCGACGAGCAGGCCGAGGCGCTCCTCGAAGCCGAGTTCGCCGATATCGGGCACGCGCTGCTGCTCGATGAGCGCGGCGTGCATGCCGCTCAGGCGCAGCTGCTGGAGTTTATCCAGGGTCGGGTGGGTGAGCATGGCGGTGGTGGCTCCTGTTGGCGGTGGTGGTGAGATCAGCGGAAATAGCGCGCGCCGCGCACGTTGGCGTGCTCGGGGGTGGTCTGCTCGTCGGCATCGCTCTCGGGCAGGGGCGCTCGCTCGAGGCCGCGTTTGAGGATCGACTCCACGCTTTTGTAGCTGTAGGCGTTCAAGCGCAGGGCACGCTCGCAGGCCGCCTCCAGGCGCTCGGCGCCGTAGTGCTTGCCCAAGCGCATGAGGCCGAGGCAGGAGCGAAAGCCCTGTTGCGGGTGGGCGCGGCGCGCCAGCACCGCACCCGCTCGACGTGCGCCGGCCCCCGGAAGTAGTCCCGGTTGGCTGGCTTATCGAGCCAACGGCGCTGGCTCGCCGCTTTGCTGGCGCGCTGACATTCGCGCTTCGAGCAATAGCGCTGGCGATGGCGGTTGCGCGGATCGGGGCGGAATAACTCTCGGCAGTGTAGGCACTGACGGCGTCTGTTGTTCATCGGCGTACCCCCTCACGAGCAGACCGATGATGCGGGATCAGCCGAGCGGCGCGCTCGACCACGCGCACAGAGCAAACCGAGGCAGCAGGGGACTCTCCAGGAAGAGCCTCCGACGAACCCCCATGCGTGGCTGGACAACCACCTTCACACCGGACGACGACTCCCAGCAATTTCGACTCGCCGATGGCGCCCCTCTCCCAATCACAGACAAGGCTGATTACCCAGCTATCTGATAATCGGCTCGAGTGGGGCTGCGCTACGCCCGGCTAAGGGTGGCTGGCTTGGCGTGAAATCAGTGTCCGGCTTCGCGCGAAATAGCTGTCCGGCTTGGAGTGAAATGGGTGTCCGGCTTCGCGCGAAACGGGTGTCCGGATTGGCGCGTAATACTCAGACCCATTCAATTCTATCTTTCTCTCTCTCTTGTTTTTCTTTACTCCATCTCCATGCCCCATCCCTGCCATCCTTTAGTTTCGGAACAACTTCAGATCCGTCGGGAGCTTTCATGGGAAAATACAAATTTGGCCTCGCTTCGCGAGTCTCTCCCTGTCCCCCCATTGCGCGCAAGGGCTTGAGGTAATACTTTCTTCCTTGTTCGTCTTCCTTGTCATAATGCTCGGCAACATTACCCCCGCCTTGTTCAGTTAGCCTTTTGAATAGGACATCCTCTTTACTTTTAGCATAGACAAGCATGTGATCATGTCGCGTGGAGAAATAATCAGCATCCATCCTAGGGCTGTCCGCCTTTTCCCAAATCACATTTCCCAAGAAATTTTCTTCCCCAAATATCTCATCAAGGACAATCTTTGCTCTATGTGATTCGTTATCATCTAGCGTTACCCAAATACTCCCGCGGTGAGACAACAAATCACGAAGCAAATTCAACCTCGGCCACATCATGCACAACCACTTGTCGTGCCGCTCCAGGTCTTCCTTGTCCACGGGGTTGGCGGACTTCTTCAGCCACTCCTTCATCAGTGGCGAGCGCACGTTGTCGTTGTAACACCAGCCCTCATTACCGGTGTTGTAGGGCGGGTCGATGAAGATGCAGTCCACCTTGCCAGCGTGGGTGGGCAACAGCGCCTTGAGTGCTTCCAGATTGTCGCCGTGGATGATCAGGTTGTCGTCCAACGAGGGCTTCTTGCCCTTGGCTGGCAGGGACTTGTCCGGCACCACCTGCAACTCGCGGAACGGCACCCCAAGGTGGTGAGAATAGACAAACTGCTTACCCTTGAATTCCAGCGTTGGCATTAAAGACCCCTGATCCAATCAAAGCCACCGTAAACGGTGCCCAGCGTTCCGTTGTACGTCCCGTTGTTGCAAAATCCATCGTGCCTCAGCACGAATCCGTGCTCGGCTACCAAGCAATCAGCTACCACCCCCGGAGGGGGTGGTTTGATGAAGGCCCCCAGAGGGGGCCTCCGACCTAAGGAAAGGGCCTAAAGGCCCTTGAGCCGCATCTGCTCCAATCGCTTCTCCTCGGACTCCTGGTTGCGGATGTAGCGCACGATCGTCTCTTCGTCGAGACCGACCGTACTAACACAGTAACCCTTTGCCCAGAAATGCATCCCCGTAAAGTTCCTCTTCTGTCCCAGATGCTCTCGGTGAATGCGGATAGCCGACTTGCCTTTCACGAACCCCACCGTGTGCGCCACGCTGAACTTCGGCGGAATGCTCAAACACAGATGGATGTGGTCCGCCATCGCATGCCCCTCGACCAGTTCGATCTCGGCTTGACGACACAGCTCGCGCACAATCCCTCCGATTTGACGTCGTAGCACCCCGTAGATCGAGCGTCGACGATACTTCGGCACAAACACCACATGGTACTTGCAGTACCATTTCACATGCGACTGGCTCTGCCAATCTCGCATGGTGACCTCCTTCCCGTTTAGCTCACTGGAAGGAGGTCATCTACTACATGAATGGCACTGACTTAAGCCATAGCGTTATCAGCGCCATTGTATAAGGTCTTGAAGATAAAAGAGAAGGTTGGCTGTAGTTGGTAAGATGTTGGTTGCGAA
>Ga0102962_1000399_pt1 | contig 21410 bp, 13 predicted proteins | sample SalPonF2_C_D2_MG_FD_84519 | JGI IMG/M metagenome (GOLD analysis project Ga0102962, IMG submission 84519) | Salt pond soil microbial communities from South San Francisco under conditions of wetland restoration - Salt Pond MetaG SF2_C_D2_MG ...
CTGTATTTCAATATGAATAAGCAGGAAGATTATCAATATGTGATCGATCAGCTTAAGGCAAAATGGGTTTGATTTTTGGACGATGGACAACTGACCACCGACCACCGACCATAGAGGCTGTGAAAAAACTATAAATCAAATTTAATTACCTTAAATAATTTAAGTGCTTCGCGCGATTTCGCTTTGCTTACCCACTCTCAATCTCCCGAAAGGATCGGCACAAGTTCTCCCTTTCTCAGATAAATCCGCGACATGGAGAGAGGCTCATCAATAAAACTCGAAAACAATTAAAAAATTTAGGTATACAGTCGCTTGCATTGCTATTTTTTCACAGCCTCGACAGAGAAACGCTCTGATAGTAATTAAACATTATTTATGCTGAATAACCGCATCATCAACGTGAGTTTGAAATCGGAATCATGATTTATGCATCAAAACAGCTCTCTGTCGTCGATGGTCAGTCGTCCGTCGTCAAGATAGGTCATATTCTCAATGCAGTTATTACAACTCTGCGATTCTTATCCAAACCTCACTTTAATATCATTAACCGTAATTGCAATTATGCAATAGGTATATGCTTTTTCATGCAATTATGCAATAATGTAAAAATAATAACTAATTGTAAGTATCTGTATATTTTTATCTAATACAATGTGGATTGCAATGATTCTAAATAATTGTTTATAAATGTAATACCAATTATTAATAGTTTTTAATGTTCTTATGAATGGCATAGGATTTGAATAAATCCATTTGTAACAATAAGCCAAAACTATCACAAGGAGTAAAAGATACTTTATTTCTAAGAGCTGCGACAAGAGAGAGCTAAGTTTGTAATAATATGTCAAGTACAAGAGAGTAACTGCACATCAAGAAGGGACTCGTAATCTTACTGAGTCCCTGAGAAAAAGATGTTAAGAAATACAATAAAATCATTTGAACTAAAAAAACTATCTACCAATGAAAACTCTAAAACAAGTATTTGGAATATCGATCGTGTTATTGTTGATGGGAGGTCTTTTAAATACATCCCAAGCGCAACTAAAAAAGGAATTGCAATATTACCGTCCAATAGATCAAAGTGGCACGTATATGTTTATGCCTAATAAACAAGATATGGGTGCTTCTTTTAATGGTATTAAATTATATGCCGGCGTTGGTTTGACATCACAATGGCAAAATCTGAATGAATCAACTGCGGGCATCAATCCATCATCAGATCAAAATTATAATTTAACACCTATTGGAAGTGGCTTTAATCTTCCGACTGCGAATTTGTATTTGGATGCACAAATGGCGGAAGGTATTCGACTGCATTTAACTTCGTATTTATCTTCGCGGCATCACAATGAAACATATGTTAAAGGTGGTTACTTGCGAGTAGATGCCCTTAAAATGTTAGGTAGTGATGCAATCGATAATCTGATGCAGTATATAACGATCAAAGTTGGCGATATGGAATCCAATTATGGGGATGCGCACTTTTTACGCTCCGATAATGCTAATACCATTTATAATCCATTAGTTGGTAATTATTTACTGGATTCATTTACAACTATGGACGGAGCGGAACTTTATGTCTTTAACAGTGGAATGATCGCAATGTTCGGATATGCCGGCGGTATGGCTGCAGAACGACCAACAGTTGAAAAGCCTGATAAACGCCGGCCGATTATTTATGGTAAGTTAGGTTATGATAGCAAAATAGGGGATAATATGCGTTTCCGTTTAACTGGATCTCTGTTACATAGTAATCGTTTTACCGATCTGTATTCCGGTGACCGTTCCGGATCTCGATACTATAATATTATGGCTGACGGCCTTGATGGTTATGGTAGAGGAGGGTCAGGTGATGCCTGGAGTGGTCGTGTTAAACCAGGGTTTAATAATGGCTTTACATCCTTTATGATCAACCCCTACTTAAAAATGGGGGCCTTTAATTTGTTTGGAATCATTGAATCATCCAAAGAAATGAAAACGGATCATAATGTTCAACAATATTCAATTGAGGGTCAGTATTTCTTGACAAAATCGGTCTATATCGCAGGTCGTTACAATTATGTCAAAGGTTATCTTGCTGCAGCCGGTTTGCCGGGCGATGTTACTCCGGTCAATAGTGAAAAAGTAAACCGGGTACAGATTGGCGGTGGCTGGTACCTTACAAAAAACATCCTTGCCAAACTTGAGTATGTAAGTCAGAATTACAACAATTTTCCAGTCAATTCTGTTTACGATGATGGAAAATTCCATGGTTTAATGGTTGAAGCTGCCATTGGACTTTAACCCGAATTATTCACGTAACCAATAAGAAATTATACAAACCTTATTGTAAATTAATAACTTATAAAAAATAAACCGATGCTCGATTTTGAGGACACTAAAAAAAGCTGCGGAATTTGGCCGTGCTCTGCGTTGAAATTAAAAATGCTTACTCAAGGCATCAGAGTGCCTCTCATGCACATTTTTACATTCGCCCTGATCACGAAAATTTCTTCGTGAGTAACCCGGGTTAAGCTCCTTTCCAATGTATAGTTGGTTGTTACAAAGGGCTGCAGGTGTTTGGCTTGCAGCCTTTTTCTTACCCTAAGCATTCTGAATCAAACTAAATATTAGAATGGATAAATTACAGAGCAAATCTAATCAAGGTTTATTAGTCGGAGGCATGGATAAATAAAACTTAATATATTCTTTTTTTTGTAAGCAATATGCTTTATTGATCTTTAAGCATAATCCAATGAATAAGCAAAATATGTTAATAAAAGGACAATCAAACAGACCTTAAAATTTGTTATATTTAAATAACTAAATGGTTATGTATGGTAATAGGTTTGACCCTGTATAATGACCGTTGAAAGTTAAAAATCTTCAGTTATGAAGAATTTAACGTTTCCTTATATATTTGTTCTTTGAAAAGAAGTGAGTTAAGAGAATAATCTGAGGTATAGGTAACTTTTATAGCAATACGTTTATCAAGTGTTTGATGATAAAAAAGTTATCATAAGGTAGAGTTGATATACTTAAAAATAATGAATTCTAAAAATATCTGGATCGGATTAATCTGTAGTACTATTAAAAATTATTTCTATTAAATCAATGAGTTAAACAACTATATTCAATTCAAGAGAGTTAATAAGTACATTAATGAGTTAAACAGTTTTTTATAAAATTATTAATAAATATCTCACTGCAGTTTTTTCCAGAATCTTCTTTCAAAATGGTTTATGTTTAGAGATGAAAACTAGGATTCTTATTTCAGGAATCTAAATTCCCAATTCTATTTGTTATCAAGCAGACGTAAAAGCTTATCTATATAAAAGGTCACGATTAATTGGTTTCAATACAGTGATATTTTTTTCGGTTCTCAGCTGATAAAATGCTGTAAACAATTAATAGTAAGTGGCATACATCAACTAATCCTATGCCCAGGGACTGTCATTAGTCCGTTGATTTTTAATTAAATAGGAATACAGGGCTTACCGTGTTTATCAAATATTTTTACGTATAAAAGAGAGTAAAACTAACACCTCGAGGATAAAATGAATTCTATTTCAAGACGTAAATTCTTAAAGATATCAGGCGCAACTATTGGAGCGGCTATGTTCTCCGGTTCGATAGGCTCATTTGTGAAGGGCGCTAATAAAATTAGTAAGAAGAAAGTTAAAGGGATTCAGACGATACCCACCTATTGTGCTATGTGTTTCTGGCGTTGTGGCGCCATCGCCCATGTGAAAGATGGAAAATTGTGGAAGATCACCGGAAATCCCGAAGACCCACTCAGCAAGGGTCGGCTTTGTCCAAGGGGGACAGGCGGCGTTGGAGCTCATTACGATCCAGATCGCCTGCGTTCACCCCTGATTCGTAAAAATGTACGTGGCGAAGAACAGTGGGTCGAAGTCACCTGGAACGAAGCGCTCGACTATACAGCCAAGCGGATGCTTGAGATCAAGCAAAAATACGGACCCGAATCGATGGCCATGTTTCATCACGGTATCGGTGCCACATTTCTCGAGCATATGATGAAAGCATATGGAGCTATTAATTTTGGTGCTCCATCTTTCGCCCAATGTAAAGGTCCCCGTGATGTGGCATTCAATTTAACTTATGGGGAAACGGTCGGCGGACCCGAACGGACTGATATAGAAAATGCAAAATGTATTGTTTTGATCGGATCTCATCTCGGTGAAAACATGCATAATACACAGGTGCAGGAGTTTTCCAAAGCGGTTGCCAATGATGCATCGATCATTGTAGTGGATCCGCGTTATTCGGTTGCGGCAAGTAAAGCGAAATATTATCTGCCGATTAAACCGGGTACCGATATCGCGTTACTTTTGGCATGGATGAATGTTATCGTGAATGAAAAATTGTATGATGAAGATTACGTCAAAAAATACGGATTCGGATTCAAGCAGTTTGCTGCTTCTATCACCTCTTATACCCCGGAATGGGCGTATCCTGAAACTGGTATTGAGCCGGACATCATTAGAAAAACAGCTCGTGAAATGGCTCGTTACAAACCCGCCACACTCGTTCATCCAGGACGTCATTCAACATGGTACGGAGATGACACCCAACGTAGTCGCGCTCTGGCGTTGTTAAATGCTTTGCTTGGCAGCTGGGGACGCAAAGGTGGTTTATTCCAACCTACCTGGTTGGATATTCCCGCTTATCCGTATCCCGATTATCCAAAATCAAGCAAGAAAAAACTGGATAATCCGGATGAAAAATATCCCTTTGCCATCGAAGAGATAACCACTGGAGTCCGGGAAGCAACTATTACCGGTAAACCGTACCCAATCAAAGGCTGGTTTGTGTACGGGACCAATTTACCTTATTCCTTGCCCCAACCTGATAAGACAATCGAAGCGATCAAGAATCTGGATTTTTTGGTTGTTGTCGATACGATTGGAAGCGAAATCGCTGGCTGGGCGGATGTCGTCCTGCCCGAATCGGTTTATCTGGAACGGTATGATGAGCTCAATAATCCCAGTTTTAAAGTTCCATATGTAGCTTTAAGACAACCGGTTGTGGATCCCCCGGGTGATCAAAAACCAAATTATTGGATCGCCAAAAAGCTGGGTACACGTCTTGGTCTGGATAAATACTTCCCATGGAAAAATATTGAGGAATACCTGGATTACCGCTTGAAGAAAGTCGGATTGAGTTTGGACGAGATGAAAGAAAAGGGGGTGGTCGTCGCTCCCAAACGACCCATTTATTATGAAGATGGGGTCAAGCCCTACTTCGATACACCATCAGGTAAGATCGAATTCTATTCTTTACAATTGGAACAAAAAGGATTTGATCCGGTTCCAAAATATACCAAACCTGATGAACCGCCAGCGGGTTATTTCCGGCTGTTATACGGCCGTGCGCCTGTTCATACTTTCAGCCGAACCCAAACTAACCGGATTCTGGATGATATGATGGATACCAATAAAATATGGATAAATAAGGATGTGGCTGATCATTATGGTATCCGGAACGGCAGTTACATCAAACTAAAAAATCAGGACGGTGTAATTAGTAATAAAGTGAAAGCATTTGTAACCGAAAGAATCAGACCGGATTGTGTATATATGGTTCATGGATTTGGTCACCGATCGAAAATGCTCACAGGAACCTATATGAAAGGAGCCGACGATTCACGTTTGATCACACAGATTAAAACAGATCCCATTATGGGCGGAACCGGAATGAGAGTGAACTTTGTAACTTTTGATTTGGAGGCATAACATGGCAAAATTCGGAATGGTTATCGACACCACAAAATGCGTAGGTTGCATGGATTGCGTTGTTGCCTGCAAGACAGAAAACAATGTTCCCGAAGGTTATAACCGTGCGTGGATCGTAGAAGACGTCATGGGCAAATTCCCTGAAGTCAGTATGGAAATCAGGAGTGAGCGGTGTAATCAATGTGAGGAAGCACCGTGTGTGGAAGTATGTCCGACCGGAGCCAGTCATTATTCCGATATCGGCGATATCGTGCTTATCGACCACGATGAATGTATCGGATGTAAAGCGTGTATCGCCGCCTGTCCGTACGACGCCCGGTTCATTCACCCGGATGGTTACGCGGATAAATGTGATTTCTGTTATCATCGAACTTCGAAAGGAGAAAATCCGGCCTGCGCGGATGTGTGTCCTACACATAGTATTCATTTCGGCGATCTGGATGATCCGGACAGTGAAGTGAGCAAATTATTGAAATCACGCAAATATCATGTCAGAATTCCAGAAGCCGGAACCAAGCCAAAAATCTTTTATCTAACATAGAGGCAAAAATGCACGAATTATCAATAACACGTCAAAATCCATTAATTGATCCGACGCTCCACATCTGGAGCTGGCAAATTCCGGTCTATCTGTTTATTGGTGGATTAGTTGCCGGAATGATGATTATCTCAGGATATTTCCTGTTGAAAGGAAGAACCAAAGAAGCTAAATGTGCCTGTTATCAACTGCCGATTCTCGGTATCATCATTTTATCGCTGGGCATGCTGGCCTTATTCCTGGATCTGGAACATAAATTATATTTCTGGAGACTATATACCACTTTTCAGGTAACATCCCCAATGTCATGGGGAGCCTGGATTCTTTTGCTCGTGTATCCTGCATTAATAATGAATCTGTTGTTGCGGGTACCCGATTTTCTCCTGAAACGCTTTCCAAAACTCGGAGATATCTCAAAAAGATTGAATGCGCATCCGGCTACGATACGTAGTGTCGCTACAGTAAATATCGCATTAGGTTTAATGCTGGGCGCTTACACCGGTGTTCTTTTAAGCACATTAACCGGACGGCCATTATGGAATAGTTCGATTTTAGGTTTTTTATTCCTGGCATCGGGACTTTCATCTGCCGCGGCGTTTGTTCATATGATCGCCAAGGATGCTCATGAACGTGAAATACTTACGAAAGCCGATAATGGTTTCCTAACTCTCGAATTGGTGATTGTCGCTTTCTTCTTCATCGGATTGCTGACGTCATCCGCTTCCCATAAAGCGGCGGCTGCATTATTACTAACAGGTCCATTTGCGGCGGTTTTCTGGGTATTTGTGATTGGTTTTGGTATGGTTATTCCATTATTCATACAGTTATTGGCGGTAAGACATAAAATTAAACATACCGTAATAGCCCCGCTCATGGTATTGGTCGGTGGTATTCTATTACGTTTTGTATTTGTTTATGCCGGACAATACAGTCATTGGCTAATTCATGCGGGGCTTTTCAAGTAACTTCATAATATTTGACTATTAAAAATCATTAAGGGAGAATATTTCATGGATTCAACATTAGACACGTTATCCGTTCCAAAAACGGAGACGAAAAAGAAAACGAAAGAAAGAACGGCACAGCCGTATTGGAATCCGTACCTGTCAGGTTTTGGATTGGGTCTGGTTCTTCTGGCGGCTTTTGTAATCATGGGACGTGGTTTGGGCGCTTCGGGTGCTTATAGTACGGTGGTGGCATCAGGAGTAAACGCTATTGCTCCACATCATGCAGCAGGTAATGCGTTTTATGAAGGATATCTTGGCAATGGTACCACGAGTCCTTTTAAAAGCTGGCTGGTTTTTGAGGTCTTGGGACTGCTTGTCGGTGGTTTCATATCGGGTGCTTTAGCTGGCAGGATAAAGAAAACGACTGAAAAAAGTGAACACATATCATTTAAGATGCGATATGTTTACGCATTTATCGGCGGCGCGCTGATGGGAATCGGAGCCAAACTTGCCCGTGGTTGTACGAGTGGTCAAGCCCTGACCGGCGGCGCTTTGTTAAATGCCGGTAGCTGGATATTCATGTTAATGGTATTCGCGGGTGCGTATGCTGCCGCGTATTTCGTAAGGAGGCAATGGTTATGATGGCACCTTTTTATAAATTCGGATTATTCGGAAGCGAAGTAAGTCTGATCGTCGCTTTTATCATCGGAATCGGTTTTGGTTTTTTCCTGGAACGAGCCGGTTTCGGAAGCGCACGAAAATTGGCCGCGCAATTTTATTTTAGAGATATGGCCGTTTTCAAAGTTATGTTCACGGCGATTGTTACCGCTATGATCGGTTTATTCTATTTCGCATGGATTGGCTGGTTAAATCTTTCGTTGGTTTACTTAACACCCACATTTCTTTGGGCTGATCTCGTTGGAGGTTTAATACTGGGAGTTGGCTTTGTCGTCGGTGGTTATTGTCCCGGTACCTCGGGTGTCGCTTGCGTGACCGGTAAAATTGATGGTTACATTTTCGTTTTGGGTCTATTCTTTGGCATCTTTGCTTTCGGTGAAGCTTTTCCGTGGATTGAAGGTTTCTTCAATGCCGCACCAATGGGACAAATTACTCTTTCGCAGCTTTTGGATATCCCTTACGGAGTGTTGGTATTCATTGTTGTGTTAATAGCACTTGGTGGTTTCCTGTTGGCTGAAAAAGTTGAAAAATATTTTGCACGTAAAGACGCGGAGAAAGCATTATGAGTAAATTATTCTCAAACATGACGACTCAAAAAAAACTCGGATTATTAGCTCTTATTCTTGGATTCTTTGCCGTTTTCGCAGGGAGTCCATACGAGACGAATAAAATTACCATAAACGCTAAAGATCTGGCTTTAATGGCACAGAAGGATGTGGATAATGTATCCGTACAACAAGTAGCCGACTGGATCATCAAAGGCAACTTCGATTTCCGGATTATCGATACCCGGAGTCCGAAAGAATATGCTGATTATCATATTCCGATGGCACAAAATATTCAGTTATCCGCGTTGCTGAATCAAAATTTTTATCCGACTGATAAGTTGATTCTTTATTCGGATAACAGTGAAAAAGCAACCCAGGCATGGCTTCTTTTAAAAGCGAAAAAATTTAAAAATGTATACATCTTGAAAGATGGACTAAATGCCTGGAAAGATAAAATTCTGTTCCCGAAGATGCCGGCAAATCCTTCTGAAGGCCAGATGGCTGAATTTAATAAAATTAAGGAAGTCAGTAAGTTCTTTGGTGGTACACCCCAGACCGGGAAAAGAGGAGAGCAAGGGCAAAAGAAGGTTAAAAAAATGCCGAAGCTCAAGTTACCCGCAGCTATCCCACAGGGCGCTCCGCATAAAAAACGCCGTGAAGGTTGTTAGTATAGTTGAGTGAAAATGACGTCATCCCGGACGACGATCCGGGATCTCATTGTATCTGATTCCACCTCGTTCCCAACGTTTCGTTGGGAACGACCCTTGTGAAACTCTGTTTCACCTGTATATCATAAAATATTTTTGGGGTTGTATTCTTGCCCCAAAAAGGAAGCAGAGCTTCCGGCGTAGCATTCCCAAAGGGACTTTGGGAACGAGGAAAAATGTAACGAGGATAACGAAGTAATTTCGATTATTCCCATTCCACTACATCATCTTCAACGCCCTGATATACGTCATCAATTTTCTTCTGCATTTCAATGGTATGATATAACGCCGTTACGACTTTACAATAATGCTGGATTTCTTCATTGGAGAGATGGCGTTCGCGGCGGTCGTATAGCCATTTGTCTAATACCTGATACCCGCCGATTTGGTAATTCCATACCTCTTCAGGAATCCCTTCGAAATATTGTAAGTCCTGATTAATGTACACACGCTCTTCTTCGGGATGATAATCGCGTCCGACTTTTTTGGATTTGTCGATGACATTGTTCCCTTCTCCCTGAAAACGGGCGATCGGATCATTAAGTTTATCCGATTTCATGAGATGAAGAGCCGTGAGTTCTTCTCCCAAATAAGCCATTTCTCTAAAAAGTTTATAATCTTTCGTGAAAGGAATGCGCGGAAAATCACTTTTTAAAAACTCGGCATAAGTCTGACGATAGGTTGGCGCGTAGAGAACAGCATAAGTATAATAGAGAATTTGTTCCGGGGTGGGACGTTTTTTAAAAGTGCTTTCCAGAAGATTATAAAACTCTTTGTTGATATTCGGCTTACGATTGGCATATTCTTTTTCCTCATCAAACACCATCATCATGGTGCCGCCGCCTTTGTTATGATTTTTGTTTACAGGGGAATGTTGAATGTATAAAGGAAGCACATACATCGAATCTCTTGCATTATCTAAAGCATGAACATCAACTATCTCATCACTAATAAAAAAATAATTTAGACTACTTTGACGATTCATTCTAGTTACTATCAGACCTAAATTATTACCATTAACCAGATTCTTCATTATGTTTTCTCTGCTAAAATCAATGGCATCTTTATGAAAGAATATGAAGCGATTATCGAAAGGTCTATAAAGTATTTTAGTGATGAAATCTTTCCAGTTATTTACCTTCTGAAGAGCTTTCCTTTTTTCTGATAATTTCCAATCTCGATTATCCTTTAAATCAAAATATAATCTGATTTCTTTATTATTTCTTTTAGGATTTAAAAAAATAGAAATACGCTGATTTAAAGCTTTAAGCTTTAAATCAATAACAAAATGATCTCTATGTGTTTTTACACCAGTTGAATATTCTGGAAATAGATCGGTTACTTGAATATACCTTTTATAAATCCTTTCAAGGTCATAATTGAATTCAGTAAAGAAATAAAACGGACTTTGTGGTTGAATTTTGGTATACCCATTATTTCTTAAATTATGATTATCCAGCCAATCATATTTATCATTTCTTAAGCCGTAGAGATCACTTCTTTGTATAAGTTTTGATAAGTTTTTCTTTTTCAGCATCAGGTTAATAGCGACACCTTGCTGAATATCAAATACATTTTCATCTTTAGAACCATCTGGTGCTGTTTCTCTTTTACGATAATTTCCATGTAGATCTAAAATGGAAATTTCATCAAAACTCTTCATCAAAGACTCCCGCATTCCACGAAAGGTCGGATTATCAAGATATCCATGATTCGTGATCATACTCACAATGCCCTGTCCGTTTTGATCGATTTTCCATTGTGTAAAACGAAGAAATTTCACATAATCATCCTGTAACATTTTGGGATTCCATTCACCAAGTGGTTTCCCATCTACTTTATAATATCCATCATCTTCAAATCCCTTACCGTTTTTATATCCTTCCTTCAATAAGCTGTCGATCCATACTCCTTTATTAAAAGAATTTCCCGAATAAGGCGGATTTCCCAAAATCACCAAAACTTTCTCATCCTTTTTGATTTTTCCGGCTTCGTGACTTTCTTCGCTTAAACTTGCCATCCCCGGCAATTCGGTTTGTTCCAGTTCTTCCATTTCAAGCGTATTGGTCAGATACAATTTGAGGCGTTCGTCATCTTTTAGATGGTACCCGAGTTCATCGAGTATAAAACCTATTTTAAGATGGCCAATAGCATACGGAGCCATCATCAACTCAAAAGCAAAAAAATGGTTTAAAATATGATCTCGTATTAATTCGGAAACCCCACCGCTTCCGAATTTCATTTTGTATTCATTTACGGCAAGTTTAATGGCTTCGGCAATAAATGTAAGCGTTCCGGCTGCCGGATCAAGCACGGTTACGGAACTATCGGCTAATCCCAAAGGCTTCCCAAAATCTTCTTTAAGGATCTGATGAACCGATCGTACGATATATCCGACAACGGGTTCCGGAGTGTAATAAACGCCGCGCTGTTCCCGAAGCCTGGGATTATATTCGCTCAAAAACGTCTCGTAAAAATGGATGATGGGATCGGCGCCTTTACCTTCATCATAATAACGTTTCAGAATTTTATTGATATTGGCCGCATCCAGTATTTCGGCAATATCGTCAACAATCCAACCGATACTTTGGGGCAGATCATGATAGGAGATAAATTCAAACACTTCACGGAGAATTCCGATGGTCGCTGGGATTAATTCACGGGCATTTTTCCGGGTAAAAGTGTCGTTCGTTCGGGTCCGGGCGGCAAATAAACCATAGGTAACCGTCTGAGCGTAAAGATCGGCAAAATCGACTTTACTCAAACCATTAATAAGATATTGCTGAAAAGCTTTATAAAAACCGGTGAGCTCTTTGTTTCCTTCCTCGATCAGTTCATTTTCGATAATGTGATCGAGAAAACGTGTGCGTTTAGCGAGTTCCCTGGCAAGAGATGACGCCCGAAGCGTTCGTGGAACGGAATGAGAGAAAAATGTTTCCAGCAAATTCAGAAACGCTTCTTCATTTTCTACCGGTGGAGTAGTATTCAACTTGCGGGCTACAAAAGGCCGGCCGATACTAACTTTATCCAGCAATTCGCCATCTTTAAATAGCCAGAAATTGAAAAAATCGGTCAGAATAACATTGGGAAACGTACTCCGGTAACGATGCAGCTGCTCACTTTCCTGGATGGAATGCAAATCAGTGTCCGGCTGTTTGGCTTCTAAATATCCGATAATTTTATGCCGACCGTCCCAGACGCGAAAATCGGGATTTCCAGCCTCGGTTTTACGCGGGAGCTGAGTAACGTCGACATTTCTGAATTTGAGAGTTTCGGCGGCATCCATCAATAACTCACCCAAAGCCGGATAAAAAGATTCCTCTCGGAAATCTCCTTTAATAATACGATCTGATATCTTTTTTAAATAATTCTCTAACATAAAGTTGTCAAATGGGTAATTAGAGTGACCTCCAATAAAAATCCTGATGCCTTATAGATAATGATCTTATATCAAAGATGCATGTGGAAAATGAAATTTCGTAAACTGTTAAGAGATTAAAAAGTCCTTTCCCACCTCGTTCCCAACGTCTCGTTGGGAATGTAGCCCATGAAACGCCGTTTCATATTTATCAGGAAAATAAATTTGGAGTTATATTTTTGCCCCAAAATGGATTGGATTTCTTATAGGAAGCAGAGCTTCCGGTTTAGCATTCCCAAAGGGGACTTTGGGAACGAGGTTAATGAACGAGGTTAATGAAAGAGGGAAACATTTTCATTACCTTGCTTAAATATTTTTTTGTCTTAAATTACATAAGTATAATTCTATCAAATAATTATCGATAGAAATATTTAAGATTTAAAACACAATATTACTATTTCTTTTGTAATTCCAGAAAGACGTTACTGTTTGATAAATATTCTAAGGAGGGCTCCCAATGAATCGCGGATTTCAAAAATTCACTTTTATTCTTTTCCTATTTTGCATTTTCTTTGTTCCATTTGCTAAGGCACAACAGCCGGCCGTCAATCCTAAACCTGATCCACGGTTTAAAGCCGATATTCTCGTAGTCGCAGCTCATCCTGATGACGAATCGATGATTGCCGGATATTTAGCTAAAGCCGTATTTGATGAACATAAGAAAGTTGAGGTTGTGTTTGCAACACGTGGTAATGCCGGACAAAATCTGGTCGGTAACGAGCAAGATCATTCATTAGCTGAAATTCGAGAGATGGAAGCGCGTCAGGCATGCTCCTCTATCGGGATTCATAATGTTTGGTTTCTGAGGGCACCAGATACTCCAGCTCCGGCCGGTGATGTTCATGATGTGCTGCGATCATTGGAAACCTGGAATCATGGAAATGTGCTCGGTGAAATTGTCCGTTTTATCAGATTAACAAGGCCGGAAGTAGTTATTACGATGTTGCCTGATGTGGTGGTTGGAGAAAATCATGAGGATCACCAAGCTACAGGTGTTATTGCTACTGAAGCATTCGATATGGCCGGTGATCCGACAAAATTCCCTGAACAGGTGGCGGCACCTGAAGATCGTTTGTGGTTTGGTAATCATATGGAAGGACTCAGAACCTGGCAGCCTGAAAAACTCTATTATTTTACGGATGCCTCACAACTTGGTTTTGTAAAAGGCCGGGGGCCGGAATATTCGATGAAGGCGGTATCACCTTCCAAACATGTTGCATATGGACGGTTAGCTGCTCAGGAAATTTCGTATCATAAAACACAATACGGTGATAAACCTTCGAAGGCTCTCGCTTCAGGTAATTTAGATTATTATGAACAACCTCTTACGTTTATTTTGGGTAAATCGCTTGTCGGTGGTACCAAAACAGGAGATATTTTTCAGGGAGTGAAGGCAGGTCCGATACTATTTGCACCCGTAAAGGGATATCAGCCCCCAAAAAACAATGCGGAATTTTCATTGGAACTTGGCGGTCCCTGGGCTTTTTATAAACGATTTTATCCGGCACACGATCTAAAGAATCTGGCTGATCTGCTTGCACCTGAGATAGGGGTAGGTGGTGGACAGGATTTTCCAATCCCATTAGTTCTTCATAATAATTCGGATAAAACAGCGATTTTTCATCTACAAACCCATTTCCCGCAAGGTTGGTCGATTGATAGCAGTTCAGCACAAAATGCGCATCGTGAACTACCTGTTCATACATTTAAAGTGAACGCCCACGATTCTTTCCCGATCCGGATACGTCTAATTGCTCCTAATCTCAACACGTCCAAATGGCAAAACATAAGCTGGGCGGCAGAAGCAGATGGTAAGAAAATGGGGTCCGCTACGCTTAAAGTGTATGTTAGGTAGTGCGGTTTAATTATCGAAGTGTATTTGTGAAATAGTATATATAGAGAGATCGTAACCCTGGCAGGGTTCTTTGTTTAATAATGTTATTTAGAAGATCAATTGACTACATCACATATAAAATCTAATATGTGGCTGTTCTGAATTACCAAAACAACGAGTAACATAGATCTCCCTCATATGTATCAAATGAACCGCACTTATTTGTTGAGAAAAGAAAAGCCTGGGTCGATTATAGTAATAACATTGATTTGTTTTTCCCTTTTAAGCGGGTTAATAAATACCACATCAGCCCAAAATAATTCCAATTCACCTGTATCTGTTAAAAGTAATGGATACGGAATAAGCGTTTTATTAGGTGGAAAAGTAAGACTGAGAAGCGGCGCACCGGATTTTGAAAATGAACCTAATGTTCGATATGCACCATTTTTTCATGATAAAACATTTGATTTTCACACGATGCGGGGAGATGCTAAAGTTACTTACAAAGTGAATCAACGTGATTCCGTCATTAGTTTTTTCCTGTCTCCAGGAGGATTACAGAGCAAAGACGGTACTGATTTTATGGGGATTTTTTTTAACGACATTCCTGGTTTTAAAAAGGGAATGTCCTTTTGGCGGTACACTCCAGTGAAAGCCTGGACTAAGCCTATTCTTGTGCACAAGCTAATTAATCTCAAATCCAATGACATTCAGTTTTTTTATTGGAGATATGCAGATGGTACATACGGGGCGGCCGTTCCTTTGAGTGGAAATGGTTATATGACCACTTTAGGACAAAACGGGGGGTATTTCGGATCGAAATCCAGAAATCTTGTCAATAATCGTCAACCAAAGAAAGTGCCTCAGATGAGCATTGGATTTGGTAAAGATCCATACCGTTTATTTGCCCGATTGTATAGAAATGCTCTGCAGATAATGGGACGTTCAAAAGATTTGAGAACGAAGAAAACCTTTCCCAAAGTTTTTAAATATATCGGCTGGTGTACCTGGAATGCTTCAGATAATGGGAAAAATCTAAATTCAAATTTTGTGATTAACTCGGTCAAAGCTTTTAACAAAGAACATTTCCCTTTAGGCTGGATTTTGATTGACGATGGTTGGTTTCAACAAAAAGGTGGTGAACTGGAATCATTCAAGCCAAATCCACAAAAATTTCCGCATGGATTTAAGCCGATGATACATGCGTTAAAAACAAAATATGGAGTCAGGAATGTTGGAGTCTGGCATGCTTTCGATGGATATTGGAATGGAATTAAGCCGGATTCCAAATTAGGACATCGTTACTCAAAAGATTTATTTTCCTGGAAACAAAAAGTTGGCTCAGGACGCAAGCAAAAAATGGTACGTTATCATTTTCTCAAATCGAAACCGAAGGTTCTGAATAATTTTTATGGAACCTGGTATAAATGGCTTAAAGGGCAGGGTTTCAGTTTCGTTAAGGTTGATAATCAATTAGTGGTTGAGCGAATGTCAAAGGATAACTATCCCGTATGGAATTATGCTACAGCACTGCATCGCGCGTTAAATAAGCAGGTAAATCGCTATTTTAAGGGAGCCATTATTAATTGTATGGATATGACACCTGACGCCTATTTTAATTTTGGTTCCACCGCTATAGCTCGCAGCGAGGAAGATTATTTCCCCTATAACAAGAAACATCCATATAATTACAATCTTGAAATGGGAAATTCAGCGTCCCATGTCATGCAGGCTATGTACAATGCGCTCTATTTTGGACAAATGGTCTATCCGGATTTTGATATGTTCGAATCGTATAATCCGAATGCCCGTTTACAAGCGGTCACTCGAGCTCTGAATGACGGACCCATTTATCTTACCGATAAGCCAGGTAAACAAAATCTCAAGGTTCTGCGTCCGCTTGTTTATAGCGACGGACGAATTATTCGTTCTGATACTCCGCTTCTTCCAACTAAAGATTGTCTCTTTCAGTTACAGAAAAAACGCGTTTTTAAAGCTTTCTCACATACCGGCAATAAGGGGCTTTTAGCCGTAATGAATCTTGCTAATACTAATACGGTCAAAGGTACTTTTAGTCCGGCAGATGTTCCTGGATTGAAGGGAAATACATTTGCCGTTTATGAGTATTTCAGCAAAAAATTGCAATTTGCCCAAAAATCGGACAAGATACCTGTGCGGATGAAACGAATGGGAGCCAAAGTATACGATATTGTCCCTTTGAAGAATGGTATAGCGCCAATCGGATTGATAAATAAATATAATTCAGCAGCTACACTTTTAAGTGTTAAACGATTTTCAAATGATATTAAGGTGACTTTATACGAAGGTGGAATATTTGCCGCGGCCGCCAAACAACGTCCGAAAGCAATTAAAGTGGATGGAAAAATGCATTCCTTTGATTATAAAAACGGGTTGGTAAAGGTGAATATTCAACGACTAAAAAAACGCCGAAAAAGGATAGTGGAGATTTTATTTTGATCTGGAATCCGAATAAAAAAACCTCCAAGGTTTTCAAAACCTTGGAGGTTTAACTAATATATAATTCTCTACTTACTCAGATACAAATTCTTGAATTCGAAGGGTGTCTTAAAGTGTTCGTCGTTGAAATCTTTCATGAAGTAAATCGTTTCCCCGGTCGATTTCATCTCGGGTCCGAGCTCTTTTTTCACTTCAGGAAATTTATCGAATGGGAACACCGGCTCTTTAATAGCGTAACCTTCTAACTTCGATTCCAGATCGAATTCCTTCAATTTCGCACCTAACATGATTTTTGTACCGATTGCAGAACCGGGAATTTCAGTTGCTTTAGCGAGAAATGGGATCGTCCTTGTTGCTCGTGGATTCGCTTCAAGCACAAATACTTTTTCACCTTGAACAGCATATTGAACATTGAGAAATCCCCGGATATTCATCGCTTTGGCCATTCGAAGCTGATAATCTTTGATAATCTCAATCACCTTATCAGAGAGTGTGTAGGGCGGAATGACCGCGGTTGAGTCACCCGAGTGGACTCCTGCCGGTTCGATATGTTGCATGATTCCATTGATAAATAATTCCTCGCCATCATAAATGGAGTCAACATCTACCTCAATTGCATTTTCAAGGAATTTATCGATCAGGAATTCATTTTCCGGATGAGTTTTCAGAATACTGGCCACATAACGGATGAGTTCTTCCTCTTTAACTGCAATTCGCATGCCTTGTCCGCCAAGAACATAACTTGGTCGAATGAGAACCGGATACGAGATTCTTTTTGCAATTTTAAGGGCATCTTCTTCCGTAAATGCAGTTCCGTATTGTGGGAAAGGAATATCGATTTTTCGGAGAAGATCGGAAAAACGCCCCCGGTCTTCCGCCAGATCCATCATTTCAAATTCGGTACCGAAGATTTTAATACCGGCATCACGGAATTTTTTGGCAAGTTTCAGCGCCGTCTGTCCGCCTACCTGTAAAATCACTCCTTCTGGTTTTTCGTGTTCGTATATATCCAGAACGCGTTCCCAGAATACCGGTTCGAAATATAATTTATCGGCAGTATCAAAATCGGTAGAGACCGTTTCAGGGTTACAATTCACCATGATAGATTCATATCCCATTTCTTTAGTTGCCACTACCGCATGCACACACGAATAATCGAATTCGATACCCTGACCGATCCGGTTTGGTCCGCTTCCCAAAATCATGACTTTTTTACGATCAGAAATGTCACTTTCGTTTTCCGTCTCATAGGCGGAATAATAATATGGCGTTTCTGCAGGGAACTCAGCCGCACAAGTATCAACCAGTTTAAAAGATGGTTTCATCCCGAATTCTTTTCTTCTGTTTCGGACATCATTTTCAGTGACTTTATCACCACTTTTACTGATCAGAAAAGCGATCTGAAAGTCAGAATAACCGGCTTGCTTGAGTTCAAACATATCTTCTTTTGATATAGAATCGAGCGATTGTCCTTCGGTTCGATTTTCAAGTGAGACCATATACCGGATTTGCTGGAGGAACCATGGATCTACTTTTGTAATATCTGCCACTTCTTCAACAGAAGTGCCAAGTTTAAAGGCATTATGCACCTGAAGTGACCAATCCCAATGCGGTTTTTGTAGTCGTTCCCTGACTAATTTACGGTCGATCTCTTCATAGCCATCGGCTCCTAATCCGGCACGTCCGATTTCCAGAGATTGCCAGGCTTTATTGAGTGCTTCCGGGAAATTACGACCGATCGACATAACTTCGCCAACAGCCTTCATTTGAGTGGTGAGTTCTTCTTCGACACCGGGGAATTTATCGAAATTCCATCGGGGCACTTTTACGACCACGTAATCTATGGAAGGTTCGAAACAGGCTGATGTCGTCCCGGTAATTTGATTCTTTAACTCATCAAGCGTATATCCAACGGCAAGTTTTGTGGCGACTTTCGCGATAGGATAACCAGTCGCTTTCGATGCCAATGCAGAAGACCGGCTAACACGCGGATTGATTTCGATGGCAACAAAACGGTCTGAACCGGGTTCATAGGCGAATTGAACATTACAACCGCCGGCAAATGTACCAATGGAGCGCATCATTTTTATTGCGGCATCACGCAGAGCCTGATATTGCTTATCCGATAACGTTTGTGTGGGGGCAACCGTCATAGAATCGCCGGTATGTACGCCCATCGGATCCGCATTTTCGATACCGCAGATGATAACGACGTTGTCATTGTCATCACGCAAGAGTTCAAGCTCGTATTCTTTCCATCCGAAAATCGATTCTTCAATTAAAACTTCATGGATCGGACTAAGTTCGAGACCACGTAAAATTTTCTTTTCCATTTCCTCTTCGGTCCAGACGATTCCTCCGCCCATTCCGCCCATGGTAAATGAAGGGCGAATTACTACGGGAAGTCCGCCTAACTCCAGAATAATTTCTTTAGCATCAAGAAGAGAATTGGCCGTTCTGCTTTTACACTGATCGATACCGATCTGATCCATAAGATCGCGAAACTGCTGACGATCTTCAGTAATATCGATAGCTGCGATATCTACGCCGATAATTTGAATATTGTTTTTTCGCCAGAATCCTTCGTGCTGTAAATCGCGAGCCAGGTTTAAACCGGTTTGTCCACCCATCGTCGGTAAAACAGCATCAGGTTTTTCGACAGCTACAATTTCTTTGATGGAATCGGTCGTGAGAGGTTTTAAATAAATTTTATCGGCCATCATGGGGTCGGTCATGATGGTGGCCGGATTCGAATTGATCAGAACAACTTCATAACCTTCTTCTTTAAGAGAGCGGCAGGCCTGTGATCCGGAATAATCAAATTCGCAGGCTTGACCGATGATAATAGGACCCGAACCGATGATAAGAATTTTATGAATGTCGTTACGTCGTGGCATGTTTGGCTTCTACAGTTTAAAGTTGATGTTTTATTTTACTGATGCGGTCGATTTGGCCTCTTCGATTCTACTGATAAATTCATCGAATAAGTAAGATGAATCGTGTGGACCGGGAGAGGCTTCCGGGTGATATTGCACACTGAAGCCATTGAAGCGTTTGAAAGCCAATCCTTCTACCGTATTATCATTTAAATTGATATGTGTGATCTCCGCTTTATCGTCTAAAACAGAATCGGGATCGACAGCGAAACCGTGATTTTGTGTGGTGATTTCGACCAATCTCTTTTTGACATGTTGCACCGGGTGATTAGCACCACGGTGTCCCACAAACATTTTGCTAACACTGATTCCTTCCGATAAAGCCATAAGCTGATGTCCAAGGCAGATGCCAAAAATAGGCTTACCCGTTGCTTTCATCTGAGAAATGGTGTCCAATGCATATTTTGCCGTAGCATTCGGATCGCCGGGACCGTTGGATAAAAAGAAACCATCCGGTTCCCACTGCATGATTTCTTCATAAGTAGCCTTGGCGGGGAAGACACGAAGATTGCATCCGCGATTTATCAAGTTGTTGATAATATTTTGTTTAATTCCAAAATCGATGGCTGCTACACGAAAATTTCCACCATTACGAATGGTCTGAGCTTCATCGCGTGTGACTTTTGTGGCTAATTCCAGGCCCTTCATGGAAACCCAGTTACGTGCCTTTTTAACCAGGACCTCTTCATCCGTTTCTTCAGTGGAAATAATGGCATTCATGACACCTTTTGTACGAATATGGCGAACAAGTTTGCGCGTATCCACTCCACTGATGCCAACTATTTTGTTGCGTTTTAAGTAGGCATCCAGATCGCTATCAGCCATTGGATTGCTGTATTCCCAGGAATAAGAGCGAACGATTAGGCCGGCAATCATGACCTTGCGGGATTCATCATCACGGTTGCTGGCCCCATAATTACCAATGTGAGGGTAAGTCATCATCATGAGTTGACCGTAATAGCTGGGATCGGTAAAGATCTCCTGGTATCCCATCATACTTGTATTAAAACAGAGTTCACCTCCGGTTGTACCATCGTAGCCTATGGCTATACCGCGTTCAACGGTTCCGTCAGAGAGTGCGAGTGTCGCACGTTTTTTTTGTGGTAAAGTCATGTTATCGTTTGTTGTTATCAGCTTTCAAGATTATGTGCGTAGCGCTAAGGCAAAAAAAAATCCGACTACTTACAAATGAAGTGCCGGATTTTGTAATTAATAATATCTTTGAAAATATGGATTCTTCTTTATGCAAATACATGTATTCGGGGACCTCCTTTAAAAACTTGAAAAATTGGAAATAAACTGCTCGTCACCAAAAATTGGTGCATAATCATGATCGATTTGCGCGTTCGATTGTTCATATTATGCGTAAAACGAGAGTATTACGTGTATTACAATTTGGAGTTTCCCTGGATCAAATCTTGGCTATATTACTAAATTATTAACTTATTTCAAAGCTAAATTTGTTAGCAATCAGAGATGAATCTTCATACAATTTTAAAAAACCAGCTGTTAATCAATAGAAGGCTTTGCAAAACCGGGATTTTTGTTCAATATCAAAGCCTGAGTGACTTCGGAACCGCAGCATCCCGAA
>Ga0102962_1000400_pt1 | contig 21391 bp, 17 predicted proteins | sample SalPonF2_C_D2_MG_FD_84519 | JGI IMG/M metagenome (GOLD analysis project Ga0102962, IMG submission 84519) | Salt pond soil microbial communities from South San Francisco under conditions of wetland restoration - Salt Pond MetaG SF2_C_D2_MG ...
ATTTTTCGCTTACCGCAAATATCGGCAGAGCATGGAGAGCACCGACCGTTTTCGAGCTCTTTGCCAATGGCGTCCATGAGGGAACGCTGCGTTACGAAGTAGGAGATTCGAATCTGGTTCCTGAGCTGGCAACCAATATTCAATCCTCCCTTAAATACGTTTCGAGTCACTTCATCGGAGAAATTTCGGTGTACAACAATCATATCTCCAATTACATATTTCCAAATGAAACCTCCCGTATTGATTCCAAATCCGGATTTCACATTTATGATGTGACACAGGCCAATGCCCGAATTCGCGGTATTGATGCTTCCTTGCAGGTTGAGGCTACCAAATGGCTCACCTTTAATGGAGGTTACAGTATGCTGCGTGGCGACAATCTGGCCATTCATTCTCCATTACCTTATATGCCCGCTAATCATGGTCGTATCGGATTTCGTCTTTCACGAACAAAATGGGGAACATTTGAAGAACCCTATTTTTCACTGCACACTACTATTTATGCCAAACAAACCCGGTTAGCAGCCAATGAACCAGAAACTGCTGGATATGCATTAGTTGATTTTTCCACGGGATCTAACGTTCATGTTGGAAAAACAGCGCTTCAACTTAATCTGATTGTAACCAATTTATTCAATAAAGCTTATATCGATCATTTAAGCACGTACCGGGATTTTGCACTTAATCCTGGCAGAAATATTGTTTTGAAGATTAAGATACCGTTCAACGTTATCAAAAAATAGCTCCTGATAACAATCAGAACAGTATACATATGATATGGGTAAAATAATTCAGAAAACAAATTCACATCCCGTGTTGTCTTTCATTCGGGATGTGAATTTGATATCATCCTTTGAAATATTGTTTTTACAATCATCAAATTTGGAAGGGACTCAATACCTCCCGAAAAAGTACTGAACACCGAGTTGAAATTGCATATTTAGCAAATCATACTTTGTTGATCGTTTCTGTCCGATGTCATACCTGCCATAATTATAATTTTTATCCCATACCATCTTACCGAATAGGAGCATATGCCTTGTTTTATAGAGACCTTCCACACCGATATTTAATTTCACCCAATGATTCCACCAATCTCTGTAAGTAATAGGATCGTTGGGAGCAATATTTTTCATATTCCACTCATAGTAAAATAAATTATTATCCACCACACGCTGAACAAACAGACCGATTTTTCCCTTATCAAAATATCCATCCACACCTAAAAACTGACTCTGAGATCCTGGTCCTATGGCAGCTCCCAATATTTGCCCTTCATTGGTATGTCCCTCTGTGATCAAATAATGCGTGTAATAATAAGCTTGTGGCCGGACAACTTCTGTTAAATTGGGCTCAAGAGAATTTATTTCAAGATTTATTTTAAAAAAGTCAATCCAGTTTGACAGAATCAATTTCTGAAAACCGATTGTATATGCCCGGTTATGATCCGGTTCCATAAGTAAGTCCCGTAAATCCCAATTATGATCTTCTTTGTAATATTCTCCATAAATGACAGCATGACTTTTAGGAAATACCCAGCGCAAATACACAGAAGCTAATTGGTTTTTTACATCATTTCCATAATTACCAATTTCCTTACTTCGATTCTTCTTCTGAAAAGCCTGGAACAAATCGAGGAAATCAGCAGCATGCAGACCACTTTTTGGGATATATTGATGAAAAACGCGCGTTAATCCTAAATACAGATGAGGAAGAATGGAAGGCGAAAAGACGATGTTCATCCCACTCATAAACCGGTTCCGGGTATCATTCTTCAATTTCTTTAATCTCGATGGGGATTTTGATTGTATGAAATATTTTGAGTCCTTTGGCCATCCCCAGATAACATTAAATTCAACTTTCCCAATATTTAAAGGCAGCTTTACAGGACTCCGACTTTTAATAAACAAATGCTTAACACCCGGAGCATTGTTACTCATCACAAGAGCATAACGCACCCCAGGTCCCCACCATAACGGCTCCGTGCTATAACCCACAGCCACGTTCTTATAATGTAACCTCAGGGAAGACTCGCCCCAATCAAACGTCCAGTAGGGTTTCGGACCAAATCTGAACGGATGATCTATGATGAAACCAATCGCTTCCGCACCGTATTCTATCTTTCCATTGGAGTCTCGGGGAACGAATCTGGGCACTTTGAAACTGCGATTTTGTTGATAAACAATATCGGGTCGAAATGTTATCGTAACATATTTTGATGTCGCATAAAATCCGCCATGAAATTCGGAAGTCAACCCACGTCCGTACCATGCGGCTCCATTATTTTCACCATATGGAATTTTGGTATTATAGGTATTTTTGAAAACCGGATCATAGACCCCCACTTTTAAAAATGAATATTGATGAGCCGTTTCCGGCAATGCCTTGCCCCACATTCCTTTCAGCTTGGGATGCCGCATATGAAGTTCATAATATTTTAAATTCATGGGACGATTGCTAAAAGATGAGGAAACAGAATCATTAGCCAATTGCTGCAGACGAAGCTGTTTTTCACGAAAACCCAGGACGGGGATTGTCTGCCCATGAACTTTTACACTGACAATCAGCACAAAAGCAATAACAAAGAATAAACTTAAAACATGGGGGAATAGAAGAGAAGAATACTTATGGAAACAATTTATTAATGATTTTTTTTGAGTTCGTTTTTTCATATTAGATAAGCACTTTTTCAAATGATTTTTATCTGCTCATTTAAAAATTCATCGAGCACTCCGATTTTGAATATTTTGAGTACGACTGATCTTCGAATGCTAAGCCAGACACACGAATAGACTGATTGAGGTGGAATCTCAAGCATCATTTCAAATCGGCAGAACCTTTACTTTGCGTTTATGACTCTTAGTAGCCTATGCAAAATTGTCTTTATGCATAGCCTTCTGTTATTGACTCATTAATTGAGTCAGAGACAAACGAAATGATTGATATATAATATCTTCGACTGTAGATGTTCGAATTAAGCTGAAGCAATATATTATTAACAGATATAGATGCGTTTTTTTATTGGCCAATGGTAAATAAGAGTGGTAAGTAGTTGGTGTGCAATTATTATTGGAAGACTTTGCAAAACCGTTCTTTTGCCCAATATCTGTATTTTCGCGACTTCAAAATCCTCACATATGGCTAATATGCTGCGGTTCCGAAGTCGCTCAAGCTTTGATCTTGAACAAAAGCCCTGGTTTTGCAAAGCCTTCGATTGGTATATCAGGATTAATTGATGTTGATTTAGGAAGGCTTAGTTTATACTTGCAGCAAATTTGATGAATTAGTAAAAAAGAATACTTAATAAGTAAAAAGAAGAATGAAAGACATTACTTAATTGCTATAGTCGAAAGTACTAAATGAACATTTTCAGTTTATAGGGATCAAATTCAAAACAACATTTAAGCACTAACTGATTCGTAATCCAATTCTTTCTTTTTAAAAAAAATAGAAACGCCAAAACCGTAATCCAAAACAAGTTCTAAATCACCCTTTAATTGTTTGACCAGTGTTTGAATCAGTTTAAAACCCAACGAATTGGCTTCTTCCACCTTTTTGGAATCGTCTATTCCAATCCCATTATCTTTTATTATCAGCTGATATTCTTCATCAGAATAATTTCTAAGTTTAAATATGATCTTACCATCTCGATTATCAGGAAAAGCATGTTTATAAGCATTCGTGATCAATTCTGTAGCCAGTAACCCAAAAGGAACAGCCTGAACCATATCAAGTTTTAGAGGAATAGCATCAACCTCCAAAATAATATTTTGATCTTTGTTCTGGTATAAATTTTGGACGCTCTTAAGTAAGTCTTCTAAATAATGATCCAGTCTTATTTCGCTAAACAGGTATTCCTGATATAAATTTTCGTGTACCAATGCAATTGATTTCAATCGCATCTGAAGATCACTTAAAATTAATTTTATTTCTTTATCGTCTGTTTGAAATATTTGTAAATCGATCAGACCGCTTATCATGGCTAAATTATTTTTGACACGATGATGAATTTCTGCCAGTAGCACTTCCTTTTCTTTTAAAGACCGTTCTAATTCCAGCTTATTTTGATACTCCTCTGTGATATCCCGGAAAATGGAGATATATCGAATTACATGCCCTTGATGATTATAAACAGGTGCAAAGGAAAGAGATTCACGATAAATCTCACCATTTTTCTTCTCATTGTCTACTTCGCCTTGCCAGGCTTTTCCCGATTTAACTTGTTGAACAATGTTTCCATAAAATTCATCATTCTGTTTATCATTTACTAAATGAGGAATAGGTTGATTCAATGTTTCTTTTTCCGTATAGCCTGTATACTCGTAATAACGTCTATTGGTCCATTTCACAATACCATCCAGATCAGCAATCACAATGGCATCGTTGGCATGTTGAATAGCTGTTACGATTATTCTTAATTGTTCTTCATTAAGAACCAGTCGTTGAATAATTTTATTTAATGTTTGATTGTTACGCTTAATAAAAACGTATAAAATAGCCCCTGCTACTAACGCATAAATAATATCGCTATCCACATCATACCCAAAAAAGACCCCATATCTATGTGAATGAAGTAATAATAGATCATCTGAAAAATAAAACCATATAATTGAAATAGTTATAAAACCTATGGCAATAAATATTGGCTTTAGATGATTATTGTTTTTCATTTTAAGAAATAAATTTTCATGTCCCATCATATTTTTGGTTTTCTTATTATAATATTCATATAAACTCAACTAATCCCTTGATAAACATAAAATTACATAGATTGATAAATAACTATTTCGTAATACGAAACGAGTAAAAAGCATATAATATTGTAGACTCTATTATATTTGTACCCTCTTAAATTGATCTTATCTGTTGACGATATTCATTTTTATTACGTATATCTTAATCTTCAAATGATGATAATTCGTGAAAGAAAAATTTTATATTCTAATTCAAATCTATCATGTTTTTGAAGACAGGATCGGGTGATATAAAATTCTATTTGCAGATATTATTGTATATCTATTGCAAATAATGGATATTGTAGCATATCATTGATACAATGAATAACGTATCTTTCATTTTGCAGACATGAATCTACATATTCTAAATCCACTTCGGTGGAAGAAATCATTCATCTTTTTTTTACTCATAGCATTTCTGGTGATCTGGTTTGGTTTCCTGGATACCTACAGTGTGTGGACACGCATCAAACTCAGCCGGGAAAAGTCTCAGTTAAAAGCTAAAACAGAGCTTTTAAAGCAGAAAACGGATACTCTGAATCAGAAAATAAGCGAATTAAAGAAAAACCCGGATTTGATTGAAAAAATTGCACGTGAAAAGTACGGCATGCGTAAAAAGGGTGAAACCGTATATCGTGTCGAAGTTCAAAAATAATTTTGAAATAGCCTCATTTCGTATTAGAATTGACTCTCTTTACACAAAATCTTGCTGAATTACCGGATTTGTTTGCATTACATCTGCACTTTTTTTACTAAATTCATCAGAAGATATCATATAGAGAGTATTTATAACTTTTAACAAATAATTTTTATGTTCGGGATTGGAATAGATTTGGGAGGGACCAATATTAAAGGTGCCCTTGTAGATGATGAAAAAGGTATTGTAAAAAAATTTTCCATACCTACCGAGGCAGAGGAAGGAATGGAACATACCCTTGATCGAATTAGTACTGCTATTGAAACAGCATGCAGTTTCGCCTCGGAAGTGAAGCCGGTTGGTGTGGGAATTGGAACTCCCGGAGTCATCTCACTCGACCGTACAACGGTTTCTAATCCACCTAACCTGCCTGGCTGGTCTACTATTAATCTTTCATATGAAATAAAGAAAAGAACCGGTTTTGAATGCCGCATTGAAAACGATGCCAATCTCGCTGCGCTGGGTTCTCTGAATTTTGGTGTTGGTCATGATCATGACAGTTTCATCATGCTTACTCTCGGTACCGGTGTGGGCGGTGGTATTATTTTTAAGCGCGAATTATTTCGCGGAACCACGGGTGGAGCGGCGGAATTAGGACATGTCATTATCGATTATCATGGACCTATTTCCAACAGTCCGGCTCGCGGCGGTATTGAAGCGTATATCGGGCAGCGTTTTCTCAGCCGTTATGCAGCCGATATTATTCGTCAGTATCCGGATAATCCACTGTTTGAGAAATTTTCGAGTGACTGGGATCGATTGGAACCGATACATCTCTATGATGCTTCTAATGATGGTAATGAAATCGCTCAGGAGATTTTAAAATCAGCAGGAGAAAAATTGGGTTACGCCATAGTTAATTACATTCACATATTAGATATCCGGAAAATTGTTGTGGGCGGAGGTGTTTCTCAAGCGGGAGATTGGATTCTTGATCCGGCCCGCAAAACAGCACTTTCCCGTTTAATGCAACCCTTCCATGATGGGTTTGAAATTCTTTATGAACCACTTGGAAATGATGCGGCTTTACTCGGTGCAGCAAGTCTGTCTTTTGAATTAGCAACTAAATCTATCTGATAATTGTGTGGCAGCATCCTTTCACATCTTTTAAAGTATGTTTCAGGTGCGCCGCATCTTTAATCTTTCTTGTAATCGGGATCTTTTGCATCTCACCGGTTCTCGCACAGGCACAGGAGGTCCATCCGGATACTACAAAAAAAGTCCAGCCCAAGCACATGCCACAACACATGCCCCAGCAAGAGCAGCAGATGGAGCATCATGGACCGCCACAGGGCATGGGTGGACAAGGACAAGCCACGGATACGTCAAACGGATCACCCGAGATTCATTTCACTGCCAAAGATTCCATGATTTTCGATCTACGCCCCGAAAGAGATGCCACTCTTTACGGTAATGCAAAAGTTGTTCATAAGGAAGGAAGCTTATCCTCCGGGAAAATTTCCCTGAATCTGGATACGCATATCATGAAAGCCAGCTCGGCAAATCCAAAGGATACCCTTTCACATCCGGTTTTAACGAGGGGAAGTCAGAAGGTCAGAAGTGAGAAAATCATGTTAAACTATGTTACCGGGAAGGGAAAATTTGATGTCGCCCGCGTAGCTATCCATAATGGGAACCTGATTGGAACGCAGGTAAAGAATAAAACACCGCACGTGGTTTTTATAAAAAACGCGATTTATTCTACCTGTACACTCCCACATCCCCACTTTTACATCAAAGCTAAGAAGATGAAAGTGGTTAATCAAAAAGAGATCTTTTTTACGGATGCCCGGCTGTATATTCTGGATATTCCCTATCCGATTGCTTTGCCATTTGGATATGTTCCAGCCAAAATTGATCGAAAGCAATCCGGTTTTTTAGCTCCCACGTACGCTTTTCAACAGCAGCAATCCCGTGGATTGGGTTTACGTAATCTGGGCTGGTTTCAATATTTCAACGATCATTTGACAGGACAGGTTAATTTTGATATTTACACTTCGGGCACTTTCCGGGCGGAAAGCAGGTTGAATTATGCCAAAACCGGAAAATATTCGGGAAGTATTGATTTCGGGTATTCTCTGGATCGCGGACTCGAACCGACCGATCCGAATTTCAGCAAGAATGTGCAGAAGAAATTATCTATTCAGCACAATGAGCAGCTTTCCCCATATGCCTCTTTGAATGCCAATATTAATCTTCAAACAAGTAATTACTACACCCAAAACTCCTATAATATTAATAACCGGGCCTCTGTTAGTACGACATCACGCATGTCCTATCAGTATAATCAGCCGAACAATTTGTACAATTTCAATATCAGTATGGCCCAGTCACAGAATTTTCAAACTAACGACGCTTCACTGACGGGGCCGACCATGAGTTTCTCGCTGAAAACACTGAGTCCGTTTCAATCCGATAACACCGCTTCTAATAAGTGGTACCAATCCATTAACATCTCCTATCGAAACAGTTTCGATAGCCGTTACGATTTTTCACCGATTGCAGGCGATTCTTCCAAAGTAAGTTGGTTTCAGGCGCTTACGCATCCCAGTGAGTACCGGAAAGCAACCGGCAAGAAACAACTCTTCAATATGGGTTTCCGTCAAAGCGGTGGAATATCGGCACAATTCTTACCGCAGAGTCATTTCAATTTGAGCGGTAATGTCAATTTTGACGAATACTGGTATCCTGAGACAATTCGTAAAAGCTTCAACCCGGATTCTAATCGAGTGGAGACTCACTATGTGAAAGGGTTTGTCGCTGCTCATCAGTTTAATACCAGTTTATCACTGAATACACGTTTATATGGTATCTGGAATCAGAAAATTGGCAACCTGGAAGGATTTCGTCATACTCTCGTGCCTACAATTTCTTTTTCCTATCAGCCGGATTTCAGTAAACCATTCTGGGGCATCTATCGAACCGTACAAACCGACACCACCGGGCGTACGGAACAATATCCCATTTATCAAGGTAACGTTATTGGGGGACCCGGTTCCGGAAGAGTGGAAAGTATGTCGCTTAGTTTGGATAATATTTTGGAAACCAAACAGGTAAAACGGGATACAACCGGTGAGAAAAAAGAAAAAGTAATCAAACTGATCGATAATTTGAGCGCCAATACCAGTTATAACTTCGCTGCCAAACAATTTCCGCTGGCGCCACTTTCCATGTCGTTCAACACAAGTATCATTAACAATGTGAATATCAACGCCAGTGCCAATTTTAGTTTTTATGGTACCGACTCAACCGGAACCGTAATCAATAAATACCTTATTAAACAAACCGGACACTTATTACGCTTAACCAATTTTAATGTCAGTGCCGGTACCAGTTTACAGGGTGGTAAAAACGGAGCGCATTTCAGCACTCCCCATTATTACTATCCGGCACATTATAATCCCTATAATCAAACCTTTTTTCACACATTCGATCCAATGTTCAATCGACGACCGATCGAGCCCTTTAATGTTCCCTGGTCGGTTAGCTTTTCTTTCAACTACAGCTGGCAGTACGTTAATCCACACCGAAGCAATAAATCGGCTGTTATCAATGCTCAAAGTATTACGCTGAATCCAACTCCGATGTGGCATTTAAGCACTTCACTCGGTTATGATTTTGTGAAGCATAAACTGACCCCCTCACAATTTCAGATCACCCGAAGACTTCATATGTGGAATCTGAATTTCACATTCAATCCATTTGGCAACTTCAAATATTATTTATTCAGTCTTACAGTCAATAATGCTCAGTTTCAGAGTATCATTCAGAAACTGCCATTACTCAATAACCTGGAACAAAGCAATTCTCCGATCAGTGCCGGTGGCGGCGGCGGCTTTGGCGGTGGATTCGGTGGTGGAAGTTACGGCGGTGGCGGTGGCGGATATTAATCCGTTTATCTTCTGTTCTGCATATAACGCTGAACATATTTTCCAATAATATCAAATTCGAGATTGACCCGATCCTTCTCTTTTTTGGTTTTCAGATTGGTATGTTCATACGTATAGGGAATAATCGCTAATGTAAATTCCAGATCTTCTTCCCGTGCTATGGTTAAACTGATGCCATCCACAGTAATGCTTCCTCTGCCCACGATCAAATCTTTAAATGCATCCGGATAACGAATGGTTAGGAGCCAATTGGTTCCCTCTTTCTCCATTTTTGTCACTGTACCCGTGGTATCGACATGTCCCTGAATGATATGACCGTCAATTCGGGTGTCTAATCGTAAAGCACGTTCCAGATTAACCAGTTCAGCTTTTCTGAGTTCCCCCAATGAGGTTTTGCGCAATGTCTCTTCAACTGCCTGAACGGTGAATATTTCACTACTTTTTGATATCACGGTCTGACACACCCCATTGATACTAATGCTGTCATCTACTTCTAATGCTTTTGCCAGCACGGATTCAACGGATATTTCAATACCGCCATTCAAAGTATTAATTTGGCTTATTCTCCCCAGATCTTCAATAATACCGGTAAACATAATATTAACTTGAAATAATTTTTAGTGATCTATATAAGTTAGTAGAAAGGTACCGCCAGAAATCAAAAAATAAAAAACGTTATAAAAGATGACTGACCACCGACGACGGATGACAGAGGTTGGGGTTACAGACTTTATAAAACATTTTATTTAATTAGATTTTGGTAATTAGAAATTTCAGAAACGTATTTATAAATGTAATGATTTCGTTTAGCATCTTAGTGCTTCCTGGTCGTCTGTGGTACGTGGTCTTTTAAAAATACCCCGTCATCAGCATATCATCGCCAACTTTTTCCCAGCTGGTATCGTGTAATTCGAGAATTTCACTCATCCGGTTGATACCAAGTCCCAATACGGAACGGCTGCCTCCCCCGAGAAGTTTGGGGGATATGAAGAGATGCAATTTATCAACCAGTCTATTTTTTATCATTGTGCTCGCCAGACGGCTGCCTGCTTCCACTAAAATTGATGAAATCGACATATCCGCGAGTTTAGATAACGCCTGATCGAGATCTGAATGTCCGTCTACTTCAGATACAAGGATAGTGGAACCGCGAAAATAATTCGGTTGCAGGATACTTAACATAGGATCCGCAATTTCATTCACTTTTTCCTTATTGTGTGTGATGATAATCGTCTTTTCCTCATATTGATCGTTAAAGACGTTCAGTTCCCTTGATAGACCATAATCCCCGTCAATAACAATTCGATAAGGCTGACGCCCTTCTATATGTCTCACCGTTAGTCTGGGATTGTCGAGCAGAACCGTATTTCGTCCTACCATGACCGCATCATATTCGCTTCGCCATTGATGGACCATTTTACGTGCTTCCTCACCGGTAATCCACTTTGAATCTCCATCGGGCGCAGAAATATATCCATCGAGCGTTTGAGCTATTTTAAGCGTTACAAAAGGCTTGTGGTAATGGGTAAAATGAATAAATGATTCGTTCAGTCGATGAGCTTCATCTTCCAATAATCCAACTTCAACTTCCTTGCCACTTTCTTTTAGCATCCGTATGCCTTTTCCATTTACAGCCGGATTGGGATCAACCATACTCACCACAATTCGTTTTAGCGGCAACTCGGATAACTTCTTAGCACAGGGAGGAGTTTTTCCATAATGAGAACAGGGTTCAAGCGTCACGTAAACGGTCGCGTCGACCAAGGCCGATTTATCTTTAACCGAATCTAAAGCATTGATTTCGGCGTGGGCCTGACCAAATCGCTGATGATATCCTTTTCCAATTACATTGCCATTTTCCGACACGATCACACAGCCTACAAGCGGATTAGGAGCAACATACCCCTTTCCTTTTTCAGCAAGCGATAATGCTTTTTTCATCCATTTTTTGTCTGTCTGGGAAAATAACATTTTGATTCGTTTTTTTGAAAAATCGTGAATTACAAGATGACTCAGTCAATTCATCATAGATAACATGCGAAACGGTATTCAAGTTTATTTTTTAATGATCTGAGCCAAACTTTCTGTGATAACGAACGTTCCGGCAAGAACATTTCAATATTTCACTTCATCTAAAATAAAAAAAGGCAGTCACGGATGTTACCGAACTGCCTTTTCAATTTGGATATGTACTGATTATTGTCTTTGCAAGATCGAACGGTTATCCGTAATATCGGATTCTTTCTTTAATTCGGTCATCCAAATCTGACCATAGGCACCGGCAATCTGCTGCTGTAATTGATTCTGAATCTTGTTTCTTTGAGCGGCCGTCATTTTAGATGGATCCGCCATGTTACGACTTGTTACATTCACAACAAATACGGCACTTTCACCTTCAATCGGTTCAGAAATTTTATTCAACGGCAGATGGAAAACGGCTCCGATTACGGCAGGTTCCCGACCGCCATTCGGTATTGAAAAGTCACTATAATTGACATCACTGGCTTTTTCAACTTTTTTACCTGTCGCCTGGGCCAGACTTTGCAGATTATTATTCGATTTCAGTTGATTGGCAATTTTCTGCTCAATCTGTTTTTTCCGTTTTTGATTGATCACGATAGGACGAATCTGACCTTTTACCTGATCGAATGGACGAATCCCGGCGGGTGTCTTACTTTCGATTTTAACAACGACAAACTGATCGTTCATCTCTATCGCTTTTGAGATTTTACCCACTTTAGATTCTTTCAGTAAATCAAGAATTTGCCGGCTTTGGCCAATGCCAGGAATATATGGATTCCCTTTGGTTGCCAAAGCGGAATGCACTTTCAGATGTTCCGTTTTGGCTTCATTGTCGAAGCTGCTTTGCTGGGCATAATAACTGAAATCACCCGCTTTATTGGCTACTTTATCGATGGTTTCAATCGGATCTGCTTTAACATCCCGACTGAAATCGACGAATTTAATTTCTGTTTTACCCTTCCGACGACGTTCTGCGATTTTCTTCAACAAGTGCAGACGACCGCCAATTTGAATCACATTACTCACTTCACTCTTCTTCAGTGAAAAGACGATTTGTAATGGTTTCTTCACTTCATCTTTTGTAAACCAACTATCGTTATATGAAGTGGCAGATTGGTTTTCCGCCATAAAAGCCGAATCATTTTTAGCCTTCGCTAATTGCGGCTTTAACTGTTTCATCTCTTTAATTGTCCGCAACGTATCTTTTTTTGTGGCAGCTTTTGAAAACGTTACATATTTAAAACGCCACGACTCTTTCTGTTTAAAAAGATTTTTATGTGTTTCGTAGTAAGTCCGCATATCCGAGGTTGTCACTTGAATCGTAGAATCGGGAATATCGGAATACGGATAACGAACATACTCAAATGAAGCTGTTGAGTTGTTTTTGATATATGCCTGATCGATGGCTTCGTTACTTATTACCATGGCACTCTGAACATAATTGTTCAGCTTTTGACGACGGCGTTTTTGCCGGAGTTGTTTTTCAATAGCAAGCCAGGCTTTGGTATTTTCCGGAGCTTTAATCGCAGCTTGTAATGCTACCCGGTCAAGCGTTCCGTCTTTTCTTTGAAATTGTTGTAAAATGAGCGGATCAGGATGTTTCCCCGTTACCATGCTAACAACCTCTTCATCGGGAACGGTAATTCCGATCTTCTTCATTTTACCATCCAATATGGTATTCATCACCAACTGATTCCAGGCCATATCTTTAAAATAAGCCCGAATCTCAGGAGTAATATCTTTTTTAGTTTGCTGCTGATAATTTTGAATATACTGATTTAACGTCGTGTTATATTCGTGGATAGATATAGATTTACCATTTACGGTACCCAGATTTTGCGGCCCGCGCATGATAGCATTAAACACTTTAGTATCGGCAAGTCCCCATAAGAGACCAAATGAAATAATCAGGACCCAGAATATCCACTTGGTACTGGATCTCATTTTTTCCATTACTCCCATTAAAAAACCTCTGAATGGTGTATGATGTTTCGGTTAAAATTTCCTGACAAAGTCGCTATTATTCTTTAAATAACTTACATAAAGCCACAAAATATACAATATGCTCTTGCCAAGAGCAATGAATAAACGAAAAGTGACGCGACTTCATCCTATTAAAATAAGATTTTTTTTATAAACTGTCTTATGCGATCAGATCAAAATACGCTTATTTTTATGTTTCGAAGATATTTTCTTGGATTTTCGTCAATATGCTTAGCCAATTTCTGAAGATTATACGACAGGCTATCCATATTATTATAAAACGAAGGATCGTTCACAAGCTTGCCTAAAGATCCGTTACCCTGATTAATTTTCTCAAGAATCTGGTTTAATCGGTTAGTGGTCGTATTTAACTGTGTCGACAGAGCCGTTAACTGTTTGGAACTTCTCTGTAAAGAGGTCAATACCGAATCCACTTTTTCCCGGTTGGACGCACTTAAGGTATCCACATTGCCCAGAATGTTTTTCAGGTGGGTCAGGGATTTTGTAATATCTTCATTTTTATTCGCAATCAGCTTGTCCATACTGGCAGAAGCTGTTTTGAAATTGGATGCGGTAACTTTCAAATTTTGGCGAAAGTTTTTTGATAAGAGATTATTGGCAGAGTTCAACAGTTGACTTAAATTATTAGACACCTGAGCTACTTTATCGCCAATCGTAAGGCCTTTTTCCTGAAATTCGCTCATCAGGCCTTCATCGTAGACCCCTTCAATACGATCGCCATTTTTTAAATAACGATTAGAAACGCCTTTTTTAATCACGATCGCTTTACTCCCCAACAGGTCTGTTGATTCAATCATGGCCTTTGAATCGACCGGAATGGCGAGCTTTTTATCAATAGAGAGGATCACCTTAACGCTATCGTTTTCACCTAACTGAATCTCTTTTACGGATCCGATATCAACGCCATTGATATACACATTTTTACCGGAGGTCAGGCCGTTTACTTTCGGGAAATATGAAATGAGCTTGGTTGAAGTACTAAATAATGGTATATCCTTCATTATTCGAAAACCAAGGATACTGATAATAACAGCTCCGATAACGGCCAACCCGATTTTCGCTTCGTTACTGGATAACTTCAATGAATAATCTCCTTACTACGTTTTATTTAATAATTTTGAATTTGGTATTCCGATGCTTTAATAAATTTTTTGAGTCGCTCATGAGTACTGGTCTGCATTTCCTCGACGGTACCCGACCAGCTGATTTTTTGTTGATCGATAAAAGCAGCTTTATCGGCCACTCTCAATACACTGTGGATATCATGAGTTACGACAATTGATGTAATATCTAAATTTTCAGACATATGAATAATGAGATCGTTAATCTCATCCGACGTCTCCGGATCTAATCCTGATGTTGGTTCATCATATAAAATATACGCAGGTTCCATCACTATCGCTCGTGCCAATCCTACGCGTTTGCGCATCCCGCCCGAGAGTTCAGCCGTTGATTTATTCCCGATATCTCCCAGATCAACTAAATCAAGAGAATGTAATACATTTTTACGAATTTCTTCTTCAGACTGATCGGTAAAATATCGTAAAGGGAAAGCTACGTTCTCATAAGCTGAAATAGAATCGAATAAAGCAGCTCCCTGAAACAATACTCCGAAACGCTGCCGCAGCTTTCTTAATTCAACGTAATGCAGATCATAAATATTCACTCCGTCTATAATTACTTCTCCTTCATCGGGATTTAGGAGTGCGTTTATATGTTTCAGCAAGACCGATTTACCGGAACCCGACTTACCGATGATAGCCAAAGTCTGACCATCTTCGATCTCCAGATTAACGTGTTCCCAAATTAAATGGTCACCAAAACTTTTTTTTAGATTTTTGACTTTAATCATATGAATTAATTTTATTCCGGGAAGTCTTAAACGCCGGATCAACCGGTTGGATAACACTTCTACAACAATATGGCTGCCAGTATTAAATCAGCCAAGAGAATATAGATACAACCCAAAACGGTAGCTTGCGTAGTTGATTTACCAACACCTTCGGCACCGCCATGAGCATAATATCCTTTATAACTTGCCACAGAAGTTATGATAAAACCGAAAACGATCATCTTGATCATCCCAAAAGCAACATCCCAGGGATAGAAAAATTCCCGCGCGCCGTGCATAAAAACCGTTGCCGGTAATCGTCCAAAAAGAACACCAGCTGTGATGCCTCCAAGAATACCTGAGGCACTCGCTAATACATACAAAATGGGAAACATCAGGATACCGGATAAAATTCTGGGAACGACTAAAAACGTTACCGAGTTGAATCCCATCGATTCCAATGCATCAACCTGTTCAGAAACCCGCATGGTTCCCAATTCGGTTGCTACACGGGCACCAACACGGCCTGCCAGGACCAAACTGCTTATAGCCGCCGCTAATTCTATCAACATCGATTGGACGACAATAGCTCCAATGGTCGTTTTTGGAATAAATGATGATTGCAGCTGATAAGCGGTTTGAATGGTTAATACCGCACCTGTAAATACGCCGGTTAATAATATAATAGGTATGGAATCGTAACCTGTCTTCACCATTTCCGCAAGCAGATTACTTCTGTATGTACTTACTTCTGTCGATGAACGAATAGCACGATACAATAATAAACAATATTCGCCCAGATTTCTAAGAATTTCCATGTAAGCTTACTTGAATATTTTTTCGCTTTTCATTTAATCTTTAATATAAGATCTGTTTGGCATTTCATGCGCATTAAATTTCCGCTATATTGATGAATCAATGCGTTCTTATTACAGTGTTAATGCTGTCTTATATCTGTGAAATCAACATTTATAATTCTATTTACATTCATCCTGGGTATAACTTCAGCCTGTGCGCAGGAAACGGTGAATTCAACCTATCGCTTTCTACGATTACCGGTCTCTGCCCGATCTGCCGCTCTTGGGGGCAATGTCGTCTCCTTGCCTGATGGCGACGTTTCCCTTTTCCAATCCAATCCATCATACCTGCAGAAAAGTAGTCAAGATAAGCTATCTCTTTCATATATCAATCATATTTCTGATATAAATATGGCTTTTTTAAATGGTGCCTGCTATCTGTCGGGTATAGGAACGCTTGGAGCCGGAATCCGGTACATGAATTACGGCAATTTTACGCAAACGAATGATCAGGGTCAGAATACCGGTACATTTAACGCATACGATATGGCTTTAAGTATAGGTATCGGTAGATCTTACATGAAAAATATTAATTACGGTGCCGCTATTGAAGTCATACACTCCTCATATGCGCAATATCAATCAACCGCTCTTGCCCTTTCTTTGGGAGGCCGATACAAGATTCCTGATAAGAAAATGACGCTTGGAGCTGCAATAACGAACATTGGAACTCAGTTAAGTCAATTCGATCATGTTCGCGAAAAACTGCCGTTGGATATAAGTATTGGAATTAGTCGCCGGCTTACGCATATCCCACTGAGAGTATCTCTCGGGTTACATTCTCTGAATCGATGGAAACTCCGGCTATTATCTGATTCAAAAAATCCCAGCTTCGCAACCGATCTCATCCGTCACTTGCAACTGGGCGGTGAGTTTATTTTAAGTGAACACGTATTCTTTCGACTGGGCTACAACAGGTATCTTCATGAGGAGCTAAAAACCTCTAACCGGATTGATCTGGCTGGAACCAGCATCGGCATCGGCATTAATCTCAAAAAAGTTACCTTCGATATCAGTCGTAATTCATACAGTCAGCTTGGCGGTTTTACTCAAATAAGCGTAAGCACAAGATTATAAGCGTACTATTTAAAGTACCTAAAGTACTTCGAATTTGGAGTACTTAAAAGGTGCCATTTTCACAACAAAAACCTTTAATTACATACAACTTTAGTCACTTATAAACTTGAAGTACCTGAAGTACTTTTTAGTTCTCTTGTATCTTAAGCCGAACTCACGTTAATTGTTAGTAGGCAGGATAGCAGAGAGACTGCTCTACATGGATTTAGAACAAAATGCTCTTATGAATAACAATCGTTTAAATTTAATTGGTAACTTATTTCGGTTACGAATATCATTGGCTTTTGCCTTTTTGATTCTGCTTTTCATTGTAGGAGCTGAAGGATATCATCTTATCGAAGGGATGACCTTTTTCGATGGTTTTTACCAAACATTTATCACTATTACAACCATCGGTTTTAGCGAACTTAAGCCATTCTCCCATGAAGGTCGAATTTTAACAGTATTAATCTCTATATTTGGGATAGGTACCATTGCTTATATCGCATCACAAACAACCCAATTAATATTCGAAAACGAACTTTTTTTTAAAAGAGCGCTTCAAAAACAGATAGATAAAATGGACGGGCATTATATCATTTGCGGTTACGGAAGAATCGGACGCCGTATCGCTCAGGTTTTGAGTGATTCGGGGATAGAGATTGTTGTGATCGAGAATCAGACGGATATTATTAATGAACTTAAAGAGGGCCATATTCCTTACGTCGACGGCAATGCTCAGGAAGAAGAGACCTTAAAAAAGGCTGGCGTCGGTCAAGCCAAAGGATTGGTTTGCACATTGTCTAAGGATGAAGATAATGTGTTTGTTACCCTAATAGCCAGGGAATTAAACGAAAAACTTTTTATACTTGTACGGACCAATCAACAAAAAAACACCCGCAAAATTCTGAGGGCCGGAGCAAGTAAAGTGATTTCCCCTTATGAAATCGGAGCGGACAGAATGGCTAATGTTATTTTACGTCCCAATGTGGAATTATTTGTTGACCGGATCGTTCGTTATACCGAAGAAGAACATTATTTTGATGAAATTAAAGTATTTGAAGGCTCTTTACTCGATGGAAAAACCATCTCGGAAGCAGGAATACGGCAAAATTATAATCTTGTGATAATCGCCATTGTACCGGCCGATACCAACAAAATCATATTTAATCCCGGTAGTTCTGATCGACTCAATAAAGGAGATATCCTGATTGTATTGGGTGATATGGAACGTATTAACCGGTTACGAACCCACGGCTGTGGCGACAAAAGAACGCTGGCCGAAAGGGTGGCAACTTATAATTATCTTGAACAAATCGGATTAAAAACCAATTTTATTAAACATTCTGAACCACAATCTAAATGATCAGATATTTAACTGCAGGAGAATCTCACGGACCAGAACTTACAGGCATTATTGAAGGCGTTCCCGCCGGACTCCCCTTGACGGAAGATATTATTGCGCTTCAGTTGGCACGTCGTCAAAAAGGGTATGGGAGAGGCGGCCGTATGGCTTTTGAAAAGGATAAAGCCAAAATTATGTCCGGAGTCCGTTTTGGAAAAACATTAGGTGGTCCCATCGCTCTTCGATTACCAAATCGTGCCTTTCAAAAGGATAAACAAAACTGGCCGAATGTCATGGCCAAAGATGGCACGGGAGAAGGCATTGAAAAAATCACGGTTCCTCGTCCCGGTCATGCCGATCTTGTGGGCCTCCAAAAATATGGATATGATGATATTCGCCCGGTCATCGAACGTTCCAGTGCCCGTGAAACCGGAATGCGGGTGGCCTGCAGTTCAATCGCACGTCAGTTTTTACGACATTTTGGTATTCAAATTGGCGGACATGTTCTTCGCATTGGTCAGGTTGGTGAAGAAGACTGGGAAGCTGTCCGAAAAAGAACGCACCCATTAATGGGAAACGGTGCCGAGGCGATTTCTCATGAAGCCGATAAATCCGAAGTTCGCTGCCTCGATCCCGAATTAACAGAACAGATGGTCGATGAGATCAAAATCCGTCGCAAAGAGGGCAGCTCCCTCGGGGGCATTTACGAAATCATCATCACCGGCGTTCCAACCGGATTGGGAAGTTTCGTACATTGGGACCGTAAGTTAGATGGTCGGCTTGCGCAGGCTGTTTTATCTACACAGGCTATGAAAGGCGTGGAGATCGGCTATGGTTTCGAAGCGGCCCGCCATCCCGGACATGAAGTACACGATGAGATTATCTGGAAAGATGATGACTATAAACGTGCGACAAACCGGGCAGGTGGTATCGAAGGTGGAATGAGCACCGGAATGCCGATTATCATTCGTGGCGCAATGAAACCAATCCCAACCATGTTAACCCCATTGGGAACGGTTGATATCAACACAAAGGAACAACAAAAAACCAGATACGAACGCTCCGACGTGTGTGCGTTACCTCGTGCCGTAGTCGTGATTGAAAATATCGTCGCACCGGTAATTACCAATGCTTTTTTAGAAAAATTCGGTGGCGATTCCATTGAAGAGATTGAAAAGCATTACCGGGAATTTCAATCAGCTTAATTGAATTATATATAACATTAATCTCTGAATTTACTATATATTTTATCGGTTTATGTCTAATCGCATGATTGAAAAGCTACAAGCGTATCTTCAGGAAGATCCTAATGATACCTTCAGTAAATTTGCGCTTGCACTCGAATATAAAAAGATAGGTGATGTATCGCGTGCCATCGAATTATTTGAAGAAATCCATGAAGCGAATCCTGATTATGTCGGCATTTATTACCATCTCGGGAAATTATACGATCAACAGGATGATAACAAAAAGGCTATTGCAACGTATAAAGAAGGTATTGAGGTAGCAACCCAAAAAGACGAAAGCAAAGCGTTATCCGAATTGAAATCCGCGTTAATGGAATTGGAACTTAATGACGAATAACATTAGATTTCTATACTTGTTACAACATATGAAAACGTGTGCCAAATAAAATTATGAAAGTATTCCTCAGACTCCATATCACCCTAATATTAATACTTTTGGTCAGTGCGGCAAGTTTTGCACAGGTCAACAATGAACGAAAGACTCACGTCGTTAAATCTAATGAAACACTGTTCAGCATTGCCCAGGAATATAATCTTTCGGTCAGGGATCTGAAAAAATGGAACCATCTGAAAAATAACACCATTAAAATTGGGGAAAAGTTATTTGTAACGCCCCCTGAACACTTTGGTAAACCGGCCAATACTAAGAAAGCTCAATCCACTAAAAGTCAAAATTTCCTAAACCAGGATACACCGGGCAGAACAACCTACAAAGTGAAGCGTGGGGATAATTTGTATAAAATAGCCCGGCGTTTCAATATGACGATCAGTCAGATTAAGCGTTTAAATCATCTGAAATCGAATCAATTAAGAGTAGGGCAAAAATTATTACTTAAGGCACCTATCTCGGCACCCTCGGTTTCCGTAGCAAGTAAAAAAAATATGAGCTCAACACCACAGGGTAAATTCATCGAATATAAAGTAAAAAGAAGAGAATCCTTAGCCACCGTTTTGAAAAAATATCAAATGGATAAAAGCGAATTTGAAGCTTTAAATCCAAATTTTTCCGGCAGCCGACTCTATGCCGGTCAGCACATAACATTACTTTTACCACCTACCGTTGTTCACAAAAATCCATATCTGGAAAATGGAAACGCCAGTAATGCAGGCGGGATCAAAGCAGTCATGTATAATAAATCGAAAATCGGTACCCCTACGACAAACGGCGATCTCTATAATCCGGATGCTTTAACGGCTGCAAGTTCTTCGTTACCACTTGGAACGATAGCATATGTTGTAAATATTAATACTCATAAAGGGTTATATGTATTAATAACCGACCGAACGACTGGTAACGAACTCAAGTTATCACGTAAAGCGTATCATGATCTCGGACTTACCAGTTTACATTCGGAGGTAAAAATTTTAAATACTAATCAATGAGTAGTTTAACGGAGGGCTTAAAACGTTATCACAGAAGTACCCGTAGCGCGGCCTATGGATATCTAATCAGTTTACCGTTATTATTTCTTTACGAATTTCTAATTTATGTTTCTGAACCCGATCCATCCCACTATGTACGGATCGGTGCGGACGTCTGGGTCCGCTCGCTCCTTTCCTTAATTGGTTCAAATACGACGGCACTGACCTTTGCTCTGGCCCTCATTATCGGGATCGCAATCTTTTTCGTAGATCGTAAAAAACATATACATTTAAAAGTTACTTATTTTTTGGGAATCATCGGGGAATCAATCATTTATGCTTTG
>Ga0102962_1000401_pt1 | contig 21358 bp, 17 predicted proteins | sample SalPonF2_C_D2_MG_FD_84519 | JGI IMG/M metagenome (GOLD analysis project Ga0102962, IMG submission 84519) | Salt pond soil microbial communities from South San Francisco under conditions of wetland restoration - Salt Pond MetaG SF2_C_D2_MG ...
CCGGAATGACGTCAAGTGTGCAATGGTTTTGAAACTATGGTTAATTCGTTTTATAAATCCTGAATTCGGTCAGTAATGATGATTCCATCTGATATAAGATCGGTTTTGCATTCCCAACGGGACGTTGGGAACGAGAGTATACTTCCTAAAAAATCGTAGGGACGTTGCATGCAACGTCCCTACGAATGTTAAATAAAATATTTGTTTTTTTTGCGTATTATCGATTACCGCAAAATGGAGTCACTTATCTTTTGGATATCCGACAGAAGACCGGCAGCGGTTACAGTACGTCCGGCACCGGGACCTTGAATAATGAGTGGAAACTCGTGGTATCGTTTAGTGTATATAGCAATCAGATTCCCCGTTCCTTTAAGTGATCCAATAGGGGAGTCGGCCGGCAGGGTTTGTACCCCGACATTAATTTGTCCATTTTCCAATGTGCCGATATAGCGTAATACCTTATTCTCTTTTTTTGCTTCATTTATTCGTTGTTCCCAAACGGGATCGTAATCTTTAATCCTCTCAATAAATTCCTGTCGGGTAACATTCGTAAGTTCTTCGGGAACAAGCGACTCAACATTAATTTCATTACGTTCGATCTGATATTCGGAGGTTCGGGCAAGTGTGATGAATTTACGTGCAACATCCTCGCCCGATAAATCATCACGTGGATCCGGTTCAGCATATCCCATTTTGCGTGCCTTGATGATTGTATCACTGAAAGAATGTCCGTTTTCAAGTTCCCCAAATAAATACGTCATAGTTCCCGACAGTGCTCCGGTTATTTTCTCAATTTCATCTCCCGAAATAATCAGATCCCGCAATGTTTGGATAACCGGCAGTCCTGCACCAACCGTTGTTTCATATTTATAATGAACATTATTCTCAACGGTTAATTTCTTTAGGGCATCATAATAATCTTGTTCCTGAGTATTGGCTATTTTGCTGGGGGTTGCGATATGAACGCCACTTTCGAGCAAGTGTTTATATTGGAGTGCGACATCCAGCTTTCCTGTAGCATCAACAAAAACAGTTCGGTAAGAAAATTCACTGGTTAATTTATCGATGATCAACGACCAATCGGTCGGATCTCCATTTTCCAATTCTTTATCCACCTTGTCAGGGGCGATGCCGAGCGGATTCCAGATCATATGCTTGCTGTCGCAAACACCGATGATGTTGTAATCAACTTTAGAACCTTTCAATTCATTCAACAGGTTCAGTAACTCACCGCCAATAGTTCCGACTCCAGCGATAAATAAACGCACGCGGTTATTGGAGATACAAAAATGATCGTTGATGAGTCGAATGGCCGGAACCGCTTTATCCGTTGGAAGGATAAAAGTAAACCGGCGGTTTTCAACTTCCTTGGCGTAGGCCATGGGAACAATCTTATTATCCGCCATGACCGCAAGTATTTTACTGGTCAGACCATTATCACGATATAACTTATTTCCAATTACAGTGATCATGCTGATTTCCGAAGAGGTCGTGGGTGATTCGAGTAATTTATCCTCAATCTCTTCTGTAAACTCACTGACCAGCTCTTCCTGTGCTTTTTTAGCGTGATTGCTGCGGACTACCAGTGAAAATCCAAGATTTGAGGATGCTGAGGCGTTAAAAAAGACATCCATTTCGTTTTTGTGCAGACGAGTTAACGCCCGGGTTAACAAGGAAGGAATTTTTTCTAGGCCGTAACTTTTCAATCCGATTAAAGTCAAATCATTCTTTATGGAAACAGAACGTAAAAGACCGTACTCATTTTCTTTTTTTGATGTTACCAGTGTGCCTTTGGCGCTTGGATCAAAGGTGTTTTTGATAACAATAGGAATGTTCAGTTGTTCAAGCGGCAGCACGGTGCTCGGATGCAAAACATTAGCACCAAAATGGGCCATCTCCGCCATTTCCGAATAATTCAAATTGGAAATCTGCAACGCTGTCGGAATCTTATTCGGGTCGGTCGTGAAAACACCATTAACATCCGTCCAAATTTCAACCTTATTTGCATTAAGGATCTTTCCGATGATACCTGCTGTGTAATCCGAACCAGAACGTCCCAATGTTGTAATCTGATCATCAACAGTGGAACCGACATAACCGGTAACCACCGGAATATAATTGGGGAGAGGAAGTAACTTCTCATGAATGAGTTCGCGAGTGGTTTTAAAATCAACATTTGCGTTGCCAAAACGATCGTTTGTGCGAATGAGATTTTGCGATTCGAAAGGCCGGGCCGTGGAACCGGAATCGGTAAGTAAGGTAGAAAACAGATGACAGGATAATCGCTCGCCAACAGATAAAATATGATCTTTCAGCGCATCGGTAAGCGTATGGCTTTTTTTGAGTTTCCCTAAATTAAAATCCAGCTCATTGAATAATATTTCAAACGTATCGATCAGTGGCTTGATGTTAGTACTGGAAATAAGTTCAAGCGCCGTGTTTACGTGGCGTTCTTTTAAAGAAGCGACTTCCGTTTTCCATTCCGGATCGTTGTTTTGAATCTGTTCGATGATGGTAATCAGATGGTCAGTAACCCCACCCATTGCCGAAACAACGATGATGGTTTTGACCTGTTTACTTTTTTGGGAAATAATTGAGGCCGCACGTTTCAGTAACTTCGAGTTTGATAATGAAGTGCCTCCGAATTTAATAACTTCCAGATTTTCCACGGTTTCTATTATTTACTGAATATTTTTTTTGATGTTTTTACTAAAAAAGGCGATATGACAGATTTCATCTGTTCAAATTCTATTAAGAATGCATCATGACCATGTACAGATTGGATTTCTGCAAATGTACCGTTACTTAATAAACTGGCCAATTCCCTTTGTTCCCTGACAGGATACAGAAGATCGGAATTAATTCCAATGACCAGAACCGGTGTATCTATTGCTCCCAGAACATCCGCATAATCACCACGATTTTTGGCGATATCATGCAGATCCATGGCCTGTGTTAGGCGCACATAACTCAGGGCATCAAATCTCTTAACGAGTTTGTCGCCTTGATAATTTAAATAAGATTCAATCTGAAATTGTTGGGTGTCCGGTCTGAGTTCCCGCGAGAAGCGTTCTTGCAGCGACTGCCAGGTCCGGTAACTTAACATGGCCATCATCCGGGCGGTCGCCAGACCCTTTTTGGGTGAATTCTCCGGTGAGTAGTAACCATCCTGCCAATTTGGATCGGCATAAATAGCCTGACGCTGAGTCTCGCTTAATCCGATAGCCCAGGCCGAATGAGCTTTACCCATTCCAATAAGGATAGCGGACTGAATCCGATCATCCATAATTAAAAATTCCAAAACTTGCATACCACCCATCGATCCACCGACAGCGAGCTCTATCCCGTTGATTTCCAACTCATCTAAAAGGATTTGTTGAAAGCGTACCATATCCCGAATAGAGACGATCGGAAAATCACCGGAATAACGCTGACCGGTTTCAGGGTTGATACTTTGAGGTCCTACAGAACCATAACAGCTGCCCGGAACATTGATGCAGATGACGAAATGTTCATCCAGATTAATAATATCAGAATCATCAAAAAAACCGGAAAACCATTCATTTGCTTCGGAATTTCCGGTTAGAGCATGACATATAAGCACGACATTATCACGACTTTCATTTAATTGACCCCAGGTGTGGTAAGCGATCTCGGGTTTTTGAAAGGTATATCCCGATTCCGTAGTAAAGGAACCCTTAAATTGGAATATGTGTGATTGAGTTATCATGCTTTATTTGTTCCTGTTTTTTAAACAGCGAGATACGATACCCCGAAGGATACCGTATCTGATACTGTCATTGAATAAATAATCCGTGTTATTTTGAAAAATGTATCTCACCATTTAGCTTCACGGAGTTTTGAATGATATCGTGCACCGGACACTTTGTCTCAACCAATTTTTCCAGCTGTTTCAGCTTTTCCGGGTTGGTTTCCGGTGTTTTGATTTCAATCTGATAATTAACTTCACTAAAACCTGGTCGGGTTTCATCATCCAGATTGAAGAAACCTTTTAAATCTAATGTTCCCTTTGAAGTTACTTTTACTGAAGTAACCGGGATATTAAGCGAAATCGCATATGCCTTGATTACGATTTCCTTACAAGAGGCAAGAGCGCCAAGAACCAACTCAACAGGATTCGGACCTAAATTGGTTCCACCGAGAGAAGTGGGTTCATCAACCGTAATATTAAAATTACGTATCGAGGTCGTTGACTGGAAACCGTCAACGAGTTTCGATTTAATGGAAGGTTCTATAACCGACGCTTCCGGATTGTTTTTAAGTTGATCAATTAATTGACCAACGGCTTTTCCGATATTTTCGTCTGCAGATACTGTTAATGTTTCTGTACTCATTCTGTGATTTTGATTATGCGTTTACCTGAATTTTTTCGAATGCCTGAGCAAAATCAGAGATGATATCATCGATGTGCTCAATACCGACAGAAACACGAACCATATCTTTGGTTACACCGGAACTTTTCAGATCCTCATCTCCCAATTGCTGATGTGTGGTCGAAGCAGGGTGGATAACGAGCGTCTTAGCATCCCCGACATTAGCGAGATGACTGGCCAGCTCCACATTATTAATGAAAGCTTCACCGGCTTCAGCATCGCCTTTGATACCGAATGCGATGATAGAGCCAAAAAGACCTTCACGGAAATATTTTTTGGCGCGTTCGTGATGAGGGTGATCTTCGAGGCTCGGATGCCAGACCCAATCAACCTGATTTTGTTCGTTGAGCCATCTGGCTAATTTAACCGCATTTTGGCAATGTCGTTCAACTCGCAACGAAAGGGTTTCGAGTCCCTGCAAGAATAAGAACGAATTAAAAGGACTTTGAGCGGCACCAAGGTCACGAAGTTGTTCGACACGTGCTTTAATGATATAAGCGATGTTGCCAAAATCACTTCCCGCACCGAAAACTTCCCAGAAATTGAGTCCGTGATAACTGGGACTGGGTTCGGTGATTACAGGGAATTTTCCATTATCCCAGTTGAATTTACCGGAATCGACAATGACGCCGCCGATTGAAGTTCCGTGACCGCCGATCCATTTTGTGGCAGAATGCACAACAATATCCACGCCATAATCAATTGGACGGCAGGTATAACCGCCTGCACCAAACGTGTTATCCACAATAAATGGAATTCCGTTTTTATGGGCAACTTCAGCCAATCCTTCGAAATCGGGAACGGTCAAGCGTGGGTTGCCGATTGTTTCCGCATAAATGGCTTTTGTATTATCATCGATTACTTTTTCATATTCTTTGGGATCATCGGAATCGACGAATTTGGTATTAACACCGAGGCGGGGAAGTGTATTTTTAAAAAGGTTGTATGTACCGCCATATAAATTACTAGACGAGACGATATTGTCGCCGGCTTGTGTTATATTTGTGATCGCTAATAACTCAGCCGACATACCGGAAGCTGTACCCAAAGCTCCCGCGCCGCCTTCAAGAGCCGCGATGCGTTCTTCAAAAACGCCGGTTGTTGGGTTCATAATACGGGTATAAATATTGCCGAATTGTTTTAAAGCGAACAAAGCAGCAGCGTGATCGGTGTCATCAAACGTATAGGAGGTCGTTTGGTAAATAGGCACCGCCCGCGAATTAGTTTCAGCATCCGGTTCTTGTCCGGCGTGAAGTTGTAGTGTTTCGAATTGATATTTTTTTATCTTCTCATTACTCATGTCATGTATCTCCTGTTGAGGGTGATGTATGATTTATATATGTGATTAAACTTATTTTTACCCATGAGCAGCCACTCATGGAAAATGTTTGATCTAACAAAAAAGGCCTCTTCCAAAGATGATCGGAAGAGGCCTTTTAAATATTAATAATAGCCAAATCTTCTCATCTTCCTCGCTTGCCAATAACTAGCTTCGAGCAGGATTTAGCACCTGACCTCCATTGTAACGGAGCGGTTGCTAAGGCTTCACAGGGCCTGTTCCCTCAGCCTTTCTTGATAAGAATCCAAAAAAGTAAAGAACATAAAAAAACCCTGCGAGCATTCTCGAAGGGTTTAAATATTAATCAATATGTAATCAAGATTAATACGTACCCTTCGGACTATGCATTTGCATCTCCGTACAACAACACATGCGTGTAATAAAATTGTTTGGATACGTCATCTTTTATCTAAAATTGTTTTTTGTTAAACCGCACTGATAAATTCTGAAAGAAAGATAATTCAATAGGTGATTTAATGCAATTAATTAAATGTTAATTCATTAATAGAATATTCAAACCTGTCATGAAGCTTGAAAAAAGCGCTATTTATATCCATAATTTCTTATAAAAGTATCCCGGTTTCGCCATTTTGGACGTACTTTCACGTGAATATTGAGATAAATCTGTTTGCCCAGGAACTCTTCAATTGATTTGCGTGCGGCTGTTCCGAGCTTCTTCAGGGCCCGTCCTTTTTTCCCGATAAGAATGCCTTTTTGGGATTCACGATTCACCACGATTTCCGCATCGATTCGGTCGAGATCTTCTCCCTCTTCAAACATCACAATATTCACCGCACACGAGTAGGGTATTTCCTGTTGGAATTGAAGAAATAATTGCTCCCGAATAAGTTCAGCAACAAAGAAACGCTCTGGATGTTCACTGATCATATCTTTAGGATAAAATGGTGGTCCGGGCGGGATACGTTGCAATATGGACTCAATTAGGGGCTCAAGACCTTCCTTTTTTATTGCGGAGACGTATAAAACAAGGTCAAACCTATATTCCTGTGTTAGTTCATCGACGAGAGGTAAGACTTCTTCCTGGGTTGTCAGGTCCATTTTGTTGACGACCAGGATCACTGGTTTGTGTAAATTTTTAAGGGGAAGAAAAACCTTGCTGTCCGGCTTTTTATCCGTAGCATCAATTACACAAACAATGATGTCGGCATCTTGCCGTGCTACCGCCACGTTCTGCATCATCGCTTCCTGTAATTTATACTTGGGCTGAATGATCCCCGGCGTATCCACAAAAATGATTTGTGAATCCGGTTTTGAATAGATACCAATCACACGGTGACGAGTTGTTTGCGGTTTATGAGTGGTAATCGATAATTTACTGCCTAAAAGGGCATTCAAAAGAGTCGATTTTCCTGCATTTGGTTTTCCCACAATCGCGACATAACCGGATTTGTGATTTTCCGGGAAAGAATTAATAAGAGGCTGCTGTTCGTTACTGTCCGTTGTCATTTATAGGTATTTAATTAGAATATTTTTTGACGATTTCGAGCATATGCCTTACTGAATTACCCAAACCATTAAATATGGCATCACATATGATCGCATGACCAATGCTTACATCGTTTAAATGGGGAACCGTTTTAAGAAGCAACTCAATATTATTAAAATTGAGTCCGTGTCCGGCATTGACTTTGATACCGGCATCATGAGCCATTTGGGCCGCTTTTTTGAGACGTTCCAATTCTTTATCTCGTTGCTCTTCATTTTCAGCGTTGGCATAGGTTCCGGTGTGAAGTTCAATTTCATCCGTGTGTAATTCAATGGCTTTTTGTATAGTCTCCGGATCCGGATCAATGAATAAGCTTACCGCGATTCCTTCTTTCTGTAGAAAAGGAATCACCCGGTTGGAAAAATCATCATATAATTTAGTAAGTTGTAATCCACCCTCTGTCGTTAATTCCTCACGTTTTTCTGGCACAAGGGTAGAGAGATGAGGCTTAACCTGAGCGGCTTTATTGAGCATTTCATCCGTTGCAGCCATCTCAAAATCAATAGTCCCTTTCACTGCCTTACTCAATCGATCGACATCTTCATCTTTAATGTGTCTGCGGTCTTCTCTAAGATGGAATACGATTCCTTCCGCACCCGCTTCCTCACATACTTGAGCGGCTTTGACAATATCCGGAACCCCTTCACCTCGGGCATTTCGTAATGTTGCAATATGATCGATATTGATAAGTAATTTCATAATTTCTATGGAGTTTTAACTTTTTTATATTTCTCTAATATTAAATTTGTAAACTGATATAGCGTTAAAAAGAATATTATTTATTAACATTCCGTTAGTTATGAAAAATAATAAATTCATATCTTAGATATTCTAACGGTTCTGAAAAGATACAACGTACTAAAGTAAATGAAAGTTATAGAGCATTACGAACGCGCAAAAGATCCATTAATATCATTTGAAATCATCCCGCCGAGAAGGGGAGGTTCCGTACAACATGTATTCGACTCGTTGGATAAGGTGATGCGTTTCAAACCTCCTTTTATTGATGTGACCTCTCATGCTGCCGAAGCGTATTATGAGGAACTGAAAAACGGAACAGTAAAAAGACACATCAAGCGGAAACGTCCGGGAACGATCGGTCTTTGTGCTGCTATAAAACATCGATACGGAGTAGATCCGGTTCCCCATGTTCTGTGTAAGGGATTTACAAAGGAAGAAACTGAGGATGCGCTGATTGAGCTCAATTATTTGGGAATTGACAATGTTTTGGCTATTCGTGGTGATAACGGAACGCCAAAACCAATCAGAAGTGATCGTTCGATCAATGAATATGCTGTCGATTTGGTGAGTCAGATCAAAAAGATGAACGAAGGTGTCTACCTTGAGGATCTTATTGACGCTGCTCAGACCGATTTTTGTGTGGGTGTTGGAGCATATCCCGAAAAGCATTTCGAAGCACCAAATATGGATTGGGATATCAAACGATTAAAAGATAAAGTGGATGCCGGAGCAGATTATATCGTATCCCAGATGTTCTATGATAACGACGCTTTTTTTGAGTTTGTTGACCGATGCCGGGCTGCGGATATTAATGTTCCCATTGTACCCGGACTCAAAGTTATTACTACTGTTCGACATTTGAAATCGCTGCCCAGTTTTTTCCATATCAATTTGCCAAACGAATTGACAGAAGCTATTTCGGAAGATCCCGATCACGTTCGGGATATCGGAATTGAATGGTGTACCAAGCAATGCATTGAGTTACTCGATCGGGGCGTTCCGGGACTCCATTTCTATATCATGGCCAATCCCAATCCCGTCATCGAAGTCATTGAATCTCTTCCCCTGGGGCAATCGATGAAAGCGTGAGCAGAAAACCGGATTCAAGATACAGAATGCCGGATATCAGATGGTTTCTTCTCTGTGATCTTCGTGCTCGATCACGCTTTGCTCTGTGGTTAATCTTTCATCAATTTTTGCTTATTGGTTAGTTGAAAACCTTTTAAAAATGCGTATTAGTTCTATCAACTTTAAATACTCTAAACTTTTAGTGCTCAAGCCACTTTAAAATCGCGTATTCACAATATTATTATAGATCGATCCAAACGTATAACGAAGTCCGACAGAAGTCGAGTAAGAATAGGAGGTTGCCTGTTGCCGCAGATTAAGCAGTACATCCTGATTGGAAACATTTTGATTGGATAATGAGATCTGATCGTTGATCAGAGAATAATGCCCCCAGAAATGAATTGAAAATCCGCGGAATATTTTGACATCGATCGATGCGTGAAAATCGAGCCTGTTTTTACTGAAATCGTTAAACATATGTGAACCGGTAATTCGACTTTCTACCTCACCCCAGGGTTGAATAAGTGCGAGATGTATTGATAACTGTTGTTTAACTATAAATTGAGAAGTCTTGAAATAGATCGTCTCATGGGAATATTTGTTGTAATAGGGAATGATCTGATAGCGAAAACTCAATTCATGCTGTGAGTATTGCGCGTAGGGGAAAATATTGAATTCCACAGCCGGACTCGCACCCACCGAAAGATCGATGTTATTATAGGTCGAAGAGTTTACATTGGAATACATTCCGAGCGACCAGTGTGGACTTAAGCTCCGGGCAACCAATCCATAATAATTTTCACTCTTTTGTTGCGTCCGGGATTTGGTACCATCAGAAAAGACGTACTTATCTCTGTTATAATGCGCATTAGTGTGAAATCGGATCTTCCATAAATTTGTTATTCTTTCTGCAGAAAGAGAAGAATTTAAGGAAAAATGCTTATGCGTTTTTTGTCCGCTGATATACGTTCCGGCATCGATGTGAAAGACCCAGTGATTCCATGGGTCATTATTATTAGGCTGAACGACTGATCCCGATTTTGAATATCGAATATTTAGATACTTGGCAATGTTAGTGTTGAGTACAAATGGTACTAGTCCGATCTTAATACGTTTAACCAGGCCTTTTCTTTCATCATCCCGGGTATCGGTACTGTTGGAGATATACTGCAACGTATCTCTTTTATCAGCATATTTATGTCTTCCAATAAATCTCAATGTATAATCATGTCCGCCGCTTGCCGTACCAACGCGTCGTATAAGAAGATATATATCTGCTACGGTGTTATCGCGAACATAATTGATAAATTTAATATGTGATTTGATATAACCAATGTCGCAACTGGGACAATCTATGTAAACTTTAATTCTGTTCTTGGGTGCATGAATGGCCGTTGAGTCTTTGGCACCAGGTGATGCCAATAAAGACAATGGTATAATTGAGAATATTAAGATTAACAGATTGTAGCGTAGCTTCATAAATAATGATTGCCAGAGATTAATAAAAAACAAGGAAAGGTATTTCGCCAAATAGATAATTGCCTATAAAAATACAAGAGTATCGATACAAATATGGGCCATCTGTATCGTATTTGTGTCTTTTATCAAATATTTACTTTCAGAATCAGATGTAAATAAGTTCGTTCCCTAATCTATATGTATTACTTAATATAAAGCCATTTATTGCCTTAGAAGATCAGCAAAGAAAGCTACTTACCAATTATTTTGAAATTGTAAAAATGATTAATGAATGAAAAACAAAAATTTACGTTTAGGGCAGATTGAATGTAAATATGATCCTAAATCTTAATAAAGCCTCTGGGAGGATGAGAAAATAGCATGAAACGAAATGATGAAAAATACCGATTCCCGTTTCAGATCTGTACTAAATTTAAATGAGCCCCCTGTTTATGAGGGATGAAATTTTGTGGATAAAGAGAAGCAAACGGTTCATCTGGTCGTTCAAGATTAATTGATTTTAGAATTTTCATTTCCGGAAGCCATGTTTTTAGGGTATCAAGATCTTTTAAAAACCATTTATAATGAGCGTTAAAATATTTTCTCGAGATAGAACTTTTTTTCTGATCATTCAAAAATCCGGGTGAAGCCGCATCGAATAAATAATGGCTCCTGGGGAAATAGTTATGAAGATTCGTGAATAGAGTTTTAACTTTTTGTTCTGAAAAATATGTGACGGATGCTTCGGAAATGAAAAAATAAGGTCCCTGACTTTTAGTTTTTACTTGTCTAAGCCAATCCTCGTCAAACGCTGATGTCGCTAAGAAGTGATGCCTGTCAGTCTCGACAAAAAACTTCTTCCAGATGTTGTACACTTCCGGAACATCCAGATCAAACCATTGGATTTTGCCATTATCCAATCGCTCAAAACGGGTGTTTAATCCACAGCCGATTTCAATAATTGTAGCCGATGATTGTTCTTCAAAAAAAGTCAGAACAAGGTGATCGATGATAGTCGTTCGAACGACGGTACGAAACAGACTTGATTGCAAAGACGGATTATTAAATTTATCAAAGTCATAATCAATTTGATTAAAAATGCTTACCGATTTTGGATCATTTAATATCCCATCTCTCTTTTGGGATTCCAGGGCTCGTCCCATCAATGGAATGAGCAATGTCTGCGGGACTCCATCAAGAATAGATATATCGACTTTAGTCATGCAAAAAAATTAATAAATGACGATTAATAATCGGACAAATCGAATCAAGGAAGACTATGCAAAACCGGGGATTTTGTTCAAGATCAAAGCTTGAACGACTTCGAAACCGCAGCATCCCGAATGCTTTCGGGATTCGAGGATTTCGAAGTCGTGAAAATGCAGATATTGGGCAAAAGAACGGTTTTGCGAAGCCTTCTCAAGATGTTCTGTAAAGAATAAATGTATCCTGCAACATTAATAAGATGTCTTTTTTATAATGAAAAGGCAGAAATCCAATTAACAAAAATCGAATTCCTGCAATCATCTCAAAACTCAAATCTCAACGTTTAACACCAGGAATCACCAGCCCATGTACTTACGGACTTTGGGCAGTAACTGCTGCTCCATCATAGCCTGCTGATTCATATAGGGGTGTCCGTCACATCCATGATTGTACTTTTTCTGCCAATCGAATTGAGCAATCGCGCTGTCACCAGTTGCTTTAGTATTTTTTATGACTCGTTGTAGATAACCTTCCAGAATTTTGTTTTTGGGATGACCGAACATCGGACTGTTGGCCAGCAGAAATTTTGCACTGGGATATTTTTTATGTACCCGGGCTACAAATTTGGTGTAATCCTTAACAAAAGCATTCCCATCGAGTTTCTGTCGAGGCTTTTTACCGGGACCTTTGGAAAAGTCATTAGTCCCCAAAGCAATGACGACCAAATCGGGTGTATACTCACTAAAATTCCATGGTACCGGATTTTTAGTGTATTCCATATAGACTCCGTTGTAAACATCCGGCATAACAGGACTGTAATTATTCCAATTTCGATGCATCCCTATACCCGACACAGAACTAAGCATCCACTGCGTATGAAGACGACGGGCGAGACGTGGTCCGTAAGCGTACCACGCATTGGTGTGATCGAACCAATGTCCTTTACCGCAGGCATAATGAAGGGTGTCATCGCCAAATCCACACGTGATAGAGTCTCCGATATATTCGATTTTCCTTTTAGGAAGGGAAGCCGCCTGTAAAAGCTTATTAGTCTGAATGTTGACCAACTCGTTATGTCCGTTTTGACCTTCCGTGGCTTTGCAAAAGACTAATGTATGTACTCCCGGTTTCAGACTATCGGCTAAAACGTAATGTGTTTTACCCATGCGGGTACGGAATTCATGTACGGGACCGCCGTCAACTTTTACATCAAACCAGTTATAACTTGTGGAATCGCGAAATTCATCATGCAGATCTACAGCCAGACGTGTCCCGCGAAATTTCATGTAAAAGGTGACACCGGATGCTCCGAATTTAACCGCGCCGTTTTGGGTGACCAGGTGTCGTCCCATGATACGAACATGTTGATCGTTTGCGGGATAGGTTTTCAACTGCATGCCGCGTGAGCATGCCATGAATAAGAGAAGCGATAGGAGAAATAATAGCTTTTTCATTAATTGTCGGTGTTCGTTATTCATTTATGTTTTATGGTCGGGTATAGGTACAATCCACCCAAAATATTGGAATACTCATTGCAGGCAGAACCCAAATGGTCATAACGACACTTAATATAAAAAAGCGATTTTATAAATGTTATATCTTCTTCGCCATTAAATGGATGATTAAAATTATGATTTAAGGAAAATGGAAGATGGGTAACAGAAGACGGAGGTTGAAAGATGAATTATTGTTTAATCTGGAGAAAATTTAATTTTTTTTTAAAGGTTATTAGACAAGCTAATTCAATGATCTTTTAACAAGTTATTTTGCTGTGAATGGGTGGGATTTTGGGTAAGATCTACTGATTTAGATATTTCCTAAAATCAAATTTTAATACTAATTGAATATGGCATGCGGAGCATAAAAAAAGGATTTCGGCAAGGATTCTGGAATCATGTAAATCATAAGAGTACGTTAACCCGAATTATTCACGTAAGCTACAAGAATCAATACCTATCATATTGAAAGAACAATAACTTGTAAAAATAAAGTTATCCTCAAATTTGAGGAGTCTAAAAAGAGCTGCGAAATGTTGTCGTGCTCTGCGTGAAATTTAAAAATGCTTAATCAATGTACCCTTGTACGTTTCATACACATTTTTAATCCCGAAAGCTTTCGGGACACAACAAAATCTCTTGGTGAATAATCCCGGTTAATAGGCTACTGTAAATCTTTTTTGAATGAAATCGCCATTCTCCAATTCATCCAATAATGCCACGGCGAGATCTTCTCCTGATATTTTACTTTTCCCGTTTTCATCAAAAACCGGAGTATCCGTGCCTTTGCGATAGTTGCCGGTTCGACCAGTATCGATGCCTGGGTGCATTAAGATAGCCGGACTCAAATAGGTCCATTTAAGGTCTTTTTCTTTTTTTAGCATATCCAGATAATCCCGGGCTGCTGTTGCTTCTACTTTGAAGTCTTTCGGGAACCCGGGTGTGTCCACTAACTGTTTATTGGTATCAATATAAAGGCTGCCGGCGCCTCCAATTAACAACCAGCGCTCCACATTAGCTTTCTGAATAGCTTCTTGAATGGCCTGATGTCCCTGGGTATACTTATCATACTGATCCGGATCATTCCGACCCGGGTGAAAAGCGGTTAGTACGGCATCATGTCCCTTTAACACTTTGGAAAGTCCATCGACATTAAATGCGTCAACTGATTTAGTGGTGACCAATTTACTATCGGAGGGAATTTTGTCCGTATGTCGTGAAATGGCTGTTATATTATGATCTCTTCGTATGGCTTCGTTTACTAAATTAGTGCCAACAAATCCCGAAGATCCAATGATTGCAATGTTCATAGTTCTAAAATATTTAAGTTAGGATTATAATGTAATAATGATTGTTACAATTAGTTTTAAAAAAATTACCAGAAATGAAGACAGAAATCTGCCAGCGTTTGTCTGCTAAGCTCATTAATTATAGCAATTTCTGTTGTTTTGTTTAATTCTAACATATGTTTATTAATTTGTCTCCCTACCGGACAGTTGGGATTCGGACCTTCTCGAAGAAATCCTAAAGCCGGTGTTGGATTAACAGCTTTATAAATATCAGAGAGTCTGATCTCCGCAGCAGGTTTGGCTAATTTACTGCCTCCATATTTACCGGCTCTGTTTTCTACAAGCCCATATTCTTGTAAGTTGCTGATTTCTTTACGGGCCATAGCTGGATTAATATTGATACTTCCCGCTATATGTTCAGAAGGAAGCCATTTAGCATCAGTGTAAGCTAAAAGTGTCAAAATATGTATAGCGATCGCAAAACGTGTATTATTCATAATTGTAATAACTTTTGTTACAATTAAGTTAACAAAAAGCAATTGATAAAAAAATTAATGGATTCTGAGATGTGAAAGGGGAATAGCATAAGTGATATCAGGAATTTCAAACTTCATTTTATAAGTAGACTTCACGTAATCAACTACCTTTGGAACCCACCAAAATGGCTATTGGGTAGGTAAACATGATGGAATTTTCCTCATAGTAAGCGTCTATACCCATCTGATCATTTTCAATCGTTTCCTGAATAAGAGATCGTATTTTGAATTCATCTTTATCTTTCGGAAAGGATCGTTGTAAAAAACTTTCCAGTTCAAGTTTCAATTTATAATAGGTGATTTTAGGAGATGACAATGCGGTTTCACTGAAAAGTAATTTCATTTCTGAAAGGGGCAATGCTCGTACGTGCGATGAATCCCGCAGTTTTTCCATATCATTGAATCGTTCGGCTTTCTCGGGATCTTCTGATGCGATCACATCGATCAATGCTATATTGCCATTTGGTTTACAGACTCTTTTCATCTCGCTGAGTACTTTTCCAGGATTTTCCAGATGATGAAATGAATAGCGTGAAGAAACAATTGAAAAGGAAGCATCCTCAAATGGTAACGTGGTAACATCACCGGTTTTCCATGAGACATTATTAAGTTTCCGCTTTTCTTGCAAGGAACGGGCCTGTTCAATCATAGCAGGAACGATATCAATACCAGTCGCGTGACGCGTTTTCTCGGCAAAAGCACAAGTTACAATCCCGGGTCCGCAGGCGATATCAAGTACCGTATCTTTGACATTGGCATTAGTTGCGGTTAAAAGCAAATCAAGAGCCCGTTTATCACTGATAGCTTCGGCATGAGCGAACCGGTTTGCTTGTTTGGAAAACTGATCTAAAATTTCTTTTTTTTGATGTTTCATTGTTTTCTGGCTGATACACAAAATCTCAATAAATAAAGGGTATTAACCGATACTTGACCTCCTGACAATAAGCCTCATAGCCATCCAGATTTTCTCTTAAATACGTTTCTTCCACATTAATACGATATAGGTAAACTAAGAGTCCCAGCAGAATAGCGCAAAATAACGAAACCCAGGTTCCGTAAATAAATCCGAAACTGAGATACATCAACAAGCCTGCGAGATAATTTGGATGTCTGATAACGGCGAAGGGACCCGATTTAATGATTTTTTGATTCCCCCCTACTCTGATTTTTCTGGAGAAAGAACCTCCCATAATGTATATCGAAATCCAACGAAGGACTAATGCGGTTAATTCGATTACTACACCAAATACAAACAGTGGAAAGGCAAGGTTATTATAGGTCAGATAAGAGGGAACTATATACCCGGTATACCCGATAAAAATAAGTAGCGCAACTCCAATGTAGATCAATGCCGTTGAATATTTATTCTTAGGTCCCTTACCGGAATCTCGTGTAAAAAAACTGTGGCCCCACTCACTTACGCACAATAAAACCCAACAAGCTGTGAAGATCCAGTAATATGGTTTTTGATAAAAAAGAATTATGCTGCAAACAACTTTCCACATATCCTAAAAAGTTAAAGAATGATAGTTGACAAAGTTTGCACTGTCTAAGGAAAAATAACCCGGTCAAAATTTTACCTACAGATATCGCAAAGTTGTACAAAAATCTTTAAAAACGCTAAAATATCTAAATTCTATAGATCTACAATACGATCCCTGTGGCTTGGAGATGCGGATACGACTAAAAATTCCACTACCTTTACAGAAATATTCTTAACCTGATGTTTGGTTTTAGGAGGTATATATAATCCATCTTTAGGATTCAGATTATATTCTTTGCCATCAATTTCAATTAAAAGTTTTCCTTCCAACACAAAGAAAAATTGTTCGGCTTGATTATGATAGTGTTTTATTTCTTGTGTACCCGAGGGCATTCGTTCCTGTATCACACTCACTTTCGGCTGTTTAAGCAATTGCCATCCTTCGCAATGATCACCCCATTGATAATATTCGGCGTTTTTTTGAGTAACTATCATTTAATTATTGTTTGTTGCCGTGATTTTAGTTCTGAGAATAAGAAACATATCTGGAGAAGGTTATGCAAAACCGCTCTTTTGTCCAATGTCCGTATTTTCACGATTTCAAGATCATCGGATATAATAAATATTATAGGGTTTCGAAGTCTCTCAATCTTTTATCTTGAACAAAACCCCATTTTTAGCAAAGCCTTCCTGAATTATATTCTTAAAAGAAGAAATAAAAAAGTCGTTTCCGGCCGTGAAAGATCTGAACTAACGTGAAGTTCGTTTAAGCTTATAGTCTATCTACTTAATAAAACGTAACTGTTAAAGGAGATTATTTTAGGACCACCGACTTCAGACGACAAAGGTTGTGAAAAAATAACAATGTAAGCGACAAAGCACCTTAATATTTTAATTGTTTTTTAATTTTGTTGAAGAGTCTCTCCCTGTCGCGGATTTATCTGGGAAAGGGAGAACTTGTCCCGCATACTTTCGGGAGAATGAGAGTGGGTAAGTAGAGCGAAATTGAGCGAAACACCTAAATATTTAAAGCAATTGAATTTGACTTATATTTTTTCACAGCCTCGACAGAGAAATGCTCTGATAGTAATTAAACATTTTTATGCTGAAGAACCGTATTATCATCATGAGTTCGAAATCGGAATCATGCTTTAGGCATCAAAACAGCTCTCTGTCGTCGATGGTCAGTCGTCCGTCGTCAAGATAGGTCATATTTTCTCAGGTCGTATTCTCAATGTAATTATTACAACTCTGTGATTCTTATCCAAACCTCACATTAAACTAAATTCACCCTATCTATAAAATTATTCTTAAAGGTGTTATTAGTATCACCATGTTTTTAATAATTAGTTTAAAAAACTCTACCAAAGATCTAATATTAAACGGCGGATAAGTAAGATTAACCCGAATTATACACGTAACCCATAAGAGGTAATACATATCATATTGTAAATAAAGTAACTTATAAAAAATAAACCGATCTTCGATTTCGAGGACATTAAAAAAGCTTCGAAATTGGGCCGTACTCTGCGTTGCAATTCAAAATGCTTTATCAAGACCCCAGAGTGTCCCTCATACGCATTTTTAATTTCGCCTTGATCACGGGTTACGCCGGTTCAGGAATGTTTCAACGAATCTAACCGTTTCAATTAAATGTCATAGTCATTGAAAGTGATAACAGACATTATAAATCTCGATCAGAAGCCAATTTTTCTTATAAAAGATTGGATTCGTTTAACCAGGTAATAAGAAAACCATAAACCCGACGTCGCATGGATAATAATAAAAATCAAAACGTATCGAAAAGTACCGAACGTGAAAATAAGAATAGTGAAGGTAAGTGTCCTTTTCATGATGGATCTTTAAGGCAAACAGCAGGTGGAGGAACTCAAAATTTTGATTGGTGGCCGAATAAACTGAAGCTGGATATTCTTCGTCAGCATGCCCCCCAATCGAATCCTATGGGTGAGGATTTCAATTATGCTGAAGAGTTTAACAAACTGGATTTCAAAGCATTAAAACAAGATCTCTACGATCTAATGAATGACTCGCAAGAGTGGTGGCCGGCTGACTGGGGGCACTACGGACCACTCTTTATCCGGATGGCCTGGCATGATGCCGGTACGTATCGTGTCACCGATGGCCGTGGTGGGGCAGGGACCGGAAATCAGCGTTTTGCCCCTGTAAACAGCTGGCCCGATAATGTGAGCCTCGACAAAGCCCGTCGTTTGCTATGGCCGATCAAGCAAAAATACGGCAAGAAAATTTCATGGGCTGATCTTTTGATCCTGGCTGGTAACTGTGCCATGGAATCGATGGGTTTCAAGACTTTCGGTTTTGGCGGTGGACGAGAAGATATTTATGAAACCGAGAAAGATATCAACTGGGGACCTGAACACGAGTGGCTTGGAAATGAGCGCCACGAAGAAGACGGAAACCTCGAAGGACGTCTCGCTGCTGATCATATGGGTCTGATTTATGTGAATCCTGAGGGACCAAACGGGGAACCGGATCCTAAAAAGGCTGCATTTTATATCCGACAATCTTTCGGGCGTATGGCCATGAATGACTATGAGACAGTCGCGCTAATTGCAGGTGGACATACATTCGGGAAAGTTCATGGTGCCGTTACTGAAGACCATGTCGGTCCCGAGCCCGAAGCTGCTCCTATAGAACAACAGGGGCTGGGCTGGGAGAATGACTATGGCACGGGAAAAGGTCCGGATACGTTCACCAGTGGCTTAGAGGGCGCGTGGACCAACAAGCCAATTAAATGGGATATGGGCTTTTTCGAAAACCTGTTCAATTATGAATGGGAACTGACCAAGAGTCCGGCCGGTAAGCATCAATGGACTCCGAAAGACGGAGCCGGTGATGGTACGGTGCCGGATGCTCATATTAAGGATAAGAGAAACGCGCCGATCATGCTTACGACGGACGTAGCTCTGAAAGTGGATCCCGAATACAAAAAGATTTCAAGACACTTCTATGAAAATCCTGATGAATTTGCCGACGCATTTGCCCGTGCATGGTTTAAGCTTATTCACCGGGATATGGGACCGAAATCACGCTATCTCGGACCGGAAGTTCCCGAGGAAGATCTGATTTGGCAAGACCCCATTCCCGAAGTTGATCATGAATTAATCAACGATAAGGATATTGATGAATTAAAAATCAAAATCATTGATTCGGGACTGACTGTGTCTGAGCTCGTTTCTACTGCATGGGCATCTGCATCAACGTTTCGTGGATCTGATTATAGAGGCGGTGCGAACGGTGGACGTATTCGTCTGTCTCCCCAAAAGGATTGGGAAGTTAATAATCCCGATCAGTTATCCAAAGTATTGAAAAAGCTTGAGGGGATTCAAAAATCATTCAATGATGCTCAGTCAGGTGAAAAAAAAGTATCAATGGCGGATCTGATTGTGCTTGGCGGATGCACTGCTATTGAAAAAGCCGCAAAGAAAGCCGGCCATAATGTAACCGTACCGTTCACTCCGGGGCGTGCGGATGCCACGCAGGAACAAACCGATGTGGAATCCTTCGGATGGCTTGAACCGGATGCGGATGGATTCCGTAACTATTGTAATACCAGGCGAAATGCCACCGCTGAAGAGTTACTGGTAGACAAGGCGCAGCTGCTAACACTAACCGTTCCCGAGATGACTGTACTCTTGGGCGGAATGCGTGTTATGGACACCAACTATGATCATTCGAAACATGGTGTATTTACAGATAATCCTGGTAGGCTGACTAATGATTTCTTTGTCAATTTGCTTGACATGGGTACCACTTGGGAACCGAAATCAGATAAACAAGAAGTGTATGAAGGTCGTGATCGTAAGTCAGGTAAAGTAAAATGGACCGGAACCCGGGCCGATTTAGTCTTCGGTTCAAACTCAGAGTTGCGAGCACAGGCGGAAGTCTATGCACTGGCTGACTCGGAAGAAAAGTTTGTAAACGACTTTATAGACGCATGGGATAAGGTGATGAACCTGGATCGATTCGATCTGGAATAATTTGACGGTAATCACACGACATTGGATTTCTAAACAGAATCCTGCATAGCAAAGTGGATATCAATTTACGTAATCAAAAAGGCAGTCCAAATAATGATCGGGACTGCCTTTTTTAATTGACTTCGTTCGGGCTAACCCTACAATAATGCTTATCTGATAAATACCTAAACAATGTCATTTTAAACTTGATTTAGAATCCAGCCAAAGCGAGGTTATCGTTTTCAAGTCGATGTTTAGGGTAGTGAGTATTATTCTCAATAGCTAAAAACATTTCAGAATATCAATAACCAGATCCTGCATCATCAGGCTGCGTCATAATTATAAATCAAATTTTGGGGACTTAAATAATTTAAGTGCTTCGCGCAATATTGCACTGCTTATCCACTCTCATTCTCTCGAAAGCGTGCGGGGCAGGCTCTCCCTAACTTAGGGAGGGGACATTTGCTCACAAGTTATAGCAATGTTCCTAAATTATTTAGGTTTCCATATTCATAAAAATACTTTTTAGACAGCCGCAACGAGGATAAAGATGCAGAGCTTCACGTTCAACATGACAACGCAAAGAATTGCCAGGAGGAAACACTGTAAAAAGTCCTCGCCCCCGGGAGAACTTGTCCCGCCCCCTGTCGGGAGGATTTAGGTGAGGGATGACGTTTTGGGGCTTTAACACGTAAACCCACTCCTACACCTCCCGAAAGTATTCGGGACAAGTTATCCCGGGAGAGGAAATTCATGCTTTTTGGCTTTAATATGTTTGTATTCCATTCTGGTTTTGAGGTTTTAACACGTTTTTATGTATACCCGATCGGTGTCGAGTATGAC